>FWPV01004410.1_pt1 | contig 11356 bp, 8 predicted proteins | sample 2228371 | NCBI WGS metagenome assembly FWPV01 (sample SAMEA103939776, study PRJEB20133) | metagenome | reverse complement strand
CGGAACCGGTCGCCACAGCGGAGGGAGCGGCGCCCGGGCCGGGACCCGGGCGCCGCCGGGACCGGGAGACCGGCGCGCCTCAACGCCGGTTGATGATGCGGTAGGAGACGGTCCCTACGCCGTCGAAGCCGAGCGCTCTCGCCGTGCCGGGCCCCAAGTCGAACTCCCGGCCCCTCACGAACGGACCCCGGTCGTTGACGACGGCGATGACGAGTCTGTTGCGGTACTTGAACTGGATGCGTGTGCCGAACTTGAGCGTCTTGTGCGCCACGTTCATGCTCGAACGGGTGAGCGGTGTGCCGTTCGCGGTGTGCCGCCCGTAGAAACCGGGGCCATACCAAGAGGCCACGGCCTTCTTCCACGGTCCGGCCCACGGTCTGGACGGTTTGCTTGCTCTGCGAGCGGGCTTGGCGGCCACCGCACGCTTCTTCGAGGAGACGAGAAGCCGGCTCCCCGACTCCGCGGGGGCGGAGGCGACGACCGCGCCGAGTCTGCGATTCGCGGAGAGCGGTTCTCCGAGCGCCTCGGTCGAGGCCGAGTCGAGGCCGAGCTCCTGTACCGGGTATGACGGCTCCGGGAGCACGGCTGCGAAAGCGACGCCTTTCGTCTCAGAGCCCGCGATGACCGTGGCGAAGACGGCGGCGGCAAGGCCGGCGGTGATCGCCGACAGCGAACATGCCTGTACGAACCTGGTGCATGAACTCAAGTGTCACCTCCGAGTCCGGGGACATGACGGACGACGGCCCGGAGGCGAGAGTGGACACAGAGGTGCCCGGACAGCATGGAGAGTGGAGAAGGGCTAGCTGCCTCGCATCCGGCACTCGCAGCTCCGCTGGGAACCGTCGTCGGTGCCGAAGAAGCGCTATGCTCTTGGCGATGGACCTTGTGCTCTGAGCAGCTCGGTCGAACTGCGCTCGCCGTGCCGTGGCGTACCGGTTGCGAGCCCCGTCTGGCCGATCCGATCGGGCTTGCGTGCTCCTTCGACTCCCGCTTCGCAGGTCCTTCAGCCGTCCCGATCACAACCGGCCGAACGAATGCGGAGTCGCGTACCAGCGCTCACGCGCCGGGCAACAGTACCATGGACGGCGACGAAGTGGCAACCTCTCATCGAACGGACGTTCGCTCATCGAGCAGCGAGCCGTGGCTCCTCGAGCTTCAGGGAGCGGACGTGGACTCCACGCCGCCTTGCGGTCCAGCGCCCGCGAGCTTCTCGAGAACACGCCCGAGTTCCGCGAGTCTCTCGCCATACCTGGCCCAGTCGCCCGCTCTCTGGGCCTCTACCGCCTCACGATAGAGACGTGCAGCCTCGTTCACGTCCGCAACCGCGGACCCGCCTCCCGGCCCCGCGGTCTGCGTCTCGTCAGCGCGTTCGGGCGGCGCCGTCTCGCCGAACACTCCCAGAAGCGCCGCTTCGAGCGTTCGTTCCATGACCACCTTGTCCGCGTAGGCGACGACGACGCGAGTCAGTTCAGGGATGGCCGTCTCCTCGGCCTGGAGGAAGAGGGGTTGCACGTACACGACCGAGTTCCTGATGGGGATGACGACCATGTTGCCGAAAAGGACCGCGCTGCCACGCTGATTCCACAGCGAAAGCTGTGGCGAGATCACGGGGTCCTGGTTGATGCGGGCACCGACCTGCTGTGGACCGAGGATCACGCGTTCCTTCGGGAACGTGAAGACGGTCCTCTCCCCGTAGTTCTCAGGGTCCGACGAGGCCGCCATCCAGCCGATCATGTTGTCGCGGTTCCGGGGAGTGTAGGGCTGCATGATGTAGAAGTGCTCTCGTTCCGCGCCCGGAAGCCTCAGGAGCACGAAGAAGGGCTCCATCGGCCTGCCCTGGCGCAGTCCCGGGATCTCCCACTGGTCCTCTTTGTTGTAGAAGACTCCCGGGTCTCTCATGTGGTAGGTGCGGTAGACCTCAGCCTGCGCGCTGAAGAGACCCTGCGGGTAGCGGAAGTGCTCCCGGACGGCCGGCGGGACCTCGTCTCCGTCCTTGATGAGCGTGGGGAACACGGACCTCCACGCCGCGATGATCGGGTCGCTGCCGTCCACCGCGAAGAACGTCGTCTCGCCGGTGTACGCATCGACCGTCACCTTGACGGAGTTGCGCAGGTACGACACCCCGCCGATCCGCGCCGCGTACGGGAATCGATCTGAGTGCGTATAGGCGTCGACCACCCACAGGATGCGTCCGCCGGAGATGATCGGGTACGGGTCATCCTCGTACGTGAGCCACGGAGCGAGCGCATCCAGTCTCGAGTCGAGGTCCCGTCGCAGCAGGACCCTGCTCTCAGGCGTGAGGTACTCGGAGAACAGTACCTGCGTGGAGCCCAGACGGAGCGCCCAGGCGATCCTGCGGACGAGTGAGCCGATGGGGACGCCCGCGTCTCCGTCGTAGCGGTTCGTCGCGTTCTTCTCGCCCTGCGGGTAGTCGAACTCGTCGATCCCCGTGTTGACGACACAGTAGTCACGGGTGTCTTCGCCGAAGTAGATGCGAGGCTGTTTCTGGACGAGCCCCGGCGAACCGCTCGCCACGTCGCTTGCGATCTTCGGCGGGATGTCGCCTGAGATGAATCGCGGCAGCCCGCGACTGTCCGCCTCGTTGGACGGGCTCATCACGAGTCCGAAGCCGTGCGTATACACCAGATGGCGGTTGACCCACGTCTGAGCGGTCTCGGCGAGCAGCGAGGCGTTGATCTCCCGCGCCGACACGAGCACCTGGCGGCGCGCTCCGTTTATGACGTAGCGGTCCACATCGACGTCCGCGAACTCGTAGTAGGGCCTGATGGTCTGGAGCTGCCGGTAACTCTCTTTGACGATGTCCGGGTCCCACAGTCTCACGTTCGAGATGGTGAGCGTCTCTTCGCGCACGGCCTCGGCGGTCAGGTCGTCGGTGGCCGGGAAGCTCTTGCCCTCGACATCGGTCAGGCCGAACCCCTCGCGCGTCATGGCGATGTTGCGTTCTATGTAGGGAGCTTCGAGACGGGCCTCGTTCGGAGACACCACGAACGCCTGCACGATCGCCGGCCAGACCCCTGCAAGCAGTATCGACGCCCCCACCCACACACCGAGCGCGATGCCCGGGAGCCGCCATCCTCGGTACCTGATGTTGACGAGGAGCAGGACCGCGACGAGAGCCGAGACGACGATGAGGACCTGGTACGCCGGCAGCTGCGCCTTCACGTCCGTGTAGGAGGCGCCGATGACCTGACCGCGGGGTGAGAAGTTCAGGTTGTAGATGTCCAGCCAGTACGCGAACGCCCGCGAAGCGACGATCGCCGCGAGCAGGACCGACAGGTGCGCCTTCACGTGCGGCGCGAACCCCTTCAGTCTCGCCCACGGAAGGACGGCGCCGTCCAACACGTGCACGACGAGCGTGAGCACCGTCGTCAAGACCAGCACGTCGTTGAGCCATGCCTGCGCGATCTCGAGGGCCGGAAGCGTGAAGACGTAGAAGCCGACATCGCGCCCGAACTGCGGGTCCGTCATGCCGAACCGCACTCCGGCGAACGCGAGCCTGAACACTTCCCACCGTTCAGAGATAGAGGCGCCTATGACGAAAGCGAAGAGCAGCGCGACGCCGAGCACCAGTCTGTCGAGCACCGAGCGCAGCCCCTCGCGCAGCCGCCCGAGAGCGAACTCGAGCTGAGGCGCGACACCCTCGAGAGGATTCGACGGGACCGTGCGGGGCGCGAGCCTCCGCGCCACGCGCAACGACGCGAACATGGTCGCGAAGGTCAGCAGGCCGAACGACAGACCGACTGCCGCCTGTGACCATATCCGCGTCCAGAAGACCTCACCCTGACCGAGCTCCACGTACCAGAGGTAGTCGGTCCACAGCCCTGCCGCCCAAGCGGCGAGGGGAAGCCCGATGAAAACCAACGTGGCCACGAACACCACGACCAAGCCTGCGGCACGGGAACGCGACATGGCGATCAGGCCCTTTCCGGCGGTTTCCTACAGGTACGCGTCCACGTCGATGTTCAACAAGCGCGGATCGATGCACCCTGCCACGCTGAGCTCAGGGGACGCTGTGAGGTCCACATCGACCGGATCTATGAACTCGCCTTCCCCGGAAGCGATGACTCGCACGACCGGCCTGATCGGGTCGTAGGGGCTCGGCGCCACGACCACGCCGACCTGACCCTCTGACAGCCGCACGACCGATCGCACGGGATAGACGCCCATGAGCTTGACGAAGAGCCGCACGAGCACCGGGTCGAGCGCGCTGCCCGCGCTCTTCACCAGCAGGGCCATAGCCTCGTCCTGGATCCGGGCGGCCGAGTAGCTGCGCCGTGACGTCATCGCGTCGTAGCTGTCGGCCACCGCGACGATGCGGCTCGACAGGTGTTGCGCCCGCTTCGGGACCCGCTGGGGGTATCCCGTGCAATCGAAGCGCATGTGGTGTTCGAGTATGACGACGAGCGCGGCCCTGTCGACACCGGGAAGCATCGAGACCATCTGCGCACCGCGGGTCGGATGCTCGCGTACGCTCGCCCATTCCTCGGGTGTCAGAACGCCAGGCTTGTTCAGTATCTCCAGGTCGATGGACAGCTTGCCGATGTCGTGCAGCAGCGCGCCCGCTCCGAGCGAAGACAGGAACCGGAAATCGTGCGTGACCATCGAGCCCAGCGCAAGGGAGAGGATGGCCACGTTGGCCGAGTGGTAGAAGGTGTACTCGTCGTAGTTCTTGAGTCCTGTGAGCTGCAACATCGCGTAGCGGTTGGAGATGACGTTGTCCACCAGACTGCGAACGACGCCTTTGATCTTGCCTGCGGAGACGTGACGATTGATCCGCATGAGACGATCGATCTCGCGCAAGAGCGAGACGGCTCCCGAGTAGGCCGCCTTCGCGTCCTCCACCGTGCCAGCCCCTGCGCGCTCCACGCGTTCGACCGCTTTGACCGTGCCGATCAGGACACGCGAGGGGCCGAGCGAGCCGATCGCCGCTTCGATGCCGCCGGCCGCTGAGATCTCGGCCTGGTCTGCGCACACGACGGCCATGGACCGGGTCAACTCGTCGAGCGTGAAGCCGCGCCGGAACACGATCGAGCCGATCCCGACACTCGTGAGGTCACGAACGAGCTGGTCGAACGCGATGCTCTCCTCCGTCAGGAGCTGCTCGCCGAGCAGGATCTCGCCGTCGAAGAACGACAGCTGGACGTCCACGCCCTCTTGATGGTAGGCGACTAGAGCGCCCGCGAGAGCGTCGATCCCCTCTATGACCGCAGGATGCTCGAGCGGGTAGAACCGCTTCGCCCGCCGGATGGCGTAGAGCCGTGTGAGCACCCCTCTGGCCCGCGCGACCTGCGCCTTCGAGTAGCGCGCGGTGTGGCTCGGCCGGTCCTGGGCTCCAGCCTCCTTCGCGGCCTCTGGTCCAGCTCCGCTGGCGACGCCCGCGCCATGCGCTGAGTCCATCACCTCATCGTCGGGCTCGAGCGGGGCTTCCCGCTCTGGCGCCATGGGGTGACCGTCGAGGACATCTTCCGCAGACAAGACGCCCTCGTAGACGATCTCGTCTGCGGCTTCGCGCTCTCGCTCGTCACTCATGCGGCACCCCCCTTCGCACGGATCGCAGCGATTGCGGACTCAGCGGCCGCCCGGACCTCACGGGACCTTCCCGAGCCGAGGATGGACCGCCTGCCAGCCAGCGACTCGAGCGTCGGTAGCGCCTCGACCGCACAGAGCCGTCCGAGGGCTTCGATGGCCTCGACCCGGGGCCCCGGATCGCGATTCCCGAACCCCTCGCCGCGGGCGACCTGCTCAAGCGCGGGGATGGCGCTCGCCAGCCCCAGCGTGCCCAGATACCGGGCCGCGAGCTGGACGTTCTGCGCATCCGAGTCGTTCAGCGCGCCGACGAGCATCTCGTGGGCCATACGGTCATTGATGCCCGACAGTGCACGAAGCACCTCCCGGCGCACGCGCGGTTCAGGATGGCGGACGGTCCGCTCAAGGTAGGGCAGCACCGCTGACGACCTCGTCGACCCGAGGATGCTCACGACGTTGCGCACGACGAACCAGCGCGGGTCATTGACGTGGGCGCCGAGCTCTTCCACGTAGCCCTCAGCCCGGGCGGAGAGGAGGTCGACGATCGACTTGCGCACGCCCATATCCTGCTCTTCGGCGAGCTGGTCGAGCAACGGCTTGATGGCGAGACCGCCGAGGGAGTCGATCAGCCGGCGCGCCGCTTCGTGCTCGGGGGTGCCGGGTCCGTACAGCCGGAGCGCGTGCGCGATCGCCCGGACGTCGCTCGGTTTGGTGAAGCGGCCGATCGCTTTGCGAACCCGCATGCGCTGTCCCTCGTCGAGGCGCTCGTTCTCGGCCGCCAGCCTCAAGGCGTCCGCTGCGTCGGCGGCAACGTCGATCTCACCTCGCTCGACGATGACGTCGAGCGCGTCCTCGAGGATGGACATCGTCGACGCGAACGGCCCCTCCCGCTGATCGAGCGAGACGAGCGACACAAGCGCCATGATCACGTCACCGTCGGTGATGCCGCGCCGGGCCTCTTCGCGGATCTCAGCAAGCCCAGGCTCATCTTCGTCAGATGCGGTGCGCGTCGGCGCCGGGGCCATGTCCATCAGCTTGAAGATGGTGTCCGCCGGCCTCTCGGCACGTCCCGCCGTCGTCGATTCCCGGACGGTGAGTCTGCTCGGTTGCGCGAGTTCGAGCACATTCGAGACCAACGGCTCGCTGAACCCGGCGCCTCGCATCGCTGCCCCTGCAGCGGCAGCGACTTCTTGGCGGTCGGCCAGTGAGATGAGCGACAGGTTGCGAATCGCGCGCGCGATGCCTTCTCGCGAGACCTCGCCCTCGTCGAGTTCCTCCACAAGCGCCCTGCACACCGCGTCGACGTCCATCTGCCGGATCACCGCCGCGAGAGCTTCGTTCGTCCGGGCCTCCGGCAGCAACTCATCGACCAGCAGAGCTCGCCGCAGCGCCGGGTCGAGGTGCTCGAGGGCGTCTCCGAGCGAACGGAGCATGGCCGCCCTGCTGGCCCCGCTTCCCGCCTCGTATGCGACCTCGGCCAACTCCGCGAAACGCTCTGCAGTGCCGATGAGATCGGGCGCGGCCCCACTGCCTGCGTACGTCTCGGAGAGGTACCGCCCGACCTCTGAAGCATCGGCAAGGAAGCGCGCGATGGTCAGCTGGTCCCTCCGGCGGCCACCGTACGCGGCCGCAAGCAGCTCGTCGATCTTCGAACGAGTGAGGGCCGGTGTATCGACCGGCGTCGCGGACTCCCCGGCATCGACGATCGCTACGTGCGCCTCCGTCACGGTGATGGTCCCGACTCCGGCTTCCCACAGGCGCGCCTCGAAACCTCCCGCGTCACGTATCTCCTCAGGACTCGACGCGAGCACCGCGAGGAACGCAAGGATGTCGCGCGCCCTGGCTCCGGCATGGAAGCGGATGTCGGCCAGGTGGCGGTTGTACAGCGACAGAGCGAACGCCTCGTACGCGGGCTGCCCAGAGAACAAGAGCGCATCACCGAAGTACAAGCCCTGTTTCGTGACCACCAGACGGATCTCGGAACGCTCGGAAAGCGCCTCTGAGAGCACCGCCTCGACCGCAGCTGCGGTCTGAAGCGGGATGTCGCTGGCGTCTGGGTACAGGGCGTGCGCCTTCTCGGCGACGACGAGCGACTTGAGCAGCCTTTCGATGATCGGCGGGGCTTGGGGCCCGCCACGCCGTGCCGTCACCGCCGTCCCCTCTCTCGTCGCGGTCCACCGCCTCGACTTGCGCGCTCCTTCTCGCGATTATAGGCGACAGGGCGTGACGGGGCGCGGCCCAACGGCCGTCAGCGCCCCCCAACGTTATCATGCAGACATGCCTAAGACCGCTCAGACTCGCATCGTCCTCGCCTCTCAGTCGCCCCGGCGGCGACGGCTCCTGACGTGGCTCGGCCTTCCCTTCGAGGTCGACGCCATCGAAACCCCCGAGGAGCTCGACTCCCCTCTCGCGTCAGACCCGCCGGCGCTCGCCACCCACCTGGCGGCGGAGAAAGCCATCGCCGTACGCGACGCGGGACTTGCAGGCGACGCTCTCGTGCTGTGCTTCGACACGATCGTCGTGCATGACGGGCGTGTCTTGGGCAAACCCGCAGACAGGCGCGAGGCGCACCGTATGCTTCGCGAACTCTCCGGGCGGGCGCACGAGGTCGTGACAGGCTGCGCGATGCTGTGCGCCGGCGAGCCGGTCCCGCAGACGTTCGCCGTGACGACACCCGTCCGGATGCGCGCGCTCGACGACGAGGCGATAGCTGCCTGGATGGCCCAGGGCACCTACCTCGGTTGTGCCGGCGCCTACAACATCGAAGCGCAGATGGCCTCAGTGGACACTGGCGAGTGCTACCAGAACGTGGCGGGGCTGCCGCTGTGCCACGTGTTCGCAGCGCTGCGACGGCTCTCGGGCAGAGGATGCCCGGACCTATCGCCGGCGTCACCGGTCCGTACCTGCGACGAGACGCTCGGCCGAACGTGTCTGCTCGGCCCTCGCGTCACCGCCTCCGCGCGACCACGATGATGCTTTCATCCGTGCCGCTCACCGGGTGACGGTCGTGGCCTCCGAACGCCGCGACATCACTGAACCCCGCGCGGCCCAGCGCCTTTTCGAGCACCTGGAGCGGGAGTGCTGTGTGCGACGAGCGCCTGTTCGAGACCGTCCACGACCCGCTCCGGTCACGTTCGAGCGTGACGAAGTCGAAGTCGAGGGACTCCTCACCTTCGGGATAGTCGATCAGCCGGACGAACACCTTGGTGGTGCCGCGCGCGGTGTCGACGACCTTCGGCGGCACCACGCGTATGCGGCCCGCCATCAGGCGCGCGTGGTTGAGCAGGTGCGCGACGACGACCCCTCCCGGCGCGAGCACCGCTGCGAAATCCTCGAGCGCGTCGTCCAGCCCGCGTCTGCCGTCCACGTGCGGCAGGGCGTTCCCGGTGCACGTGATCGCATCTGCCGGTCCAAGCCCAAGGCGGCGCAGTTCACCGAACCCTCCTTCCACGAGACGCACGGAGCCGCCCGCTGCCTCGACCCGCCCGGCCGAGCGCTCCACGTTGGCGCGTGCCGCCGCCAGCATCGACTCGTCGGGGTCGACCGCGACCACATCAAGCCCCCACTCCGCGAACAGTATCGCGTGCCGCGCACTCCCGGCCCCGACGTCTATCACCGAGTGGACACCATGGCTCTCGAAAAGTTCGAGGAAGAACGGACCTTCCGTGGCGAGGCGCTTGTCCCAATCCACGAATTCGTCGTAATCGCTCACCGGCGCGACGGGTCCTTCACCGTCCATCGCCGTCACCCCTTCCTGCTACGAGCGGTTCGTCGAGACGGAAGACCCGCACCGCATTCGCCCGCATGACGAGGTCGATGTCGCGATCGGACAGGCCCATCTCTTCGAGCGTCCTGTGCTGCATGCGCCGTATCCACGTCCGGTACGGGGCCGTCGTGTTGCTGTCTGTCCCGAAGAGGATCCTCTCCGGCCCGAGAGCCGTCAGACATCGCTCGAACACCTCCGGCAGCGTCATCTTCGGAACATGGTGGTCCATCCAGTTGTTCGTGCCGCTCGTGTCGACACAGACATTCGCGCACTGGTACGCCACGCGGAGCACGCTGTCGAGCCATCCGGCCCCGAAGTGGGCCACGACGAAGGTTATCTCCGGGAAGTCCCTTGCCACCGGCGACAGGTCGATCGGGTCGGCATAGCGCAGGTCGGCGCCGGGGTCCACCGAGACCCCATAGTGCACGGTGATTGCGGCCCCGCGCTCGGCAGCGGCTTCGAAGAATGGCCGGCACGCGGGATCGGAGAGCCGGTAGCACCGGTTGACCGGCAGCAACTTGACGCCACGGAAGCCTGCGGCCATCTCGCGGGCGAGCAGCTCAGGAGCGTCGGGGGCACGCGGGTCGACGTTGCACAATGCGTGGATGTGGCCCCTCGCCGCGGCGAGGAAGTCTCTCGTCCACTGGTTGTCCGGCGCGACGGAGACCACGAGCGCCTTGGCCACATCGGCGGAGCGCAGCCTGTCGATGTACCATCGCGCGGTCTGCTCCGGAGTCGTGTCCGGCAACACTTGGTCGCCCCTCCGGCCGAACCGCCGCTCCTCGAGAGCTTTGCGGAAACGTGGCATGGACTGGGGCGGAAGCGTGGCGAGCCACTCCTCGAGCAACCCGACGGTGAACAGGTGGACGTGGGCATCGACCACGTCGCCTGGTCGCGTCGCGGGCGCGTCTGCGGGCGCTCCCTCCTCCACCCGTCCGTTCACGATGGTTCCCTGGCGACCCGGGACACCCGCGCTCACCCCGCCGGCGGGACCGGAGGAGCGGGAGGCGCTGACGTCGCAGGACGGGGTTCCTCCGGCACGAGGACGAGCGCGATGAGGTAGATGAGGACCGCAGGCCCGGCGCCCGTGATGACGGCGAGCACGACATAGACGATCCGAACGATCGTGGAATCGATGCCCAGGTACGCCGCCAGGCCGCCCAGCACGCCACCGATCATCCGATCAGAGCGAGAGCGCATGAGCCGCCGCCCCTCGATGTCGGCAAACCGGATCCCGCCGCCTCTCGCCGAGATCAGCAAGAACACACCGGCAGCGATCAGCACGAGCGGCCAGCCGACCCTTCCCGCGAAGCGGAAGGCCTGACGGACGGCATCCCACCACGGACCGCCCACCTGGTTCAAGAACAACACCGCACCGAGGGCGATCAGCGCCACGGCGCCGAAGACCTGCCAATCGCTGCCGCGCTCATCATTGCGCATCCCGAACGCCTCCTAGTACGTGTCGATAGCGACGGATCCGATGCCCGACTTGACCGAGATGACCCATACGCCGGCGCCGGTGTCGCGCGCCCGAGCGTATCCAGGCGTCTCCCAGACGCCGGCGCCGAGGTCTTCGAAGCCGCCGCGAACCGTGTGTCCTGAGAGTCCACTGTCGATCTCGAACCGCGCATCGACGCCTTCTGGGAGCTCGATGCGCACCGACGAGATGCCGGCCTTGACCAGTGTGCGCGATTCTCGAAGACCGGGCGGCACCTGGCCCAAGCGCACCGTGCACTCGGCCACGCCCGGACGGAGATCGAGCGTAGACACGGGGACCGACGACAGGTCGGCCTGAAGCCGTGCGGTCCCTACGTTCAGACGCAGGTCCCAGCGCACCGCGTCAGATATCCACACATCGAACGACGGCACGCGTGAGCCTGGCCAGACCACCGTGCCGCCGACGTCGCCGAGCTCGACGTCGACCTCCGCCTCGCTTCCGCCACCGAGCACGGCGACCTTCGGGCGACGCGGTGCCGCAGCGCTCTTGACAGCGACGAGGTTGCGTCCGGGGTGCAGCGCGACCCGGGCGACGCCGGCGTCGAG
>FWPV01014794.1_pt1 | contig 11359 bp, 11 predicted proteins | sample 2228371 | NCBI WGS metagenome assembly FWPV01 (sample SAMEA103939776, study PRJEB20133) | metagenome | reverse complement strand
GGGGGTTTCATATACCTGTGAAGCGCGTAACGGCAGCACTTCCGGCGGCAGGCCGAAAATTGCCTGTTGCAGGTTGTGCAGGCGGTCGCCCAAGTTGCTTCCCAAAGCCAGAAAAATTTGTTTCAATCTCATCTTCTTTCTATGAAAATGGCCAGATGAGGCGGGTTCTCATCTATCCATAACCCCGCTGAAGCCGAAACGGAGCGGCTGGCTTCTAAACCGGCTGCCAGGCTCGCGATGAGGCTCGTTGAAGGCGGCGGGATGACCCGCTGAGATTGGGGAAAGACAGCCTGTACGGCTGCATTGGCATCGGTCGGATGCACAACCCAGCCCGGCGAAGACGGGGATTCTTCCTGCTGGAGTAGATAAGTCTGCCAGAAAACAAGCATTTCATCCCACTTGCCGGTTGCAGAGGGTAAGGGCAGCAGGCGGTATTGGGGAGGTGTATTGTATCGCCCTACGGTGGTCGGGCTTCCCAGAATTACTGCTGTGAACCGGCCTTGCTGATCTGGTTCAAGCCACAGCAGAGTATGGCGTTGAGCGTGGATCAATTCATTCAAAAGCAGGTGAAGTAAACGCAGCGGGTGGCTCAGGTTGAGCCATTCAAATTGAGCCGACTGCGGAAACGCATTTTGATTAGAGTTTGATGTACTGCCAATCCAATGGATTTCCTCAATCCAGCCGGGCTGAAAGCCCACACCTTTTAACCCATCTGACAGGTCGGCGGGGGTTTCCAGTCGCAGGCTGCCGAACCAGTAGGCTTCGCTCATTGTCCGCGCAGTGCGTTAATCAGGTCGGCCAGCAGACCATAAGCGGTGGTGTTGGGGCCGGGGTTATTTTCTACGATTCCCAGTCCGGGCAGGACATCCGATTGAAATTCAACGTAGGAACTGGTGCCGTTGATGGCGAACAGGGGGCTGCCGGCTGAAACCCGCTGGGGTTTGACCGATGCTTCCAGCAATTCTTTTCCTTTACGCCGGGCGGTGCAGACCACTTTCCAGCGTTCGCCAGCCTGACGCGCTTCGGCGATCATCTCCGGCGTAATCTCGCGAATGCTGCTGCGTTCTACCTGATGGGGTTTAAGCGGGATGCCCAGCACGACGGTGCTGAGGGCCGCCACTTTGATGGCGGCATCCCAGCCGTCAATATCGGCGGAAGGGTCGGTTTCGGCGATGCCGATGGCCTGTGCCTCGCGCACGGCTTCGTCGAAGGTTTTGCCGTTTTCCATCAGGCCGAGGATGAAATTGGTGCAGGAATTGAGAATGCCCTGAAAACCGTGTACTTCGATGCAGGGGAGCGGGCCGCGAAAAAGGGAGAAAATCGGCGCACCGTCCATGACGGCGGCTTCAAACAGGAAGCGTTTGCCGCGCGCGGCGGCCATGTCCATCAATTCCTGATAGGCGTGTACCACCGGGCCTTTGTTAGCCGTGATGGCGTGCATACCCTTGTTCAAGGCGGCTTTGATGTGGTCAATCGCCGGCTGACCGGTGTGGTGATTGACTGGCGAAGTTTCCAACATGGCTTCGGCAGAACTGGCGAACAGAAAGTCCAGCGTGTTTTTGGGAGCCGGCATCTCGGAAAGGATGTCCAGCGACTGGCCGCGGCTGATCACTTCCAGCGCGCGCGTCAGACTAATGCCGCCGGAACTGATGGCGCTGCCGTGCCTGCCGGTTACGATGCCGGTGACAATGAATTGATACCCGAACTGCTGGGCAATCTGCTGTTCCTTTTCAAGTAACAGGCGGGCAAAAGCCTGTCCCACATTTCCAAACCCGACCAGAGCCAATGCTACCTGTTTCATGGTATCTCCCTTTTTGTGATTTTTATCTATCTTATCCGTCTTTATGTCAATGGACAAGGGTTGAGCGATAACCGTATAATTTATTCATCCCTTTGAATGTTTTTTGGAGAGATGGTGACAGGGCAGAAGCGTTACCGCGTGCGGGTGGATGAACACGGCAAACTGGAAATCCCGGCCAGTCTGGCCGAACGGTTTGGGTTACGGGCCGGCGAGCAGACCATCCTGGAAGAAAACGGCCGGCAGTTAATTCTTCACCGCCCGGTAACTTTTTTAGAGCGGGTGTATGTGGAGCCGACCAACGTCTGTAACCTGCACTGCCGCACCTGTATCCGCAATGTTTGGGATGAACCGGCCGGTTATATGAGCGAGGAAACCTACGAACGGCTGTTGCAGGGGGTGAAGGTCTTTTACCCCCCTCCAACGCTCTTTTTTGGCGGATACGGCGAGCCGCTTGCTCATCCCCGCATTTTTGAGATGGTTGCGGCTGCCCGCTCCATCGGCGCGGAGGTTGAGATCATCACCAATGGCACGTTGCTGGGGGAAGATGCCTGCCGGACTTTGTTGAAGTTGGGAGTGAGTGTGCTGTGGGTATCGCTGGACGGGGCCACTCCGCAGGGATATATGGACGTGCGCCTTGGGGATGCCTTAGGGCAAATTTTGTCCAATTTACGCTGTTTTGATCAGTTGAAAAGGGAGTACGGGGCGGCCACTCAATTGGGAATTGCCTTTGTGGCCATGCGCCGCAACATTCATGAATTGCCGCGTCTGCTGGAATTGGGGCGCGAATTGGGAGCGAGGTATTATTCGATCAGCAATGTGCTGGCTCATACCCGCCAGTTGCATGCCGAGTCGTTATACGAGCAAGCCCAGTACGATCCTGAAGCAGAAAAACCCAGCCTGCTGCCGCTGATCAACCTGCCGCGCGCTGATTTCCCGCCGGATGTGCAGAGCGCACTGGCTGCGGCCATCCGCGATGGCTACCGGCTGGAAATCAGCGGATTAGATGCGCTGCGCACGGGTAATCGCTGCCCCTTCATTGAAAAGGGCAGTCTTTCGGTGCGCTGGGATGGCAAAGTCAGTCCCTGCCTGCCGCTGCTGCACAGCCATGAAAGTTATCTGGGGGAGCAGGTACGCCGGTCACATGCGTATTTTGTCGGGGATGTGAACGACCAGAGGCTGGATCACATCTGGTGTGAGCCGGCTTATGTTGAACTGCGCCAGCGGCTGCAGACCTTTGACTTTTCGCCGTGTGTGGTGTGCAAGTCCTGTGAAATGGCAGAGCAGAATCTGGAAGATTGTTTTGGCAATACTCAACCGGCCTGTGGGGGGTGTTTGTGGGCGCAGGGGTTGATTCAGTGCCCTTGAGGTGAGTTTCTTAATCGTTCGATAAACCAATGTTAGAGGCGTCTTAATCAAGCCTGTGTTGGTTTGTGTTATTCTACTTAAAAAGTTTTGAATAAACCCAAATCTGTTTTCGTCAAAAGAGGTCACGATGAGCAAAGCCAGAGTCTTATTTTTATGTACCGGCAATTCCGCCCGCAGTCAGATGGCCGAAGCGTTGTTGCGAAAATACGCCGGCGATCATTTTGAAGTGTACAGCGCCGGTTTAGAGCCGAAGGGGTTAAATCCTTACACGATTAAGGTCTTGGAAGAGATTGGCGTGGATACCAGCCAGCATTATTCCAAAACACTGGATACCTTTATGGGTAAAGTGCATTTTGGTTACCTGATTACGGTGTGCAGCAATGCCGAAGAAAACTGCCCCGTTTTCCCGGGTATGGGCGTACGGCTGCACTGGCCGTTTGAAGACCCGGCTGCTTATGTGGGCAGTGAGGAAGAAACCTTGCAGAAGTTCCGCGAAGTACGCGATCAGATTGATGCACGAGTGCGCCAGTGGTTGAAGGAAATGGATATTCCGGTAGGCTAGAGGATTAATAGTTCTTTGCGAAAGGCATCGGCAAATCAAAAGCCGATGCTTTTTGTTTTAGAAGTAAAAATCTGAGGGTGTCGAATCTTTCGATTGAAGTTTTATCTTTGATTATCCTTATGGCTTGTGATAAACTTGCAGAGGTGTAATCACTGCTATTCGAGACTAAAGGGAATTGATAAAAACATGCCAGTCATCTATCCATTTACTGCCATCGTTGGTCAGGAACGCATGAAGCGCGCATTGGTCTTGAACGCGGTTGACCCGCGCATCGGCGGGGTGCTGATTCGCGGCGAGCGCGGCACGGCCAAATCCACTGCGGCGCGCGCGCTGGCGGCCTTGCTGCCGCACGTACGCGTGGTGGCAGACTGCCGCTTTGGCTGTGACCCGGATACGCCGGCAACCTGGTGTACCGAGTGCCGCGAGCGTCACGCGCGCGGCGAAGAACTGCCGGTATCCACCCGCGCCACTCCCTTTGTCAATCTGCCCATCTCCGCTACCGAAGACCGCGTGGTCGGTACGCTGGACATTGAAAAAGCCATTCAAAAAGGCGAACGCGCCTTTGAGCCGGGCGTGCTGGCGGCGGCCAACCGCGGGCTGCTTTATATTGATGAGGTCAATCTGCTGGATGATCACGTGGTAGATGTGCTGCTCGACTCGGCGGCCATGGGCATGAACATCATCGAGCGCGAGGGCATCTCGTTCAGTCACCCGGCGCGCTTTATTCTGGTTGGCACGATGAACCCCGAAGAGGGTGATCTGCGTCCGCAATTGCTGGATCGTTTTGCCCTCTCGGTGGAGATCTACGGCATCCGCGACGCGCGGGAGCGGGTGCAAATCATGGAACGCAACCTGGCTTTTGAAGCCGACCCCGAAAAATTCCGCCAGCAGTGGCTGCCGAAAGAGGAAGAACTCTCGCGGCAGATTGAGCGGGCGCGCCGCCTGATTGAGCAGGTCAGTTATACCAGCCGTGACTTGCTTTCGATTGCTCAACTAACGGCATCTTTGAATGTGGATGGCCACCGCGCCGATCTGGTCATCCTCAAAGCCGCACGGGCGCAGGCTGCCTTTGACGGGCGCACCGCCATCAACGGACGGGATATTGCCCTTGCGGCTGAACTGGCGCTGCCGCACCGCCTGCGCCGCGGGCCGTTCTCTCAGGAAGAAGTGACCATGGAAGAACTGCAAGACCGCATCGAACAGTTGCAGGGCGCCAGTTCTACCGGTCAGCGGCGCGAGGAAGTCGAAAAGGTTGAGGAACAGAAGAACCAGCAAAAAAAAGTCTGAATGAGGGAGCGGAAAGTCCGGAAACGCTCCCTCAGGGAACTCCTCAGCCCGGACAAACGGAAGAAATCTTCGGCAAACAGAATGCTCAGTGGTGGGATGGTGGTGAGCGGGTGAAAATCGGTCAGTCGTTTGACCCGCGCCGTCTGGACACCCCGCTGGATAAAATGGTGCGCCGCTTTGCCGGGCGGCGTTCACGCACCCGCACCGAGCGCAAGCGCGGGCGGTATGTGCAGTCGCGCCCATCCTACGGCAAGCCGGATGATCTGGCTTTCGATGCTACCTTGCGGGCGGCGGCGCCCCATCAGCGCGAACGGGAAGAAGACCGCAAGCGGGTGGCCTTTTCGGTGCGCCCCAGCGATTACATGCGTAAGGTGCGCGTGCGCCGGGCGGCTAATTTGATCCTTTTCCTCGTTGACGCTTCGTGGTCTATGGCGGTGGCGGAGCGGATGCAGGCTACCAAGGGAGCCATCCTCTCGCTGCTGACCGATGCCTACCAGCGCCGCGACCGGGTCGGGTTGATTGTTTTCCAGAAAGACCGCGCCACACTGGTGCTGCCGCCGACCAATTCGGTCACACTGGCGCAGCGCGCTCTGGCCGATATACCGGTTGGCGGTAAGACGCCCCTTTCAGCCGGTTTGAAACTGGCTTATGAGGTGCTGATGCGTGAGCGGTTGCTGCACCCGGATGTGATGCCGCTGCTCATTGTCCTGACGGATGGAGCCGGCAATGTTTCAATGGGCAAACTCCCGCCGCATGAAGAGGCTTACCGTATTGCCCGCCAGATTGCTGAGGAACATATTCACAGTGTGGTCATTAACATGGAGCATGTGGCCTTTGATCAGGGGCTGGCGCAGGCCTTAGCCGATCATTTGCAGGGCGCGTGTTATACGATTGGCGAATTGAAAGCCGAAAATCTATACCTGACCGTGCGCCGCGAGATTCAAACCACTCAACTCAATCCCCAGCCAGACGAACGGCGCTGACGACAATGCGGCTTGTTTGACTTGCCACATCCCTGAGCCCGTGATATTATCGAGAAGTACTGGGAGAACTAACGGATGGCATTTCGCGCTGAACGCCGCACTCGAATCCGATCCATTCTGGTTTTTATCATTCTGGCGACGATACCCTGTTATTGTTTGGGGTTCTTTCTTCTTCAATTAAACCGTAACGTTCCTGAACCAACCCCGACGGCAACCGTTACGTTGACGAACACAGCCGAACCGCCCCAACCGCCGACGCTGACACCCACTTTCTTCATCCTGCCCAGCGATACCTTCACGCCCACGCCCACCATTACGTGGACGCCGACTCAGACGTTTACGCCGTTTGTGCCGCCGACCCGCACTCCCACCCTGACCGAAACACCAACCCCAACCGAAACACCCCTCCCGCCGACCAATACACCGGCGGTGGATACCCCCACTCCCACCGAAACCACAACTTCTCCATAAAATTTCAAGGAAACAATCAAACAATGATGAGTGAATCAAGGATTTTCTCAAGGATCTGATTTCTCTGCCGGGGCTTTCCGGCTACGAAAGACCGGTGCGCGAGCGCATTCAACAGGAATGGCAGCCGCTGGTGGATGAACTGTCCATCAGCCCGTTGGGCAGTCTGCATGCCCTCAAACGCGGCAGCGGGGAAGAGCCGCGCCCAGCGATTCTGTTGGCCGCTCACATGGACGCAATTGGCATGATGGTTACCGAAATTGTGGACGGCTGGCTGCGCTTCACCCATATTGGCGGGATTGATCCGCGTATTTTGCCGGGCCAGCAGGTGATTGTGCATGGGCGGGAAGACTTACCTGCCGTTGTTGTTCAACCGCCGTCTCACCTGCTGCCGGAGGAAGTTCCGGCGCGGCAGACGGTGGATATGAAGTACCTGCTGGTGGATACCGGTTTATTGCCGGAGCAGGTTAATGAACTGGTGCGGGTGGGCGACTTGATATCCTTTGCCCAACCGCCGCTTGAATTGAGCAATGATTTGCTTGCCGGGCATAGTCTGGACAACCGCGCCTCGGTGGCCTCTCTGACGGTGTGTTTGAAAGCCCTTCAACCGGTTCACCATGTTTGGGACGTGTGGGCAGTGGCGACCGTGCAGGAAGAGATCACGCTGGGCGGCGGTTACACCTCACCGTTTTCCATCCGTCCTGCTCTGGCGGTAGCGGTGGATGTAACCTTTGGCAAAGGGCCGGGCGGGCCTTCGGATTACCGCACGTTCCCGCTGGGCAAAGGTCTTACCATCGGCTGGGGGGTCAACATCCATCCGGCATTGTATCGCGCCCTCAAAGAAACCGCCGAACGGTTGGATATCCCCTTCCATAATGAAGTCATGCCTGCCCACTCCGGCACGGATGCGTTTGCGATGCAGGTCGTGGCGGAGGGCATCCCCAGCGCAGTTTTGAGCATACCATTGCGCTACATGCACACGCCGGTGGAAATGATCTCATTGAAAGATGTGCAGCGCACCGGTCACTTGCTGGCCCAGTTCATTGCCGGCCTGCAAGCGGATTTTATGGAAAAGATGAAATGGGATGAGTAAACCAACTACGGGATGATTAAGCACCTGTTTACGCCGGATGAGGCAAATATATTAGACAATGCCAGAAATCTCGCATCGCAATCTTTGGATTTTGCGTTGCTGGTTTCAGGTGGCTTATCCGCCGAGTCGTGGAAATCAGTACACCAGATATTGGATGAGCTGATCCGTGCTTTAAAATCCGGTGGAATATTATTTGTTCAAGGGTTGCCATCCTACTTACCTTCAGTAGGGGTATATCTGGATCAGCGTCTGAATTTCAAATACTGGATTGTGCTTGAATCCAGCCGAAACCATTTCACAAATGGACTTCCATCGGTCCACGCCGGTTTATTAATGTTTGTGAAAGGCAATCACTTTGAGATCAATAAAGTCAGGATGCCCCATGAATATTGTGCAGCCTGCGGGCGGACATTAAAAGACTGGGGAGGCAAAGCGCACTTGATGAATCCAGCCGGAGCGGCAATCTCCGATGTCTGGAAAGATCAAAAAGCAGGAAATAATTACACATCTTTAAGTGGGGTTTTTTACCAGCGAATACTCAAAATGGTGGATGTGAATGGGAAGGAAATCACCGGCTGGGCGGGGCCTATCCATGCCTTGCCGTTGGATCAAATCCAGGTTGGAATACGAGAAAATAAGGTTGAATACCAACCAAGTCTGTTTTCAGAACTCACAATAGATAAATTGAAAATTGAGTCGGAGATACAACAACAGAAAACCCCCGCATTCAATGTAATTCTACAAGGGGATGCTTTAGAAATCCTCAAAAAATATCCAGACGAATCGATTGATCTGGTATTCGCTGATCCGCCTTATAACCTGGATAAGTCATACAACGTTTATAATGATGAGCTAGCCAGCAAAGAATATCTGGACTGGTGTAATCAGTGGTTGGATGAATATATTCGCATTCTGAAACCGACCGGTTCATTATTCGTTCTTAACCTGCCGCGTTGGTCAATGTACCATGCAGATTATCTGAACCAGCGCTTGTATTTTCAAAACTGGATTGTTTGGGATGCGCTTTCTGAGCCGCGCGGAAAATTGATGCCAGCCCATTATGGTTTGCTTTTCTATACCAAACAAAAAGAGGGTTTTACTTTTAATTATGGTGCTATACAGGACATAGATAGCCGTATCTATTGTTTGCGGGCTTCATGTGTGCGCAGCCGTAAATTAGGGGGAGAGAATAAGCAAGAACCGCTCACAGATTTATGGTGGGATATTCACCGGATTAAACACCGGCGTGACAGGGATTTTCATCCTTGTCAGTTGCCAGAAGCCCTGCTGAAGCGAATTATATTATTGACTACAAACCCGAATGATGTGGTACTCGACGCACTGGCAGGCACCGGCACCACAATTATCACAGCAGCAAAACTTGGACGCCGTTTTGTTGGTATTGATATTGATCCATATTATGTTGAACTGATGCAAAGAAAGGTTTACGAGGTTGAGATTAACGGTGAAGTGATTCGTTCACCCATCCAACGAGCAAAAAGGGATTTGACAAAGAAAGAACTGCAATTGGAATTACGTTCGCTGGCGAGAAAGCTGGGTAGGCTGCCTACTCCTGAAGATGTAGAGCTTTACAGCCAATATGACTTAAAGGTATATCTTGAGGTGTTCCCAAGTTGGGGAAAAGCGATTAAAGCCGCCAAATTGGAGATTGCCGATGACGCACAGCGTTGAAAAAATATCCTTTGAGCAGGTTTGGAAGACGGCCTCGGTTTTTTATCTAAATACTTCTCTGGAGGATGAAATTGACCAGGAGGTTGAAAATCTGCTTTCTATTGCGGAACAATCTAATCTTTCCAGCGGACAGGTAATTGGGGAAGAATATCTTCGGGAAAGACTTGCTCAAAACCCAGACGTTCTGGATGTTATTTTGAGAGATTTGGAATTATCCGAAGAAAAATTCTTGAGGTTAATTTCTCTCTTGCGCCGTATGGGTAGGATTGAGGGTGGCTTTGAATCGGAATGGTCACTTACAAAAATCAAGAATTACCTATCGCAAAACACGGACTTTTTGAAACAAATCGTTTCATTGCTGTATCATGGCTATAATGATGTGGAACTGGCGGCACTTGTTCCCCGTTATTATCTGGAAAGTTTGAATTATGCGGAAATTGGCATCAGTACGCAGGCTGCTCGTAAAGTACGTTACAAGCGCTCCTTAATTGGTACATACGGGGCTAAGAAAGGACATAAAGTCGAAGCGGAGATAGAAAATATCCTGATACAGGTCCAAAATAAATATGGCATTCCTTTTGAAAAAGGGCGTTCCCGTTTTGTTGAAACGGATATAGATTTTGCAGTGCCAAACCTCGATGATCCCTGGGTAATTCTGATGAGCTCATTTCAGGAAACAACCAGCAGTGGTCAAACCAATAAGGCGCGGGATATGTTGGCCATCTATGATCGCATTCGACATTCTAATAGCCGTTATAATGAACGGCGCGTCTTTGTCAATTTTGCTGATGGCGGCGGCTGGCTGGCACGCAAAAGAGACCTTTACCGGCTTTGGGAAAATTGTCATTTCTTTTTGAATTTGTACAACCTGAGCGATTTGGAGAAAATTGTTTACAATAGCGTTCCTAAAAAATACCATCATCCTCGATAAATCCCATGGACGAATACCCTTCAATTTCACTTCCTGTTTCAGAAAATCAAACTGAGCTCCTCGAACGCCTGTCTAACGCTGTGGCGGTTTCGGGAGACGAACGCGAAGTCCGCGCGATTGTGCTGGAAGAAATCCAACCATTCGCCGATGAGGTGCGGGTGGACGCGTTGGGAAATGTGCTGGCGGTACGCCATGCCCAGACCGAAAACCCGCTGCGGGTCATGCTGGCTGCCCACTTGGATGAGGTCGGTTTCATCCTTGTGGAAGAAGAAGAAGGCGGCTGGTACCGCTTTGAAGTGATTGGCGGTGTTGACCCGCGCGTGCTGGTCGGTAAGCCGGTGCTGGTGGGCAAAGATCACCTGCCGGGAGTGATTGGCGCGCGCCCTATCCACCTGACCACTCCCGATGAGCGTAAAAACGCGTTGACGGTGGAACAGCTGCGGATTGATCTGGGCAATGAAAACGGCAAAAAGGTCAAAGCGGGTGATCGGGCCGCTTTTGCTACCCGTTTCCGTCAGGCCGGCCCCAGTTTAGTCGGCAAAGCGCTGGATGACCGCTTGGGGGTGGCGATCCTGATCGAGCTGATGAAAAACCCGCCCCCCCATGTGGAATTGCTGGCGGCCTTTACGGTTCAGGAAGAGGTTGGTCTGCGCGGAGCCAAAGTGGCAGCCTATGCGTTCAACCCGGATGCGGCCATCGCCATAGATGCCACGCCTGCCAATGACCTGCCGCTGTGGGATGGGGAGGAAAATTCCCGCTATAATACCCGCCTTGGGGACGGGCCGGCCATTTATGTGGCCGATGCGGCCACACTTTCCGACCCGCGCCTGATTCGCCACCTGATTCGCACGGCTGAGGAAATCGGCATCCCTTATCAAATCCGCCAGCCGGGCGGGGGAGGCACCGATGCGGGGGCGATTCACAAACAGCGTGAGGGCATTCCGACCGTTTCCGTTTCGGTGCCGGTTCGGTATGCTCACACCCCTGCGCTTCAAGCGCGCCTGTTAGATTGGGAAAACACTCTGTCTTTGTTGTATCACGGATTGGAGCGGCTCAGCCCGCAGTTATTCTCGGAAGATCGCTAAACTGTTCCAGGAGATTTGCATGAAAGCACTAATTCAAAAACTGGTTGAAACGATTGCCCCATCGGGGTATGAAACGCCCATCCGCGAGTTGA
>FWPV01012954.1_pt1 | contig 11359 bp, 10 predicted proteins | sample 2228371 | NCBI WGS metagenome assembly FWPV01 (sample SAMEA103939776, study PRJEB20133) | metagenome | reverse complement strand
CGATCATGGAGATTTATGAGGATCGTACGGGACCTTTAAATATTCGTGAAAATTTGAACAATGTCGAATCCTGAAAATCGTATATAATTAGAAGGGTTTGTCTGGACATAAGGGGGGTGTGAATGTTTCAGACGAGAAACCGGAAAATACATGCCTGTGCATGTCAATCTTAGATCTTCAAAAGGAGGTTTTTCATGACTGTCAAAGTTGGTATTAACGGGTTTGGACGCATCGGTCGTCAGGTGTTGAAAGCCATCATGGAACGATACCCTAACGAACTGGAAGTGGTTGCTGTCAACGATTTGTTCGACGCCAAAACCAACGCTCATCTGTTCAAATACGACTCCAACTACGGCATTTTTAATGGGACCGTGGAAGTTTCCGGGTCGGATCTGGTCATCAACGGCAAGACGGTGAAAGTGCTCGCCGAGAAGGACCCCGCTAAACTGCCCTGGAAGGATCTGGGTGTAGATATCGTCATTGAATCCACCGGTGTCTTCACCGACGCATTGGGCGATCCCGCAAAGGGTAAGGCTGGTGCCAATGCACACCTGCAGGCAGGCGCCAAGAAAGTCATCATTTCCGCTCCGGCAAAGAACGAAGATATCACCATTGTGATGGGCGTAAACGACGACAAATACGATCCTGCCAAACACCACATCGTCTCCAATGCTTCCTGCACCACCAACTGTCTGGCTCCTGCGGCGAAAGTTGTGCATGAGAAGTTCCACATTCTGAACGCCGTAATGGTGACCATCCACTCCTACACCAACGACCAGGTAATTCTGGATCAGGGGCACAAGAAGGAAATGCGCCGCTCCCGCGCTGCCGCACTGAATATCATCCCCACGACCACCGGCGCCGCGAAGGCGGTTGCCCTGGTGATCCCCGAGTTGAAGGGTAAGTTTGATGGTTATTCCCTGCGCGTCCCGACCCCGACCGTTTCCGTGGTGGACTTTTCCGCGGTCATCGAAAAACCTACCTCGAAGGAAGAACTTAATGCCGCCTTTACCGAAGCCGCCAACGGCGCGATGAAAGGCATCCTGGGCGTAACGACCGGCGAATACGACCAGCCGCTGGTCTCGATGGATTTCAAAGGCGATCCTCGCTCCTCGATCGTCGACCTGCTCTCCAACATGGTCATGGGTGGCACGCTGATCAAGGTGGTGACCTGGTACGACAACGAATGGGGTTATTCCTGCCGCACGGCCGACCTGGCCAGCCTGATGGCGAAATCCCTGTAAGGCGCATCTGGGTGTGACGTGATAACAGAATGCGTGACCGGCTGATCGCGGCAATGCCAAACCGATTGGCCAGGTCACGTATTCTGCATTTTTGAGCCTGGAGGCAAGCATGTTTAACAAGAAAACTGTGCGTGATTACGATTTTTCTGGGAAGAAAGTGCTGGTGCGGGTAGACTTCAATGTCCCTATTAAGGAAGGAAAAGTCACGGATGATACGCGCATCCGCGCCGCCTTGCCGACCATCGAATACTTGCTGGAACAGGACGCGGCGGTCATCCTGTTTTCACACCTGGGCCGGCCAAAAGGTGGGCCGGATCCCAAGTATTCCATGAAACCGGTCGCCGATTACCTGGCGAATATGGTCAGTGTTCCGGTGAAATTTGCTGAAGAGGCTGTCGGTCCGAAAGCAAAGGAAGCTGCAGCGACTTTGATGCCGGGTGAAATCCTGGTCCTGGAAAACACCCGCTTCTACCCGGGCGAAGAAAAGAATGATCTCGACCTGGCCCGCCAGTTTGCCGAGCTGGCGGATGTGTACGTGATGGATGCCTTCGGAAGCGCCCACCGCGCCCACTCGTCCACTGAGGGCGTCACCCGTTACCTGCCGGCCCTGGCTGGTTTCTTGATGGAAAAGGAAATCCAGTATCTTGGCCAGGCGATCAGCGACCCTGCCCGGCCCTTTGTGGCCATCCTGGGTGGAGCAAAGATCAGCGATAAGATTGGCGTCATTCGCAATTTGCTGACCAAAGCAGACGCCATCTTGATCGGCGGCGGGATGGCGAATACATTCTTCAAAGCCCAGGGGTACCCGGTGGGCGACTCGCTGGTTGAAAATGATGTTCTCGACCTGGCCAGCGAGTTGTTGAACGAGGGTGGAAGCAAGATTCGCCTGCCCATCGATATGGTGATCGCACCCAATACCGAAGAAGGCGCTGAGGTCAAAGTTGTCGCGGTCGGCCCGGTCCCGGATGGCTGGCGGATCCTCGATATCGGCCCGGAGACGGTCGAAAGCTTTGGCAAGGTGGTGAAGGGCGCAAAGACGGTGGTTTGGAATGGCCCAATGGGGCTGTTTGAAGTTGCCCGCTTTGCTGAAGGCACCTATGGTGTGGCCCGCGCATTGGCTGAGAGCGGCGCGACCACCATTGTCGGCGGCGGTGATTCGGCCGCGGCCATTCAGCAGTCCGGCCTGGCAGATAAAATTACCCATATCTCCACCGGTGGTGGGGCTTCGCTTGAGATGCTCGAAGGCATCACTCTACCCGGTGTGGCCGCGCTCCAGGATAAATAAGAGCCCGTTTTCAAATAGCCTGTTCAAAAAACTGGTGAGGTTTTGTCGCGAGTCTGGACAAAACCTCACCTTTCGTGTAGAATCCCTGCCTGCACTTATGGACATTTTTTGGAGGAACGACTTTGGCAAACATCAAGTCTCAAATTAAGCGTAACCGGCAGAATGAAAAACGCCGCGTCCGAAACCGCGTCTACCGCGGTCGAGCCCGCACCTTTGTGACCCGCGCGCGTCAGGCGCTCGAGTCAGATAATCCCGAAACGGCAAAGGCAGCGGTAATCCAGGCCGTCAGCGAGCTGGATAAGGCTGCGGAGAAGGGCATCATTCACAAAAATAATGCCGCTCGCCGCAAGAGCCGGCTGATGAAACGCCTGGCGGCACTCGAAAAATAATTTTTTATTTTTTACTTCATGAGCACCGGGTAAGCTATCGGTTGATCCGGGTCTCCCATCTCTTTACCGGCAGCGGGAGTGGAATGCGCTCCCGCTTTTGTTTTTCAGAATGTTATAATTTCGACCATGCCTGGTCAATTATCCAGGGTACAGGGCAGGTAAGCAATGTTCGAGGCGGAACAAAATCTGATTGAAGAAAAAATTCGGGCGTTTTGTTTCGAAAACAACCTGCCCGAACCATCATTACAGTGGGGATGGATCCCGTTTAGCGGAAAGTGGGGCATCTCTACGTCTTTCTTTCAGCTTGCCGCAAAAGAGGCGCGCCAGGGAAAGAAGATCAATATCAACCAGCGCGCAGCTGAACTGGCGCAGCAGATTGCGGATTTTATCGCCTTGCCAGATGGTTTCGAGCGAGTTGAAGCGATCAAGGGCTACCTGAACCTGTATTTCTCTACCAGCGAATATACCCGGCGGATAGTGGATACCGTCCTTTCCCTGGGTGAAGGTTTTGGCGCTGGCCCGCGGCGCGGCGAACGGTTGATGGTCGAATTCTCCCAGCCAAACACGCACAAAGCTTTTCATGTTGGGCACCTGCGCAGCGCAATCCTTGGGGATGTGCTGGCGCGCATCCTGGAGTGCGCCGGTTACGATGTTGTGCGGGCCAACTACCCGGGCGATATCGGGTTACACGTGGTCAAGTGGCTGTGGAATTATAAGAAATATCACCTGGGCGAGCGGCCTGAAAAAGATATTACCCAGTGGATGGGCGCCATCTATGCAGAGGCAAATCGGCGCCTGGAGGAAACCCCCGAGCTGGAGGCGGAGGTCCGCGCCCTTTACGCGCGTTGGGACCAGCGCGACCCGGAGATTGTGGCGCTGTGGGAAGAAACCCGCCAGTGGTCGCTGAACGGCTTCAACGAGATGTATGAACTGCTGGATATCCGCTTTGACCGCTATTATTTCAACAGCCAGGCGGAGCACCCGGGCAAGGAAGTTGTCCAGGAACTGCTGGATAAGGGCATCGCCGAGGATGAGCGCCCGGAGGGCCCGGTGATTGTCAAAATTGATGAGAAGCTGGGCCTGAAAAATGAGAAATACCGCGTACTGGTCGTGCTACGGTCCGATAACACCGCCCTGTACGCCACTGAAGACCTGGCGCTGGCAAAAATGAAATTCACCGATTATCCAGACCTGGCCAGGTCTTTGTACGTGGTGGACGTACGCCAGTCGCTGCATTTCCAGCAAGTCTTCAAAACGCTCGAACTGGCCGGTTATGAATGGGCCGGCCGATGCCAGCACATTCCTTACGAATTGGTCAGTCTGCCGGGCAACGTGGTGATGGCATCCCGCGAGGGCACTGTGGTGCTGCTAGAAGACCTGATCCGCGAGGCCACCCGGAGGGCGTTGGAAGTGGTGGAAGAAAAAAACCCGGAGTTAAGCCCGGAACAGAAATTTGCCATCGCCCGCGCGACCGGGATCGGGGCGATCAAGTACCCGATGCTGGCCCGCGAGAACACCAGGATTGTGACGTTTGACTGGGAAGCGGCCCTGGACTTCAACGGGCAAGCGGCGCCTTATATCCAATACGCGTACGTGCGCGCAAACAGTATTCTGCGCAAAGCCGGCGGTCAGGTGCCGGAGGAGCATCCGTTTAACTACGAGCTCTCCGCGGAAGAAATTCAACTGGTCGACTGGATTTCGCGCCTGCCAAACGAAGTCCAGCGGGCAGCCGCTGAATATAAACCCCTTTATATTGCCAGCCTGGCATATGAACTGGCCAGGTCTTTTAGCGATTTTTACACGGTATGCCCTGTCCTCCAGGCAGAAGAACCGGTCCGCAGCGGCCGGCTGCGCCTGGTGGCGGCTGCCAGGCAGGCTATTATGAATGCGTTGGCTTTGATGGGCATCACAGCCCCACAAGCGATGTGAGAACCTGTTTTGCTGGTGACGCGCCGGCGTGCCCTGCGCGATGCCGGCAGCCAACTTACCGACACAAGGAGCTGTCATTCTATGACCCCAATTCGCACAATCATCATGGGTGCGGCTGGAAGAGATTTCCACAACTTCAATGTCTTCTTTCGCGATAACCCGGATTACCAGGTGGTTGCATTTACGGCTACCCAGATACCCAATATCGAGGGACGCCGGTACCCGCCTGAACTTTCTGGATCCCTCTATCCTGAGGGTGTTCCCATTTATCCCGAGAGCGAGCTGGAGCGCCTGATCCACGAGCATAAGGTTGACCAGGTGGTGTTCGCCTACAGCGATGTGCCGCACCAGTATGTGATGCATAAAGCGTCCACCGTCCTGGCGGCCGGCGCGGATTTTCGCCTGATGGGCACCGGGACGACCCAACTTAAATCCAGCAAGCCGGTGGTCTCAGTTTGCGCAGTGCGCACGGGTTCTGGCAAGAGCCAGACCACCCGGCGGGTTTCGCTGATCTTGCGCGGCCTGGGCTACCGGGTAGCAGCGGTTCGCCACCCGATGCCTTACGGCGACCTGGTCGCTCAAAAAGTCCAGCGCTTCGCCGATTATAGCGACCTTGACCGGCATAACTGCACCATCGAGGAACGGGAGGAATATGAACCGCACCTGGATAATGGGGTGATTGTGTATGCCGGGGTCGATTATGAAGCGATCCTGCGCCAGGCCGAGCAGGAGGTAGATATTATCCTGTGGGATGGCGGAAACAACGATTTCCCCTTCTACCAGCCCGACCTGGCGATTGTGGTAGTCGATCCGCACCGGCCCGGCCATGAAAGCTCTTATCACCCGGGTGAGGCAAACGTGCGCCTGGCAGATGTGTTTGTCATCAACAAGGTCGATACGGCCAATCCCGATAACGTAATTGCGGTGCGCCAGAGCGTTTCAATGATCAACCCGGATGCGATTGTGGTCGAGGCGGCTTCTCCGCTCTTCGTCCAAGACCCGGCCGCGATCCAGGGCAAGCGGGTGCTGGTGATTGAAGATGGACCAACCCTCACCCATGGGGATATGACCTACGGCGCCGGTTGGGTGGCCGCCCGCCGCTTTGGCGCTGCTGAGATCGTCGACCCGCGCCCGTACGCGGTTGGCTCGATCCTGGAAACATATCGCAAATATCCTTCGACCGGCGCGATTCTGCCGGCCATGGGGTATGGCGATGAGATGGTGCGCGACCTGGAAAAAACCATCAACCAGGCTGAGGTGGATATGGTCATCAGCGCCACGCCGATCGACCTGACCCGCATCATCAAGATCGATAAGCCGATGCAGCGCGTGCGTTATGAACTGCAGGAGATCGGCCATCCTTCTTTGGAAGATATCCTGGGCAGAAAGTTCAGCAAGAAATAGATCCTGTAAGTATTCTCGGATGGTTATGTGTGGGCGGCTGCCCACACATAATCGTTCATGGTTCAAAATAGCGAGATAAGCATGTTTGTCGATGAGGTTGAAATTTTCGTCCGGTCAGGCAAGGGCGGCGATGGTATGCTGCATTTCCACCGTGAAAAGTATGTCGCGCGTGGCGGGCCGGACGGCGGTGACGGCGGAAAAGGCGGCGATGTCTTCTTGGAGGTTGTCCCAACGTTAAACACGCTGGGCAGCTTCAGGAACAAGAGCCGCTTCCTCGGCGAGGATGGCCGCCGCGGGGGGCCAAAAAATATGTCGGGTCGCAATGGTAAGGACCTGGTGGTCCCTGTGCCGCCAGGGACCCTGGTGTACGATGCCCAGACCGGCGAATTACTGGGCGACCTGGTTCAACCGGCCCAGCGCTTGCTGGTCGCGAAAGGCGGGCGCGGCGGGCGCGGCAACCAGCACTTTGCTACGCCCAGCCGCCAGGCGCCGCGGATCGCGGAAAGAGGCGAACCAGCCGAGGAAAAGAAACTGCGCCTGGAACTGAAGCTGATCGCCGACGTGGGAATCGTGGGCATGCCGAACGCGGGCAAATCCAGCCTGCTGGCCGCAGTCACCAATGCCCAGCCGAAGATTGCCGATTACCCTTTCACCACGCTTGAGCCAAACCTGGGGGTCGCCGAGCTTGACCTGGACACCCACCTGGTCCTGGCCGATATCCCCGGGCTGGTGGAGGGCGCTCACATGGGCGTGGGGCTCGGAGATGCCTTTCTGCGTCATATCCAGCGCACGCGGGTCTTGATCCACATGATCGACGGCCTGGCCGAAGACCCGCTGGCCGATTTTTCGCAGATTAACAGCGAGCTGGCCCTTTTTGATCCTGGCCTGGCGGAAAAGCCGCAGGTTGTCGCCTTCAACAAGATCGATATGCCTGAAGCCCGCGAGCGCTGGCCCCGGGTGAAAGCTGCCCTGGAAGAGCGCGGCTTTGAGCCGATGGCTGTTTCTGCCCTGGCCCGCGAGAACCTGAAGCCGTTGTTATGGAAGGCCTATCATCTCCTGGCAGAAGCGCCCGAGCCTGAACCGGCGGCGAAGGAAATCCCGGTTTACCGGCCCGAAGCCGATCCGAAGGCGTTCACCATCGAGCGCACGGATGATGGCGGTTTCCGGGTGCGCGGCGCGGCGATCGAACGGGCGGCTTCGATGACTTACTGGCAAGAAATGGCGGCTGTGCGCCGCTTCCAGCGCCTGATCGAGACGCTGGGCATCGACGCGGCGCTGCGCGAAGCTGGCATCCGGGAAGGGGATACGGTATATATCGGCGATTTTGAATTGGAGTGGGCGGAGTGAGGGAATGGCGCGGATCGGCATCTTTGGCGGAACCTTTGATCCCCCTCACGTCGGCCACCTGATCCTGGCTGCTGAAGCGCGCGATCAACTGCACCTCGACCGGGTGCTGTGGATGGTTACCCCAAACCCTCCGCACAAGAGGGGCAGGGTAATTACGCCGCTGGATGTCCGCCTGGCACTGGTGCAGGCGGCAGTCTGCGAAGATCCGCACTTTGAGGTATCGACAGTCGAAGCTGATCGCCCTGGGCCGCATTACTCGGTGGATACGGTCCGCATCCTGGCCTGCCAGAACCCCGGGGCTGACCTGTTTTACCTGATGGGCGGCGACTCGCTGCACGACCTGCCCACCTGGATGAAGCCGCGCGAGCTGGTCGCCGCGCTGGCAGGGCTGGGAGTCATGCGCCGACCGCAAGATTCGGTCGATCTTCCTGGCCTGGAACGAGCCTTGCCTGGAATTGGTGCTAAGATATTTTTCGTCAACACCCCGCTGCTGGAAATATCGTCATCCGACATCCGGGAGCGCGTGGCGCAAGGCCAGCATTACCGGTATTTTGTCCCTCAGACGGTGTTTGACCTGGTCGAAGCCGGCCGGCTGTACCGCCGTTAAAAGAAGGGGCTGTCTGAAAAATACTTTTCAGACAGCCCAGCATGATTTAAATCCGCGGAATTTGTGCGCCGGGATCAGACAATATCCTCGTCGCGATCTTCGGGGCGAGTTGCATCGTTATCTTCCTCAGCAGCCTGAGAGCCAGCCTGCGCGACCGGGCGCGGGGTTTCTGACGGCGCGGGCGCAGGAACCGGTGTATACGGCGCGGCTGACTGTGGAGCGGGCGCGCGGTAGGGGGCCGGGTAGGCCTGCATGCCAAAGCGGGTGAGGATGACCGTGCCCAGGGCGATGAACCAGACCAGCGCGGTCGCCAGCCACCCCAGGCAGGGGATCAGGTTCAGCATGCTGGAAAGGAGCGAGAGAACCAGCGTGCCAGCTCCCGCGTTGATCGGGTCGCTCCAGGGCTGGTTGAGCCAGGCGGCGATCTGCCGGCCGACCATGAGGCCCAGCGACAGCCAGCCGAACAGGGCGGCGACGCCGAGAGCCATAAAGCCCAGCAGGCTGAGCGGCAGCAAAATAATGGTGATGGCCATGATCAGCAGCAGCGCCGGGGCGACGATGATGGTCAGCAGCCCTACGCCTCCGGATACGATCGGCTGAGAGACGGCAGTCTGGCCGGCGCGCTGCATCTGCGGGGCGGCGAACAACTGGACAAGGATGGCCAGAGCCGCCAGGGCCAGGGCCTGGAAGAATGCCATCAGCGGGCCGGTGATCGGGTCAAAATTGGGATTGGTCTCGCCCTCGACCACGGCGCCATCTGCCCGGCGGACCGTACCACCCAGCGCGCCCAGGCTGCCTTTGATGACGGCATGGTCCTGCAGCTGGACATATCCACCCAGGACCGAGACATCCCCGGTGACTGTGCCATCGATGGTCACATTCCCGCCGATCACAGCCAGGTCGCCGTTGACGGTCGAACCCTGCTCCAACTCAGCGTTTCCACCAAGGATGGTTAAATCGGTGTTCAGCGTTTCCCCGCTTTTCAGGCGGTACGATTCGCCGAGGACCAGGCCCTCTTCCTGTAGTGAGACGCCGACGCACCCCGTCAGCGTGAGGATGAAGAGCCCGGCAAGCAGTAAAAGCGAAAGACGATTAATTTGTTTCATGATTAAGTACTCCTACGATACTGGTGCGCCATAAGATCAGGACCCAGATCAGCGATAACAGGCAAAGCGCGATGGTCAGGTAAATCCATAAGACGAGGTTGATTGCCAGGGGCGTATTGGAAAGCCAGGTCCGCAAGGCATACAGGCCCAGGTTGAAAATGTTTGCGGTGGAAGTAGCTGCCCGCACGATGGCGACCAGCCAGTCCGCAGGAGAAGAGGTCGCCATGAGATAGCCAGCCAGCACCAGCAGGATGAAAAACGCCCCGCCAAGGAGGAGCCCAAAGATCCTCCAGGCTTGCTTGCGCTGCTCCTGGACGCGGCGTTCAGCCAGGCTGGACATCCAGCGCTGAGTGAACCCCGGGGCCGGAGCAACGACCCGGCGGGCGCGCAGTTCCTGGTGAACCGATTCCCACTGGCGCTGCAGGCGCTGGCACTGCTGGCAGGTATCCAGGTGATCCTGCAGCGCGCGCCTGTCTGTGATGGTCAGCTCCTCCTGGTCGAAGATCCAGGTTTCAAATGGCTGGTGACTCATTCTTCCTCCTCTCTGGAAGCGCATTTCCGGCCTGGTCTTCGCGCCAGTTCTGGGCCATTTCCTTGCGCGCGCGATGCAGGCGGCTCTTCACCGCGCTGACGGTCAGCGAGAGGGTGCGAGCAATTTCTTCTTCAGAAAACTCGTACCAGTAGCGCAAGATTACCGCGGCGCGGTCTTGATGGCCCAGGCGCGAAAGCAGCCGGCGCATTTGCGACTTTTCTTCCAGTTCGCTAACGACTTTTTCTGGGCTTGGAGCAGAGTCTGGGGCGTCTTCTTCTGGGAGAAGGTCCATGCTCAGGATGGGGACGCGGCGCTTGCGCTGTTGGTCGATGCAGTAGTGGGCTGCGATGGAGAGCAGCCAGGTCGGGAAGGGACGTCTTGGGTCATACCGGTCGAGAGCCTGGTAGGCCCTCCAGAAGGTCTCCTGGGCTGCGTCTTCCGCTTCGATGGCGTCGCCCAACATCCGGTAGCACAGGTTGTACACCGGGCGCTGGTAGGTTTCAACGATATTCGCAAAGGCTGTTTCGTCTCCACCCAGAGTTTGCTCGAGCCATTCCACTTGTAATTCGCTCACCAAACGCTCCATTTTGTCGTTCTGACTCTATATACGGAGGAGTACTCTCTAAGTTGCATTGTATGCTGAAATTGCGCCCGGTTCATCCGTAATCAGTGTAGTGCAAACCTGTCTGAAAGTATAGGATGTGCAGGTGTCAAACACGTTCCTCTCAAAAATTATCTGGGGATAAGTGGGGGTGGAAAGCCCAGTAATCAGAAGGCGAGCGCAAAAAGTAATCGACAGAGCGGAGCCTGGATAAGATACAGATCGCCGCGCACTCCTGGAAATTCCCAAGTAGATAATACAATTTTCAGTCTATTGAAATTCTTGCTCTAAGTAAGTACACTAAGGCTTATGCTTCAAGGATTTCTCATTGTCTGGCTTCTCGTTGGCTCCATTGCTTGTTCAGTGATGGCTGTGTTGGCTTTTAGCCAATACAAGACCTTCAATGCGCGGATCTTTATTGGCTTGATGATCAGCGGGGCGGTCTATATTCTCGGTTACAGCCTGGAGCTAAATGGGAAATCATTGGAGCAAATCTTGCTGTTCGTTCGATTCGAATACTTCGGCGCAGCCTTTATCCCGGCCTTCTGGTTATTATTGGCCTTGAGTTATACAGATAGACCCCATTGGATTAAATTCCCCCGGTGGCTCCTATTCTTTGTCATCCCCATTGTGGTGATTATCTCGGTAAACACCAATCATTTACACCACCAGTTTTACCGCTCGGTTGCGCTGGAAACTTCTGGACCATATCCCACATTGGAATTTGAACGCGGGCCAATATATTGGGTGCACGCCGGGTACGGTTTTTTTGCGTTGCTTTCCTCGATAATCCTGTTAGGACGGGGGTTATCTACTCCACACAGCCTGTTCCGGCGTCAAACCGCCATTATGCTTGGCGCAGCAGTGAGTATGGTGACCATTTACTTGCTGTATCAACTGGGTTTACAACCTCTG
>FWPV01014203.1_pt1 | contig 11360 bp, 9 predicted proteins | sample 2228371 | NCBI WGS metagenome assembly FWPV01 (sample SAMEA103939776, study PRJEB20133) | metagenome | reverse complement strand
GCCGCCCGCCAGGCCCTGGCCCAGATTCACGCCCTGGGCTACCTGGCGGAGCTGCGGGTGGATTACCTGACCGATCCGGACCTGGCGGGAATGTTGTCTGACCGCCGGGGGCCGGTCATCGTCACCAACCGGTTGCCGGCCGAAGGGGGTCGCTGGCAGGGGCCGGAGGCAGAGCGCCGGCGTCTGCTGGAGGAGGCCCTGGATCTGGGCGCAGACTACGTTGATCTGGAATTCACCGCCCCGGAAGTATGGCGCCGGGAGATGCTGGCCCGCCGCCGGCAGAGTAAGATTATCCTCTCCTGGCACGATCTTTCCGGGACTGCCAGCCCCGCCCGGTTGGCCGACACCATGCTGGCCATGACGGCAGAGGGCGCCGACATCATTAAGATCGTTGCCACTGTCCACACTCCGGCCGATGCCCTGGCCCTCCTGGCCCTGATCCCGGCAGCCCGGGAACGGGGCCAGGAAATCATTGCCTTCGGCATGGGCCCGGCAGGCCGTTATTCCCGCCTGGTGGCGCCCCTGTTGGGCAGCTATCTCACCTTTGCCGTGCTGGCAGGGGGGCAGGAATCCGCGCCGGGACAACTGACGGTGCAGGAGTGCCTGACCGTCTGGGAGATACTCGGTGAACCGTGAGGCTGCGGCAGGCCGGGTGGGCGGAGGCACTTGCTCTCCGGCGCACTTCCTTTGCCCTGCCTGGGAGGCAAGTTTGCCATGATCCAGCCAGCACACCGACCGACGACTGCCCTGATATCAGGCACGACCACGGTGTACGGCATCCTGGGCCGGCCGGTCAGCCACTCTCTGAGTCCCGCCATGCACAATGCGGCCTTCGCCGCCGCAGGGGTGGACGCGGTCTACGTGGCCTTTCCCGTGGCGGACCTGGAACAGGCCGTCCATGGGCTGCGGGGTCTGGGGATCGCCGGAGTCAGCGTCACCATCCCCTTCAAAGAGGCCATCATGCCATGGTTGGATGAGGTATCCGAAGAAGCCCGGCACATCGGCGCCGTGAATACGGTGCTTCAGCGGCAGGGGCGGCTGCTGGGTACCAACACCGATTGGTATGGGGCCCTGGCCGCGCTGCAGGAGCACGGCGATCTGCAGGCGCAGCGGGTCCTGGTGCTGGGGGCCGGGGGCGCCGGACGGGCAATTGTCTACGCCGTCCGTCGTGCCGGTGGCCAGGTCTATGTGAGCGACGCGGATCCTGAGCGGGCCCAGGTCCTGGCCCGGGACTTCGGCGCCGCCGCCGTGCCCTGGACTGAGGCCCCCCAGGTAGAAGCAGGGGTGCTCATCAACGCCACCCCAGTGGGCATGGCCCCCCAGGTGGACGTCACCCCCTATCCCGGCGCTCCCTTGGCCCGGGTGCAGGTGGTCATGGATATTGTCTACAAACCTCTCCAGACCCGGTTGCTGCGGGAGGCTGCGTCCCATGGCTGCCGCACCATCGACGGCCTGGAGATGCTCATCCACCAGGGCGCCCGCCAGTTCGAGCTCTTCACCGGCCTGCCGGCGCCGGTGGCGGTCATGCGCCAGGCTGCCCGGGCCGCGGCAACGTAAAGGGAAGTCCTGCCACCATCAACTCGTAGGGTGTTGAGAAAGTGTTCGTCGGGGAGGGGGTAGGGGGTACAGCCTCTGTCCCCTCCCCCAACCCCAACGGCCGCTTTTGGCTGTGCCAAAAGCGACAAAATTTGTCAGAGTTCTGGAATAACAGAAGCCCTTCAACAGCCTGATAAGGGACAGCCGGCGACCGGGAAGCTGTGGTGCCGCCACTGTCCTGCCTAAGGTGCTGCCTGCCATGCTGTCTGAGAGAGAAATACCCCCTGTCGATACCGTGGACGCCGTCATCACCTTACCCGGCTCCAAGAGTTTCAGCCATCGGGCCCTGATCGTGGCCGGCCTGGCCGCGGGCACCAGCCTCCTCCGTCATCTGCTGCACGCCGACGATACCCGCTACACAGCCCAGGCCCTCCGGGAGATGGGCAGTCAGATCTCCTGGGAGGGGGATCTCTGTCAGGTAACCGGCACCGGGGGGCGGCTGCAAACCCCTCACAAGCCTATATTCCTGGGGGATTCCGGCACCTCCATGCGTTTTCTCACCGCCGTGGCGGCCTTGGGCCAAGGCCGCTTTGTCCTCACCGGTTCAGAACGCCTCTGTCAGCGGCCCATCCAGGACTTGCTGGAGGCGCTCAGCGGGCTGGGGGTGGAAGCCGTCAGCGAACACCATAACGGCTGTCCGCCGGTGGTCGTCCAGGCCCGGGGCTTGGCCGGGGGACCGACACGCGTCGCCGGGTCAGTGAGCAGCCAGTTCCTTTCGGCCCTGCTCCTCATCGCCCCCTTTGCGGCCCGGGATGTGGAGGTGGAGGTGGTGGGCGAGCTGGTGTCGCAGCCCTATGTGGACATTACCCTCAGCGTCATGGAGGATTTCGGCATTTCCTATTACCGCCAGGGATATCGGTTCTTTGCCGTACCCGCCGGCCAGCACTATGACCCCCAGGATTATGAAGTGGAGGGCGACGCCTCCAGCGCCTCCTACTTCCTGGGGGCGGCAGCCGTTACCGGCGGCCGGGTCCGGCTGACCAATCTCAATCCCCAATCCTGCCAAGGGGATATCAACTTCCTCGCTGTGCTGGAAGCCATGGGCTGCCGGGTGACCGCCATACCAGCCGGGGTTGAGCTCCAGGGCGGCCCCCTGCAGGGAATCACCGTCAACATGGCCCACATGCCGGACCTGGTGCCCACCCTGGCGGTGCTGGCCGCCTATGCCCAGGGTGAGACGACCATTACCGGTGTCGCCCACCTGCGCCACAAAGAATCGGACCGCCTCCGCGCCGTGGCCACGGAGCTGGCCAAGATGGGGGTGGCAGTACAGGAGACCGCCGACGGCCTGATCATCTACGGCGGCCAGCCCCGCGGCGCCCGCATCGCCACGTACAACGACCACCGCCTGGCCATGAGCTTCGCCCTGGCCGGACTGCGAACCCCGGGCATCCGGATCGCCGACCCGGGCTGCGTCAGCAAATCCTTCCCCGAGTTCTGGGAATACTTTGCCGCCCTCACCGGCGGTGGAGAAACCTCCTGCCCCAGCTGACCGTGGGAAGCAATCCTCAAGATGCCGCTTTGGACGCCGGGCCAGAGATCAGGGAATAGTAGGACAGACCTCCAGGTCTGTCCAGGAGGGCGGACCTCCAGGTCTGTCCAGGAGGGCGGACCTCCAGGTCTGTCCGTATGTCGTTGCGGTCGATTGAAGGGTTTTTCCGGACTCCACCATCCTGCTGGTGCTACCGTCACGGCTTGCCATCTCAAGGGAGGTGAGGTCTGATGGATCGGCAGGCGGCGGTTATTCTCCTTGACGGACGGCTTGTCAGGCTAGTACTATTGACATGAATAATACCATAATCGTGTTTGTTAGCAAACTCCCTGACCGCAGCCCTCAACCCCGAGGAGATTGCCATGCACTTCCCCATCAGCGGCGTTGACATCAATCCGGCCGTCCCCTTTCTGGTGGCCCTGGTGGTTTCTTTTTTCACCTCCATGGGAGGGGTTTCCGGGGCCTTCCTGCTCCTGCCCTTCCAGGTCAGCGTCTTAGGGTTTTCCAGCCCGGCGGTGAGTCCCACCAACCTGGTCTTCAACGTGGTGGCCATCCCCAGCGGGGTCTATCGCTATATCCGGGAAGGCCGCATGGCTTGGCCGTTGACCTGGGTGGTCATCGTCGGCACCTTGCCGGGTGTCTTTATCGGGGCCTTCCTGCGCATCCAGTATCTGCCCGATCCCAAGGCCTTTAAGCTCTTCGCCGGCTGCGTGCTGCTCTACATCGGTCTGCGCCTCCTCTACGATCTCTGGCGTCCCCGGCCGGGTATGAAGGCCTTGGAGGCCAAGTTCAACGAACGGGTGGCTGCGGTCAAGGCGGCCAGTCAGAGCCGGGTGGCCGCGGGGTTGCCTCCTGAGGCAGTGGTCAGGACCCTGAAGTTCACCCCCACCCGCATCGCCTATGAATTCTATGGCGAGACCTTTGAATTCTCCACCTGGGGGATTTTTGCCTTGAGCTTCATCGTCGGCATTGTGGGGGGGACCTACGGCATCGGCGGCGGGGCCATCGTGGCGCCCTTTTTCGTGGCCGTCTTCGGGCTGCCGATCTATACCGTGGCCGGGGCAGCCCTCATGGGGACCTTCATCACCTCCGTGGCCGGGGTGGCGTTCTATATGCTCATCGCGCCATGGTACCCGCACCAGGCAGTGGCGCCTGATTGGCTGCTGGGCATCCTGTTCGGGCTGGGGGGCATGGCCGGTATGTATCTGGGCGCCCGCACCCAGAAATTCGTCCCGGCCAAGCTGATCAAGATCCTCTTGGCCGCTATCCTGCTCTATTTGGCCGGCAGTTATATCATCGGCTATTTCCTTTAACCAGAGTTGACCATCAAGGATAAAATCATATAGTTATATCAATATGAAGCAATTCTAACGAAAGCTGTGGTCACTACATCTTGCTCATCTCGCCATACCCTGGTTTTGAAGTGTTGGAGCGGCAGATTCAGGGGCCGGTAGATTTCCGGGTTAAAGATTTCCCGCTGGTTTGGCGGATGGATAGGCGTTCTCCTTCCAGGCAGGCATAGGTCAGGTCGTCAAAAATGATCTTTTCCCCCAGGGAGAAGAGCTCCCGGGCAGCTTCGTAGGGGAGGGGAGCACAGCCCCCTGCCCCCTTCTACCACCCCTCCCCCAACTTAGGGCAACGCCAAAAGTTGAAGGTTAGGGATTTCCTCCCATCATCAATGATGGCAGGGAGTTTTTCAACAGCCTTCTAATCCTCGCCGAGAATGTCAATTTTTCACCAACGTCCCTTTTTTCACGGGAAGGATCACGGTGAAGGTGGAGCCCTGGCCTTCTTTGCTGGCCACCCGGATGGTGCCACCGTGGCGGGTAATAATTCCTTGGGAGACCGCCAATCCCAGGCCGGTACCCTGCCCGGGTGGCTTGGTGGTGAAAAACGGGTCAAAAATAGAGGGCAGGATGGCGGCCGGGATGCCGAGGCCGTTGTCCGTTATGGTTATGGCCACGGCCTCGGCTCCCTCCGGGTGGGCTGCAATGTGGATGCGGCCCTGGGGAGGTATGGCATCCAGGGCATTGAGGATGAGGTTAAGGAGGGCCTGGCGCAGCTGCCGGCGATCCCCCTGCACCACGGGCAGGTGGGGGGGCAGGTCCAACTCCAGTTGCGCCCCGGCCAGTTTAACCTGTTTGCTCACCAAGAGTAAGGTTTCCTGCAGGAGTTGCGTCAAGTCCACCGGCTCCAGGATGACCTCGGATTCCCGAGCGTAGTCCAAGAGGTGGCTGACGATCCCCCGCAGCCGGTCCGCTTCGTCAATGATTTCCTGCACCATGGCAGTGCGTTCTGCCTGGTGGCAGGACGCGCCTTCGTCCCGCAGGCCATAGGCGGTCAGGGTGATGTTGTTGATGGGGTTATTGAGTTCGTGGGCGATGCCGGCCGTCAGGGTGCCCAAGGCCCGCAATTTTTCCGATTGGGTCATGATCTCCTGGCGGCGCTGCAGCTCTGCCACCATGGTCCGCAGGGCCTGGGTCAGGTCGTGGAGCTCATCCTGATAGCCATGGGTGGGCGGTACGGGCGCGGTCTCGCCCTGAGCGATGCGCTGGGTAAACTGTTTCAGCCGGGATAAAGGACCCAGGATCTGCCGGGAAAGCTTGTGAGCCAGGAAGGCCATCACCACAAAGAGAAAAGCCAAGAAATAGAGGGGGACCCGTTTGGCCAAGGCCAACATGTGAGCCACGGCCTGGCGTTCCTGATGCACCAAATGCAGTCCTTGGGTCAGGACGGCGGCGCCATGTCGGCGGAGGTCCGCTTCCAGGGGGCCGCGACCTGAGGCCGTTTCCCCGCTTGCTGCCGTCGTTGCCAGCAACGCCTCCAGGAGCTGGGCATATTGCTGGATCTCCTGCTGGAGTCCCTCCACCTGCGCCAGTCCCACCACCTCCGCCAGTTGGGCCGCATTGACCCGCATGAGCTGTTGGGCGGTGTGAACGTGGGCCAAGGCATCGGCCAGATTCGTCCCATAGAGGAAAAAGTTCTTTTCAAAGCGCCGGGCTTGTTGTAACTCCAGCATAAAGGTATCGGCTACCTCCAGGAAGTGCTGTTTGGTCTGGAGCTGCAACAAGACATACAGAGAAAGGAGGGTGATGCTCAGGGACAAGCAGAAGCAGATGGAAAACCCAGCAATGATGCGGCAACGGAGAGACAGGCGCGTCCGGCTGGCCGGAGCCGTCGGCTCGGCAGCCGCAGAGGGGGGTAGTGTGAACATATCTAATCCCTGGAAGCCAGCCAGGCCGAGTATCCGCACATTGGCAGGTGACTGGCGCTGCTGCAGCGTTCCGGCCCACCCTGACCGAGGGCAGGCTTTTATTGATTCTGGTTTTTTTATTATATCATGGGTTACAATACCCTCAGGTGCCTGGGTGCCAAGATCCGAGACCATGAACAGCTGACCACCATTCTATGACTGACATCCTGCGTCTGGCCATTATTGATGATGAAGAGATTGTCTGCAAGCGTCTGAAAAGCCTCTTTCAGCAGCGCTCTTTGGAAGTTGAGACGTTTACCCGGGGGCTGCCGGCGTTGGAACGCCTGGGTCAAGAGCCCTTTCACCTAATCCTGGCTGATATCCGCCTGCCTGACATTGATGGCCTGCAGATCTTGGCCAAAGTGAAGGCGGCCTTGCCTGCCACTGAGGTCATCCTCATCACCGGCTACGCCACCTTAGAACAGGCGGTGGAAGCGGTGAAGCAAGGGGCGTTTTATTATCTGGCCAAGCCGTTTACGCCGCAGCAGGTGGAGGCCATTGTGGCGCGGGCGGCCGAACACGTCCGGCTGAACCTGGAAAATCAACGGCTGCGCCGGCTGGTGCAACAGCAGGGGACCGCCGCCGGTATCAAAGGGATAAGCAGAAAAATCAGGGAGTTGCACGAGGCCATCACTAAGGTGGCCAGTGTGGACTGTACCGTTTTGATCCAAGGCGAAAGTGGCACCGGCAAGGAGTTGGTGGCCCGGGCCATCCACGAGCAGAGCCAGCGGGCTAACCAACCCTTTGTGGTCTTCAACTGCGGCGGTATCCCTGAGGAATTGATCGCCAATGAGCTCTTCGGCCATGAGAAGGGAGCGTATACCGGGGCCGATAGCGCCAAAATGGGGCTGATGGAAGCCGCCCACGGCGGCACCCTGTTCCTGGACGAAATCGGCGAAATGTCGCCGTCCATGCAGGTCAAGCTCCTGCGGGTCCTGCAGGATCGGCAGGTCCGCCGTCTGGGCAGCGTCAAGCCCATCCAACTGGATGTCCGCATCATTGCCGCCACCAACCGGGACCTGGCCAGAGAGGTGGGGGAGGGCCGCTTTCGCCAGGATCTCTACTATCGCCTGAAGGTAGTCCTCCTAAAACTGCCGCCTTTACGGGAACGTAAAGAGGACATCCCGGTGCTGCTGAACTATTTTGTGGACAAGTATAACCAGGCATACAAGAAAAATCTGCAAGGCTTTGCGGCGGAAAGCCTGGACATCCTCATGCAGTACACCTTTCCAGGCAACATCCGGGAACTGGAGAATATCGTCGCCAGCGCCGTAGCCCTCTCTGACAATACCGTCATCCGCCCCCAAGACCTCCCCGCCGATCTCACCCAACTGGATATCGAGACCCTGGACGCCTCCCAATGGCTATCCTTCATGGACATGGAAAAAGAATACCTGCAACAGGTGCTGGCGGCCACCAACTACAACAAACAGAAGGCCGCCGAGATCTTAAAGATGCCCCGCACCACCCTGTGGCGCAAGATTCGAAAATATGGTTTGTAGGTGATTTTTTAAGCCTTTTCATTATGAAACATTTCACAATCTTAGTTTAATTTAAATTTATCGTAAAATTAATTTGTTATCCAGATAAAATCCGAGAGCAGCCGCTTGCTCGCCGGTATTTGTTTCAGAATGAAACAATCTTCTCCAGGTCATCGGCGTGGCCTGCTCTAACCTCCTCACATTCCTGACTTCCTTCTCCAGGCACAGGTATTGCTTAAGCCTTACCCGAGGTGTCTGGATGATACGCGTCTTGGTTCCCATCGCAGCCTGGGTGCGCCTGAGCTTGGCGGCGATTTATTTTGCCTTGGAGTTTGCCAAGCGCCATCCCGCTAAGGTCTACTTCCTGATCCTCACCGGAGCTGAGGGCGAGGTTACTGCTGACGATACGGCCGATCCCCGCCGGCTCCAGGAAGCGGATCTTTTTCAGCAGCTCGTGGCGCAGGCTCGGCAACAGCAGGTGGAGGTGGAGGTCATGTATGCCTCTGCCGAGTATCTGACTGCGGTGCGCCAAGTAGTGGCCCAGCAAGGGATTGATGATGTGGTGGTGGCGGTGCCGCCTGTGGCTGACCCCACCTATCCCCAGGTGCAGCGCCGTCTGGAGCAGTTGCGGCAGCAACTGCCGTGTCAGATCATCACGGTGAAACCCAAAGAAGCGGGTCCGTCGGGGGCAGGCCGGCAGCCGTCGCGACGGGAATAAGGGGGAAGAAGGCAGGCGCCCAGGGCAGCGTGGACACCGAAGCTCAGGCATCACACTGGCGTGTAAGGAGATTACCAGAAGATGAGGAGAAATTGACATGGACATTTATCTGCCGATAGCGGGTATGAGTATCAACCTGTTCCTGGTCGTCGGAATCGGTGCCATGGTGGGCTTCCTGTCCGGGATGTTCGGGGTGGGAGGCGGGTTCCTGTTGACCCCTCTCATGATGATGATCGGCATCCCGCCGGCGGTGGCCGCAGCCTCCGATTCTAACCAGATCGTAGCCGCAGCCAGTTCCGGGGCCTTTGCCCACTGGAAGTTGGGCAATGTGGATTTTAAGCTCGGCCTGGTGATCCTGGCGGGCGGCATCACCGGCGGCACCATCGGGGTGCAGTTGGTCAAGATTTTACGGAGCTTGGGCAACTTTGAATTCGTCATGAAGGTGGTTTATGTCCTCATGCTGGGCCTGGTGGGCAGCGCCATGTTCATCGAGAGCCTAAATACCATCCGGAAGAGCAAGGCCCAACCCACGGTGGCGGCGGCGCCGTCGGAACCCAAATTGGGTAAACTCTTTGCCAAACTCCCTCTCAAGATGCATTTTACCCGTTCCGGGCTTCATACCTCGGCCATTTTTCCTTTTTCCATCGGTGCCATAGTGGGTGTCATGGCTGCCCTGCTGGGGGTGGGGGGTGGCTTCATCATGGTGCCGGCCATGATTTATATCATCGGTATGCCTACCATTGTGGCCATCGGCACGGACCTCTTTCAGATCGTGCTGACCTCGGCCAACGTCACCCTCCAACAGGCCTATGTCAACAAGACCGTGGATGTGCTCCTGGCCTTCCTGCTGCTCATGGGCTCCACCATCGGGGCGCAATTCGGGGCGGCAGTGGGTAAGAAGCTGAAAGGTGAACAGATCCGCATCCTGTTAGCTATTATTGTCTTGGCCATGACGGTGAAACTCTTCCTGGATCTGGTCATGATGCCCGAGAATCTGGTGAGTTTGGCTCCGGCCAAGGGAGGGGGGCACTAAGATGAAGCGACTGTTCTTGGTTATGCTGACCGTCTGCGCCTGGCTGAGTCTCGGGGCCTCGGTAGAGGCGATCACACCCCAGGCCTCGGAACGGGTCCTGACTGCGGCCTCGAAGAACCGGATTGAGATCGGCTTGTTCTATAAAGGTGATGTCGTACATCTCTTCGGTGCCAACCCTGTTCCCGGCAGTGATCTCATCATCCGCCTGACGGCCCAGAAAGAAGAAGAGCTGAAGCTCTCGGTGAAGGGGACCTTTGGGCCGTTCTGGATGACGGTGCGCCAGTATGCCGTTACCGGCATCCCGTTTGTCTATAAGATTCATGCTTCCCGGCCCATTCAAGAGATCATCTCGCCAGAGACGGCCCAGGAATTGGAATTGGGCTTCCCGGCCATGAAAAAGCGGATGCAGATGCACCTCATCCGGGGTGAAGCCGGGCCAGATGATGAGGAGTTGGTCTTCCAGGGTATCTTGAAGATCAAAAAAGACGCCAATCTGTATAATATCGAGGAAGGCCCGGAACGTCTGGCCATCACCGAAGGAAAACTCTTCAGCCATTACTTCCGCTTCCCGCCCGCGGCCACGGAAGGTGCCTATCTGGTAGAGACCTTTTCCTTCGTCAACGGTGAGTTGGTAGGGTACGGCAAGGATGAGATCCACATCCGGAAGGTCGGGTTGGAAGCCTGGCTTACCCATGCCTCCCAAAACTATCCATTGGCCTACGGCATCGGGGCGGTCCTCTTTGCCGTCGGTGCCGGCCTCCTGGTGGGGGTGATCTTCAAGAAAGGAGGGCATCATTAATGGAGACTCTCTACAAAGGTAAGGCCACGTCCATTGCTGCGGCGGTAGACGGCTCCGATCCGGGTTGGGAGGCCTTCGGGCGGGCCCTCAATATGGCCAAGTTGCTGAACCTGGAAGTTGATGTCCTCTTTGTCATTCAGTTAAAGAAAATGGGGTACTTTGCCTTCATTGACCGCCATCTCAAAGAAGACAAAGAAGCCCTGTCGCAGTCGGTGTTTTCTGAGGCGGCCCGGCGGGCTGCCAAGGCGGGGGTAACGATCCATACCCATCTCTTGGAGAGTGAAGAAGATCCTGCCACCGCCATTGTGGATTTTCTGGAGCAGGCTCGTGGCGTGAAATTTCTGGTCATCGGCAGCTATGGCCATGGCTTCCGGAGTCGGGCCATCCTGGGGTCCACCACCGAAAAGGTTATCCGAGAGGTAGCCCGCCGAGTCATCCCGGTGCCGGTCCTGATCGTGCCGGCGGTGCGTTCTCCCCTTGAGGAAACCGAAGCCTCATCCTAAAAACGAACAAAGCGGCAAACGGGGGACATGCTTTCCGGCTGAGCTGTTCCCCGTCTCCGCTGGCAGACGGTGCTGCTTTCCCCGTCACGATCAGCCAGCAATCGGTTTACCTCCCCCAACTGCCAACCTAGTTATACACCTACTATTTGTGACGAAAAGTGATATAATATTTTTACCCTTGGGAAATGAGCGGCGGAGGGGCCAACTCTATGTTACCACTGGCTGCGCAGAAATTTTTGCCGAGCCCTGAGCAGAAAAACACCGGCCCTGGCCAGGTCCGCCGTTTCAGCTTTCTGCTGTCCAAATATGCCCTTCTCCTCCTGGCCGTCGTCACCGTCCTGTTGCTGGCAGCCAGCTTTTACCTCGGCTACATGTCTGCTGATCAGATGCGGCGCATCATCAAGGAGGATTTTAACCAGCAGCAGTTGATGTTGGCCCGCCATACGGCCAACATCCTGGAGCAGGATATAGATTTCCTCAAACGG
>FWPV01014791.1_pt1 | contig 11361 bp, 10 predicted proteins | sample 2228371 | NCBI WGS metagenome assembly FWPV01 (sample SAMEA103939776, study PRJEB20133) | metagenome | reverse complement strand
CAGGCAATGGCGAATGAGCAATCAGGGGCGCCACCTCTTCCAAAAAACTGAAATACCTCCGCGCGCGTGCAGGACCATGGGAGTGGGCAGAAGTGTCGCGAGGCGCGTTCGAATTGACAGCCCGCGGCGCGTGTGGTAGGATGTTGACAGTCATCATATGACCTGATGACCTCTCATCTCTCCCGGAGGACAGCGGCGATGCCCCCTCCCGCACCGGCTCGTCCTCGTCGCCTGAGCCTGACCCGCCAGTGTTTGCGCAGCATCCGCGACTATATCATCAGCCGCGGGTTGCGTTCGGGCGACAGGCTGCCATCCCAGCAAGAATGGGCGCAGATCCTCGATGTGAGCAGCGTGGTCGTGCGCGAGGCCTTCCAGGTGCTGCAGGCGTTGGGCATGGTTGACATCCAGCATGGCCGCGGGATGTACGTTCGTGCGCTGCAGGATGCCGACTTCGTGGAGTTTCTCATGCTCGGCCAGCCGATGCATGACTTCTCGCTGCAGGAAGTGGTGGAAGCGCGCGCGATGCTGGAGCTGATCGTCCTCGAAACATGTATTGCGCGCGCCACGCCGGCCGATATCGAGGAGTTGGAACGGCTTCTACAGGGCATCGCCGAGGCGCCCGAATCATCGCCCGAGAGCTGGGCCATTCACACCCAATTCCATCAGGTCATGTTGCGCGCGGCGGGGAACCAATTCCTCTATAGTTTCGGCCTGCCGCTGTTGAACACCTTCTTCCGCTTGAGCGATTCCGGCCAGATCCGTCTGTCTGAAGAAGCCTACCGGGGAGACATGGTCGGCATCCACGCCGCCTATCTCGACGCGATCAAGCGTCGCGATTTGTCGCGCACGCGGGAGTTGGTTGACCTCCACCTGCTCGGCTTCTGTCGCGCCTACGGCGTTTTCCCGTTTGCGGCGACCACAGAGATCAATGAGCGTCGGACTATCGGCGTTTCCGCGCCGGGTCATCAATCACCATAAAAGGAGGAAGCCATGTCTGGTCAGAGGAGAGTCACCCTGCTGTATCTCGTCGTCGTCTGCGCGCTCCTGCTCTCCAGTTGCGCGGGCGGAGCTACACCAGCCCCCGCGCAGCCAGCGGAAGCGCCCGCAGCCGAGGAGCCTACGGCGACGCCTGTCCCGCCCGCCCCTGAACCGCCGACCGCCACGCCCGCGCCGGCCCAGAACCTCACCATCTATGGCGATCCGCTGCCCGAAGATGCTGCCCCCTACGACATGCAGACCTATAAGGTCGGCTGCGACATCAAAGGCAACCACATCACCTTCGACTTCCAGGTTCAGGTCTATCAGCGCTTCTGCCTGTCCGACCTCTTCCAGGTCCAGTTGGTCAACCTCGACAAAGACTTCAACGTGATTCCCAACGCCGCTGAGAGCTGGGAGGTCTCTGAGGATGGCCTCACCTGGACCTTCCACATCCGCCCGGGCATGGAATGGTCCGACGGCAACCCGGTGACGGCCCACGACTGGGTGGCCACCTATCAGTACATCGCCGATCCCAATCACGCCTGGGACTTCGCCTGGTTCTACTCGGGCGTCCTCGAGAACTGGGATGAGATCATCGCTGGCGAGAAGCCCGTCACCGAGCTGGGCGTCAAGGCGGTGGATGACCTGACCCTACAGTTCAAGACCAAGAAGCCCTGGCCTGCCTTCCCGGCCATGATGCAGTTCTCCTTCGTCCTGTCCAAGGCGGCGATGGAGAAGTACGGGCCGATGTACAACAGCAAGGTAGAGACGAGCGTCTCCATGGGGCCGTACAAGTTGGCCGTGCTCGAGCCAGGGAAACGCATCGAGCTGGAGCCCAATCCGGTCTTCAAGGGGTTCCAGGGAAAGATGCGGCCGCGCATGAAACGCCTGATCGCCGAGTACATGGACGTCTCCACTGGCTTCGCGGCGTTCCAGAATCATGACATCGACCGCCTCAGCTACGAATGGATTGCGCCCGCCGACCTGGAGATCGTCCTCAACGATCCGGTGCTCAAGGAGAACTTCCTGGTCGACTTCGGCGACTTCCGCACCGACTACCTGGTGCTGGACACCTACACGGAGCCGTTCAACGACCTGAACGTGCGCAAGGCGTTCGCGCACGCCGTCGACCGCGAGTCGATCGTCAAGAACGTCCTCACCGAGATCAAAGGCATGCCCGCCTACTCCTTCCTGATGCCCGGCTTCCCGGCCTCCGATACGGAGGGAGCGCTCAAAGAATACCAGAAGTACGATTGCGAGCTGGCCAAGGAGTACCTGGCTAAGGCTGGCTACCCGAACGGCGAAGGCTTCCCCAAGTTGGAGATGTGGCTGCGCAACGAGGTCCCCGCCTGGCAGGCCGTGTTCCAGGCTGTGGCCGCATCCATCTCGAGCTGCCTGAACGTCCAGATCGAGGTCTCCAATAAGGACTACAAAGTCTACATGGACGCCCTCAACGCCCGCCCCACCGGCATCAAGCTGGGCGCCGTCTCCTACGGCATGGACTACCTCGATCCATCCAACATGCTGGGCATCTGGGTCTCCACGGGCCGCCATTCCTGGAAGAACGACGAGTTCGACCGGCTGGTGATGGAGGCCAGCAGCTTCACGGGCGATCCTGAGAAGCGCATCCAGATGTTCAAGGAGGCGGAGAAGATCCTCGTCGACGACGTCGGCGGCATCTTCATCGATCACCGCTGGTTCGGCGATCTCTTCCAGCCGTATCTGCAGGGCGACTGCTTCCGCAAGCCCGATAGCCAGGGCATCGCCGCCTGGCACTGGGGCAACGACTGGTGCTGGAACGAGATCTACATCTCCAAGGATGTAGAGAACTACCAGACCTACCGTACGCGGTGACCTGAGCCAGGCGTGGCCTTGCTGCGCCTGGCTGATCGCCAGGACGGATGAGCGCTCTTCCCTGTGCTGCGGGCAGCAGGATCGCTCGCAGCACAGGGGGCGCTGGTTCGTTCGCTGCGATCGCGCAGGCATCCCCCAGGTCTCCCGCCGGCCCCAAACAAGGATTGAGTCATACCATGGCGCGTTATCTCATCGGACGGATCATCTCCCTGGTCTTTGTGATCTGGGTCGTCTCCATGATCACGTTCTTCCTGATGCACTCCGTGCCTGGCGGCCCCTTCGATGAGGGCAAACAGCGCTTGCCTGACGCCGCCAAGGCCAATATCTTGCGCAAATACGGCCTCGACCGGCCGATTTGGGAGCAGTATCTGCGCTACATGAGCCATGCGCTGCGCTTCGATTTTGGGATTCCGTACCAGGTGCCCACGGAGACGGTCGCAAGCCTGATCCGCAAGACCTGGTTCATCACCGCGCAGGTGGGCCTGATGACCGTGACGCTGGCCTTTGGCGGAGGGATCATCGTGGGGGTGATCGCCGCCTACCATCACGGCTCCTGGATCGACACCATCGTCACGTTCATCGCGACCCTCGGCGTCACGCTGCCCAATTTCGTCGTCGCCCTGTGGATGATCCTGTTCTTCTCCGTCTACCTGAAAGTCCTGCCGATGGGGGGATGGAACGAACCCGGCGACTGGTTGATCCCTGGCGTCTTCTCCAAGAATTGGATCATGCCGGTGCTGGCATACGCGCTGGCGCCCTTCTCGCTCGTTGCACGCTACACGCGCGCCAGCGTGCTCGAGGCGTTGCAGGCGGATTACGTGCGCACCGCGCGCGCCAAAGGGCTGCGCGACAATGTGATCTTGCGTCGCCATGTGATGAAGAACGCTGCCATTCCTATGATCACTGCCCTCGGCCCGGTCATCCCAGACCTGTTGACGGGATCGATCTTCATCGAGGCGACCTTCCGCATTCCAGGCCTGGGCAAATACTTCGTGACGAGCACATTCAACCGCGATTATCCGATGATCATGGCGCTTATCCTGCTGATCGCCCTCCTGTGGGGGATCACCTACCTGTTGACCGACGTCGCGTATACGTGGGTGGATCCGCGTGTACGCTTCAGCGCGCGGGGAGGCTGACATGGCGGAGCAGACCATGGCCCATCCCACCGTCTCCGGCGTAAGCGACGTCAAGTTCAGCGGACGACAACGCACGTTATGGCGCGACGCCGTACGGCGTTTTCGACGCAACCGCCTGGCCATGCTCGGCCTGGTCCTTGTGTCCGCCTTCGTCTTGACGGCGATCCTGGCCGATATCCTGGCTCCCTATCCCTACGACAAGCCTTTCTTCGATAAGGTCCTGCAGCTTCCCTTTCGCGATCCCGCGCACATCCTGGGCAATGATGAGGTAGGGCGCGACTTCCTCAGCCGGCTCATCTATGGCGCGCGCACCTCGATCACGGTCGGCCTGGCCGTCCAGTTCATCGCGTTCAGCATCGGCATCCCGCTGGGCGCTCTCGCTGGCTATCGCGGCGGGGTGATCGACTTCGTGGTCATGCGCCTGGTGGACATCATGACCGCCTTTCCGGGGTTGCTCTTCGCCATCTTCCTGATCACCGTTTGGGGCGGCGGCATGTGGAAGGTGATCCTGGTCCTGGGCTTCACAAGCTGGCTGGGGCCGACGCGCCTGGTGCGGGCGCAGTTCCTATCCCTGCGCGAGAAAGAGTTCGTCGAGTCGGCTCGCTGCATCGGCGCGCGCGAGCGCGACATCCTGTTCCGCCACATCCTGCCCAACACCCTGGCCCCTCTCCTGGTCGCCCTGAGCTTCGGCATCCCCGGCGCCATCTTCGGCGAGGCGGGCCTCAGCTTCCTGGGGATCGGCATCAACGACCCCCTGCCGAGCTGGGGCAAGATGGTGGGCGTCAGTGGCTCCTACATTCGCGTCTACTGGCACGTCGGCCTCTTCCCCACTGTGCTCATCGCGCTGACGATGCTCGGATTCTCCTTTTTGGGCGACGGCCTGCGCGATGCGCTCGATCCCAAGTTGAGTCGCTAGGCGGTTGCCCGTGATTCGTGCGAGAGGGCGCATATGAACCGAAACCCTGTACGATGGATCGTCCTGGCGATCCTCCTGATGAGTGTGGCTGCTGCGGCGCTGGCGTGCGGCGCGGGCAGGCGGCCATCGGCGGAAGCAACGCGTCCGACCCTTGCCACGCCGAAGTTCAGGTTCCAGGCCACCAGCGTGATCGCTGTGCCCACGGCGGCGACGCCAGGGGCCACGGCGACGGTCGGCCCCGATCTGGCGCAGGGGAAAACCATCTATGAGAGGCGCTGCGCCGCCTGTCATGGCCCTGACGGCGCCGGGATCGAAGGGAAGGGGAAGAAGATCGCTGGCGCGCAACTCGACGCCGTCGAATTCACGAACATCTTGCGCACCGCGGACAACGGTCGGCTCGGCCAGTCGCACATCTTCGGCCCTGGCGCCATCAGCCCTACCGGCGTCGAGAACTTGCGTCTCTATCTGCAATCCTTGCCCTGAAGACGACCCTCGCCTGGCCGGTCGTCCTGGCGTATACGACGATGCCAAAATCATCCACATCCACGCGACGCCCTCCGTCTTCCCCGCGCTGGCCTGCGTTCGTCCTCGCGGGCCTGGCGCTTGGCCTGGCGCTGATCGGGGCCTTGATCTGGCGGCCCGAGGGGGCCGCACGCCCCGGGGCGCTGCCGACGCTGACGCCGATCCCCGGCCTGAAAGCCACCCTGACCGCCTTGCCGAAAGCTTCGCCGATGCCAGCGGAACGCGCTCGCCCGTATCGAGAGGTGCGGGCGCTCGTCGAACAGTGCGATCAGTACGCCGAGAGCCGCAAGATCGCCATCCTCCAGCAGATCGACTTCGTCCTCTATCCCGCGACGGCGCCCATGGAGCTTCTGACCATCTATGGCGACGCCTGGCCGGGGCGAATGATCTTCGGTGGGGCGTATTTCACCGCCCTGGAATGGAAACAACACGGGCAGGACAAGGCGTCATGCCTGTACCCGATCGGCGTGCGCTTCAACGCCCTGCTGCGCGATCAGGGCGAGGAGCCGCTTCCCGAATTCGAGTGAACCCGATTCCTCCCCACATTTGACTTCCTCCCTCCAGCGGGTACAATCGAGGCGCTGTCCTGAACCGGTCCGAGCAGTGTGGTTGGGCAGCGCACGCCCGATCTTTCCTGCGGGCGCATCCTCCTACCGTCTTCCCATGTCCCCCACGAAAGCGAGATCAACATGAAAGTGGAACCCTATCTGTTCTTCAATGGTCGCTGCGACGAGGCCATCGCGCTCTACCAGGGCGCCTTCGGCGCCAGCCTCATGGGACGGATGCTTTACAAGGAGGCCCCTGACACGCCGCCTGCTCCGCTGCCGCCCGGTTGGGGGGACAAGGTATTGCACGCCTCTTTGCAGATCGGTGAAACGACTGTGATGATGTCTGACAGCATGACGGCCGACCCGCCCCGCTTCGAGGGCTTCTCCCTGTCGGTGGAAATGCCGGACGAGCAGGCCGCGCGGCGCGCCTTCGATGCGCTTGCGTCCGGCGGGCAGGTGCAGATGCCGCTCGGCCCCACCTTCTTCTCGCCCTACTTCGGCATGGTGATCGATCGTTTCGGCGTCAGTTGGATGATCACCATCCCGAATATCGCCTGATCGACCTGACCGCCGGACAGGGGAAGAGGGCATAACGCAACAGACCCCGCCAACGGATTCTCAGCGAATCAACGAATCTATCTACAGGGCAAATACCCTGATTCGTTGATTCGTTTCCCATTCGTTGATTGTGTTTTCTCCAGGTCCGGCTGATCCCCGCGAAAGACTTTAGACAACCCCTCTGAAGCATGGTATACTCGCGCGCCGTAACCGTTAGCTCCCACTCATCGTAAACGACGCAGAAGGAGGGCCAGCATGGGCTATCTGTTGGGGATAGACATTGGGACGACTGGCGCTCGCGCGATCCTGGTCGACCCGGCCACCGGCGACGTCGTCGCTGGCGCCACCGACGAATATCCGCTCTACACGCCCCAGCCGCAATGGGCGGAACAAGACCCCGCCGACTGGAGGCGCGGCGCTTGCAACGCGATCCAGGCAGCTCTGGCCAAGGCTGGCATCAACGGCGACGAGGTGCAGGGAGTCGGCCTCTCCGGCCAGATGCACGGCGTCGTGCTTCTGGATGAGAACGACCAGGTGTTGCGCCCCTCGCTGATCTGGTGCGACCAGCGCAGCCAGGCCCAGTGCGATTGGATCACCGACCGCGTCGGCGCTGAGCGTCTGATCGAGCTGACCAGCAATCCTGCGCTCACCGGCTTCAGCGCGCCCAAGCTGTTGTGGGTGCGCGATCACCAGCCCGAAATCTTTGCGCGCACACGCACGTTCCTGCTGCCCAAGGATTTCATCCGCTTCCAGCTCACCGGCGAGAAAGCGGGCGAGGTGTCAGACGCCTCGGGCACCCTCCTCTTCGATGTGACCAACCGCCGCTGGTCGCTGGAGATGCTGCAAGCGCTGGGGATCGATCCTGCGATCCTGCCCAAGATCTATGAGTCGTGGGAGGTCTCCGGACGCGTGACGGCGAAGGCGGCCGCGCTCACGGGGCTGCGCGAGGGCACGCCGGTCGTGGGCGGCGGCGGCGACCAGGCGGCTGGCGCGGTGGGCAACGGCATCGTGCGGCCAGGCGTCGTCTCCTGCACCGTCGGCAGTTCGGGGGTCGTCTTCGCGTACATGGCAACGCCCATGCGCGACCCGCGCGGGCGCGTCCACACGTTCTGCCACGCCGTACCGGGAGCCTGGCACGTCATGGGGGTGACGCAGGGCGCTGGCTTGTCGTTGCGCTGGTTCCGCGATCAGTTCGGCAGCCTGGAGCGCGCTGTGGCCTCGTCGCTGGGCGCCGACCCCTATGAGATCCTCATCGCCGAGGCGCAACACGCGCCCGCTGGCTGCGAGGGGTTGATCTTCCTCCCCTATCTGATGGGCGAGCGCACGCCGCACCTCGACGCCGACGCCAAGGGCGTCTTCTTCGGCCTGACGGCGCGCCACACCCGCAACGATGTGATCCGCGCCATTTTGGAAGGGGTCGCCTACAGCCTGCGCGATTCGTTCGAGATCTTCCGCGAGATGGGGGTGCCGATCACGCAGGTGCGCGCTTCGGGAGGCGGCGCCCGCTCCACGCTGTGGCGCCAGATCCAGGCCGACATCTACAACACGGAACTGGTGACGATCAACGCCAGCGAGGGGCCAGCCTACGGCGTGGCGCTGCTGGCCGGCGTGGGCACCGGCGTCTGGCGCAGCGTGACGGAGGCGTGCGACGCCTGCATCCAGATCACCGGCCGGACGACGCCAAACGCTGAGCTTGTCCCTGTGTACGACGCCTACTACGCCGTCTATCGCAGCCTCTATCCTCAGCTCAAACCTGCCTATGATCAGGTAGCTGCGGTCGTGCGCAAATACGCCGCATAAGGGCCTACATCATAGACAGGAAGGCTTGCGTAGAGTAGAAAGGTCTAGTATCCTTGCTACTCGATGCCGAACAGCGGAGCCTGCGCATGAACGATCGCGAGCGGTGGGTGGCTGCTCTGCGCGGCCAGCCCGTCGACCACATCCCAGATGAAGAGTTCGGGTATTGGCGAGACACGTTCACCGCCTGGCACAAGCAGGGCCTGCCGCGCGAGGTCAAGGACAACGCGATCGCCGATCGCTTCTTCTGCTTCGCGCGCCGCGAGACGGTGCCTATCAGCGTGGGGTTACGCCCTCCCTTCCGACGCCGGGTCATCCGTGAAGATGAACGGCATCGGGTGATCGTGGACGGCGAGGGCGTCGAGGCTGTCGTCCATAAGGACGGCAGCTCGTCGATCCCTCATTACGTCCGCTTTCCGCTGCAAACGCGCGCCGATTGGGCAGAATTCAAGCGGCGCCTCGATCCCAAAGATCCGGGGCGCAAGCCGGTCGATTGGGAGTGGCATGTTCGCCAGTGGCGCGACCGTACGTATCCGCTGGGCATCTACGTCGGCAGCCTGTTCGGGCGCCTGCGCAACTGGATGGGGTTCGAACACATCGCGGTCACGGTCCACGACGACCCCGACTGGATCCACGAGATGGTCGAGCATCTGACGGAGCTGGCGCTCGCTGTCATCGACCAGACAGTCCAGGATGTGCAGCTCGATTTCGCGGCTTTTTGGGAGGACATGGCGTTTCGCAGCGGGCCGATGATCTCGCCAGCAATGTTCCGCGAGTTCCTGGTTCCTCGCTACAAGCGGATCACCGACCGTCTGCGGCAGCACGGCGTCGACATCGTCTATCTCGACTGCGACGGGAACATCATGGACCTGGTGGAGCCGTGGCTGGAGGCGGGCGTCAACACGATGTTCCCGCTCGAAGTGCGCGGCGGGTCCGATCCGGTTGTGATCCGTCAACGCTTCGGCAAGGCCGTCCGCTTGCTGGGCGGCGTGGATAAGACGAAGCTCATCGAGGGGAAGGAGGCGATACGCAAAGAGATCGCCCGGTTGGAACCTCTGGTAGCGGATGGAGGATACATCCCACACGTGGACCATCGGGTGCCGCCGGATGTGACCTACGAGAATTACCTCTATTACCTGAAGGTCAAGCGGGACGCCTTCGGCATCCCGCACCCGCGCTGCTGGCAGGAGCAAATGGCGGCCGCGCAGGCCCATTTGTGATCGGTAGTTTTGACCTCTCGTCTATCCCCCGCGGACAAGGAGAGGGACTCGATATTCTTAAAGGGAGGGATTTCTCATGTTTGATCTGACTCCACTGACTGAAGCCGTCGTGGCTGGCCAGGCCCCCAAGGCGAAGGAGCTGACCGCCAAGGCTTTGGAAGCGGGCGTTAGCCCTGGCAAGATCCTCCAGGAAGGGCTGATCCCTGGCATGGCCGAGGTGGGCCGCCGCTTCGAGTGCCGCGAGTTCTATGTGCCCGAACTGCTGATCGCCGCTCGCGCCATGCACGCGGCCCTCGACATCTTGCGCCCGTTGCTGGCCGCCAGCGGCGAGGTGGAGCCGATCGGCAAGGTGGTGATCGGCACCGTGCGCGGCGACCTGCATGACATCGGCAAGAACCTGGTCACGATGATGCTCGAAGGCTCCGGCTTCGAGGTGAAGGACCTGGGCATCGACGTCTCTCCCGAGAAGTTCGTCAACGCGGTCAAGGAAGGCGGCTACGATGTGCTGGCGATGTCGGCGCTGCTGACGACCACGATGCCGAGCATGAAGGCGACGATCGACGCCCTCAAAGAGGCCGGCCTGCGCGACAAGGTCAAGGTCATCATCGGCGGCGCTCCAATCACCCAGGAATACGCCAATCAGATCGGCGCCGATGGCTACGGCGAGGATGCGAATCAGGCCGTACGCGTGGCCAAACAACTGCTCGGCGTTGCCGCCTAGTTAGCGCAGCAGGAGATGGACTCAGGCCTGGCGGCGCGTCTGGCGGACATCTACGGCGCCGATAGGGTCGAGGCGCAGTTACCTCGCTACCGATCGGCGCTGGACGCCTTTCGCGCCGCCTACGGCCCGGGGCCGGTGATCGTGTGCCGCTGCCCGGGCCGCGTGAACCTGATCGGAGAGCACACGGACTACAATCGGGGGTTCTGTCTTCCTGCCCCGCTCGATCGCGATCTGCTGTTGCTGGCGCGCCCGCGCGCCGATCAGCAGGTCACGCTGGTCAATATCGCGGCTTCCCTTTTCCCGGCGCGCAGCTTCCTCCTGAGCGCCGAGATCCCTTCCGCTCCCCCCGGCGATTGGAGCAATTACGTGCGCGGCGCGGGCCAAAAGCTGTGGCAGGTCTTTGGCCCCCTGCGCGGCTTCGACGGCCTCGTCGCCAGCGAGCCGCCATACGGCGTGCCTCGCGGCGCGGGCGTCAGCTCATCCACCGCCCTCACCGTGGCGGCCGCCGTGGCCTTCGCCGCCGTCAACGCGATCGACGTCCCCGCCGATCGCTTCGCGCACCTGTGCAGCCAGGCCGAATGGTACGTCGGCACGCGCGGAGGAGTCCTCGATCAGTTCGCGACGTTGCTCGGCCGCCAGGGACACGCCCTGTTCCTCGATTGCCAGCCGCGTCCCACCCCGGACGGCGACGTCACCTTCTTCACCGAGCCGGTGCCTCTGCTCGACGGCTACACGCTGATCCTGGCCGACAGCCGCGTCCGCCACGCCCATACCTCGGGCAACTTCAACCTGCGCGTGGCCGAAGGCCGCCTGGGCGCCGCCTGCCTGGAGCGTCATTTCCCTGCCGTGCACACGCTGCGCGATGTCCAGGAGCACCCCTGGTCAGCGCTCGAGCCGCTTCTGCCGACGATCACCACCCTCGCTGAGCTGACGGCGCAAGGGATCGATGCGCCGCGCTGGCTGGGCGACCTCAAGATCGCCGACGACGTCCCGTTGCAGGTGCGCGCGCGATGTCGCCACGTGCACAGCGAGAACCAGCGCGTCCTCGACAGCGTGGCGGCCTGGCGCCGTGGGGATGCGGCCGAGGTCGGGCGCCTGCTCAATGCGG
>FWPV01014787.1_pt1 | contig 11363 bp, 5 predicted proteins | sample 2228371 | NCBI WGS metagenome assembly FWPV01 (sample SAMEA103939776, study PRJEB20133) | metagenome | reverse complement strand
GAAATAAAATGAAAATAGAAAAAATTACACCATCAGATTCACCATATAAAGGAATTTTTGTAATACAAAAACATAAAGCAAGACAGTTGCATTACGATTTTAGAATAGAAGTAGATGGTGTTTTGTTAAGCTGGGCAATACCTAAAGGTCCGTCATATAACCCGGAAGATAAAAGACTTGCAGTATTTGTAGAAGAACATCCTCTTGAATATGCTCTTTTTGAAGGAAAAATTCCGGAAAATTTATATGGCGCCGGTGAAGTTATTGTCTGGGATTTTGGTTATTTTAACCTAGTCAACAAAAACAAAACTGCAAGAGAAAGAATCAACAGTGGTAAAATAGAACTTATTTTAAATGGTGAAAAACTCAAAGGGAGCTGGATTTTATTAAAAATGAAAGGTCAGGAAAAAAACTGGCTATTATTTAAGAAAAAAGATGAATTTGCAAGAAATGATTATAATGTCATTGAAGAAATGCCTCATTCTGTAATTTCAAATAAAAAAATATAAATCTCTATTGATGAATTAAAAATTGATTTATTACAAGTTTATTATATATTTGCAATATATAAAAGTGAAAAGAGGATCTTATGGACATCAAAAAAAGTTATGATGAATTAATTTCAAGAGTAAAAGAAGTTTCAATTCTATCGTCTTGTTCAAGCATTTTATGGTGGGACCAGGAAACCTATATGCCTAAAGCAGGTGTGGGACATAGGTCTGAACAACTGGGTTTACTTGCAAAGATAATCCATAAAAAATTTACTGACCCCAGAATTGGCGAACTTCTTTCTGAACTTGAAAATTCAGATTATATGAAAGATAAGGAATCAGTTGAAGCGGTAAACATCAGAGAAATACGCCATTATTATGATAAACAAACAAAATTACCCGAAAAATTGGTTGTAGAAATTTCAAAAACAACTTCATTAGCTCAGCAAAACTGGGCTGAAGCAAGAAAAAAATCTGACTTTTCAATATTTGCTCCATTCCTTGAAAAAGTAATAAACCTTATGATTGAAAAAGCAGATGCCTACGGGTATGAAGGTGAACCTTATAATGCCTTACTTGATGACTACGAACCAGGTTCAAATGTAAAGGAAATTGAAGAGGTTTTCAAAAACCTTAAAACTGAAATCATTAATATCCTTGAAAGAATAAAAAATGCTCCTGTAAAACCTGATCCAAAAATCCTTGAGGGGAATTTTGATGTTAATCTTCAAAGAATATTTGGAGAATCTGTAATTTTATCCTTCGGTTTTGATTTAAACTCCGGTAGAATTGATACCTCAACACATCCTTTTTGTTCAGGTATAGGTCCTGGCGATACACGCCTTACAACTCGCTTTGATCCAAATAGATTAAGCAATGCTCTTTTTGGACTTATGCACGAAGCCGGTCATGCTCTCTATGAAATGGGGATTGACAAAACCAATCATTTTGGGACACCTATGGGTGAAGCTGTGTCTCTGGGTATTCACGAATCCCAGTCAAGACTCTGGGAAAATCAGGTTGGCAGGTCGAAATCATTCTGGAAATACTTCTTCCCGCAAGCTCAGAGAATTTTTAAACAATCTTTAAGCAATGTTGATCTTGATAGTTTCTACGGTGCTATCAATTATGTTACACCATCTTACATCAGAGTAGAAGCTGACGAAACTACTTATAACCTCCACATCCTCCTTCGCTTTGAACTTGAAAGAGCTCTGCTAAATAAAGAATTGAAATCTTCTGATATTCCCTATGAATGGAACTCAAGATTTAAAAAATATTTCGGTATTGATGTTGATAAAGATTCTAATGGCTGTCTTCAAGATATTCACTGGTCCGGTGGTCTTTTTGGTTATTTTCCAACTTATACCCTGGGTAACTTATTTGCAGCTCAATTCTTTGAAAAAGCAAAAAAAGATATTCCTGATTTAGAACAACAATTTGAAAAAGGTATTTTCTCAGAATTAAGAAATTGGCTTAAAGAAAATATACATAAACATGGTCAGAGATACAGAGCAAATGTTTTAATTGAAAAAGTAACAGGGAAACCATTATCTCATATTCCATTTATTAACTATTTAAACAGGAAATACAGTGAAATTTATAAAATCTAAAAAATATTTGATTTTTTTAAAAGGGCGATTAGCTCAGGTGGTTAGAGCGCCAGTTTCACATACTGGAGGCCATAGGTTCAAGTCCTATATCGCCCATTTATATTTTATACCAAAATTATAGAAGGTTTTGAAATGAAACTCTATCTACAAATTCTTTACTTATCAATATTACTTTTAAATATTGTCAGGTGCGGTAATGACACCGACAAAATAATAAAACCTGATGTAAATAACCCACCTTTCATTTCAAATTTTACAATGTCAAATAATATTGTTGAACCTGATGATTCAGTTTTACTTAAAATAGAAGCAAAAGACCCGGATAATGATCCTTTATTCTACCAGTGGAACTGTAATGGTGGTAAAATAATATCAGGGGAATATCTGAACGAAGCTATATGGAAAGCCCCTTCTAATAAAGGTATTTACAAAATTATTGTAACTATTTCTGACTATTACACTTTTGTATCAAAAGATACCTCTGTTACTGTTGACCCAATTCCCAGACTATTCATTTCTAATGATAAATTTAACCTTGGTGATACCGGTATTTCATTCAGTTTCAAAATAATAAATATTGGTGGCAGAACCTTAGATTGGCAAATTAATAAATCAACAAAAAATATTCAAAAATGTGAAAAAACCTCAGGGAACTTAAATTATGAAGAAGAAGATTCTATATCCTGCCAGATTAATAGAAAAGATAATCTCCCTGGCAATTTTTCTGATTCTATATTTATCTCATCAAACGGTGGTTCTGATACTATTCTGATTTTCTGGTCAGTAAAACCCAGACCTATCCTCTACTTGTATCCTGACACAATAGTTTTTAAACATGAAGATAATACATCAAGCTTAACTATCGGAAACTCAGGAACCTTACCACTGGATTGGTGGGTTGAAACTTCAAAATTACCAAGAGATGTTAATGTTGAACCTTTAGCCGGTCATTTAGAACCTGAAAAAGAAGTAACAGCTATTATTAATATTTCAAGAATTGATGCCAGATTAGGCTATAACTATAGAAAAATTTTCATTAATTCTAACGGAGGAAATGATTCTGTTACACTTGAAATTCAAGTGTCTGGTCTTGAAATTGACAAAGACACAATTTTCCTTGAGGGTTTCCAGGACAAAGATACATTCAATTTTATCAACACAGGCGCCGGTGATGTTGATTATAAAATCATCAAATATGTTGACTGGATTATTATCAATAAAACTGAAGGTTATGTTGTTGAAGGTGGAAAAGAATCTTTTGAAATTTGTTTATATTATATTCCTACAAGGGAAGGATATTACACAACTGATATTGATGTTATCTGGAATGACCTTTATAAGAAAAAAATTAAAGTAAAATGGAATGCACCATTCAGAATTTTTGATGGTTTATGGGCAGGCTCAACTTCACCTCAATTGAAAAGTATCGGGTTTTCAATCAGATATGATTACTACACTTCAGAAGCAATAGTCTATTCCCCATATTGTGCATCTTCAAATGATCGGATCACAGTTCAATGCTCCGGTGCGATCAGTTCAACAAATTTCTGGATGGATCTGGGAGAAGCAATTAGAACTATCATTGACAGTAATAACTATTTTAAAATAGATTTGACCGGTTTAAAAGTAAATCCAGAAAGCCCATACTTTTTCCTTGAAAACTCTTACATTGACGGAAAATTCATACATTCTGATGAGGTCAAAGGCAAAATGGAAATCAATTTGCAATACGATGCTCCAGGCATTACTTGTCAGGGTTCGTTTAACTTTACAGCCTTCCCTGTCAAATGACTTAAACTTATGTTTTTTTAATAAAATTTTCAAATTAATTGCAAACCTTTTTTTGGTTTATAACTTTAGCACAATTTAAACAGAAATATTATAAAGGAAACACAATGGCAAATTTAGCTTTATTTGGTGGAAAACCTGTAATTGACAAACCTTTTCCTGCCTGGCCCATTTATGGGAAAGAAGAAGAAGAAGCTCTGTTAAGAGTTTTAAAAAGTCAACAATGGTGTTCAATCGGTGGCAAAGAAGTTGCAAGTTTTGAAAAGGAATTTGGTGAATTTCAGGGAGTTAAGAATGTAATTTGCACAAACAGTGGTCATGATGCCTTGAAATATTCCATCCGCGCATCAGGACTTGGTCCAGGTGATGAAATTATTATCCCGACTTATACTTTTATAGCATCAGCTTCTTCTATTCTTGAGTCTCTTGCTATACCTGTTCCCGTTGATGTTGAACCCGATACTTTCCTCATTTCCCCCGACTCAGTTGAATCCGCAATAACTGAATTCACAAAAGCAATAATGCCTGTTCACCTCGGTGGTATGCCTCCTGATATGGACAGACTTTCAGAAATTGCTGAAAAACATAATCTTCTCATAATTGAAGATGCGGCTCAAGCTTGGGGTGCAAAATGGAAAGGAAAAGGAATTGGTGCATATAGAGATATAGGTGGTGTCAGCTTTCAGGCTTCTAAAAATATAAACTCAGGTGAAGGTGGTGCCATTTTAACAAACAATGATGATTTTGCAGCTATTGCTCGCTCAATTATTAACTGCGGTAGAGAACCGGATAAATTATGGTATGCTCATTATAGACTGGGTGGTAATTCAAGAATGACTGAATTCCAGGGTGCCTTATTAAGAGCCCAGCTTTCTCGCTATCCTCAACAACATAATTTAAGAGAGAGTAATGCTTTATACCTTTCAAGTATGCTAGAAAATATCCCCGGTATCAAACCAAATAAAAGAGATAGTAGAATTGATACTATGCCCTATCACTTTTATATTTTCAGATTTTTTAGTGACGAATTTAATGGTATAAAAAAGGACGAATTTATTAAAGCCTTACAAGCTGAAGGTGTTCCCTGCCATGGTGGTTATTCTATGTGTATTCACGAAATGCCTGTTATGACTGAAAAAAAGTTCTTCAAAAACGAATTCCCTTTAACCTATCATCTTTATAATAGAAAAATTGATTATAAACAAATGAAATTTCCTGTCGCTGAAGATGCTTCAAAAAACAAAGCCATCTGGTTTAAACAAAATTTACTTCTTGCTGATAGACAAACTATTTCCAAAATTCCTGAAGCAATTGAAAAAATTTACAGAAACTCAGATGAAATAATCAGAAATAGAAATTAGAATAATATCATTTCAAAACTAATAAAAAAAGGTAAATCCCTTTACCTCTGCTACTGGATCCTTTGATCTCCTTTAACTTCTTCCTTAAAAACCCTTTATTCCCTTATTCCAGATTCCTTTCTTTTTTATTAATTTCGCAAAATTTATACCATTTTAAACATTCTTTAATAATATTCTACTGTTCAATCATCAAGAACTTGCCAATTGTTTTTACAAAATATATATGCACAATTATTATGCACCCAAAATTAATAGTTGCACAATATTAGTGCATATAAATTCTATATAATTTTTGTTCACAAATACAGGCAACCTTTTACCGGATTAACATTTATAAACATTTGAAATACTATTTTAAATACGCTGATTCAAAATTTTTAACCCTTCTTTATTTAACACAAAAAAATTTATTTTGAACAAAAGAAATAAAACTCTTAATATTTGAATTAAATGAAGTAAATCTTGAATATTGAAAATTTGCTTAATTTTATTTTAGTCCTATATTTTTGCTTTTAAATTTTAAGAAATAAAACAATTGGAGGCATAAAAAATTATATGTTTGATTACGATAGTTATAGGGAAAACAATTCATCAACCAGGGATGAAAGCAAAAGTTATAGTCTTTTCGAAAACCAGGACATAAAAGAACAGGGAAAACGGAAAAAACAAAACATCGTTATATTACTGGATGATGAAGAAAAAGAAAAGGAAGAATATAAAAAATTATTATCTTTATATGAAAATTCATTTAAAGAAGTAAATGAAGGAGAAATAGTTGAAGGAACCATATTAGAAATAAATGACAGGTATGCTATCGTTGATGTCGGATTTAAATCTGAAGGCATGGTTAAAATTGATGAGTTTGAAGATATTCTTCCAGAATTACCAAAACCTGGTGATAAAATAGAAGTCCTGCTTGAAAAAATTGAAGATGCTGATGGAGTAATGACTCTATCCTTCAGGAAAGCTTCTTTTGTAAAAGCCTGGAGTAAATTATTAGAAGCACACGAAAAAGGTGATATAGTAACGGGCAAGGTTACAAAAAGAATTCGGGGCGGTCTTTCTATTAATCTGTTTGGTGTTGAATGTTTTTTACCAGGCTCCCAGGTTGATATCAGGCCTTTCAGAAATCTGGAAGATTGGATAAATCAGGAAATTGCAGTTAAAATTATTAAACTAAATAAAAGAAGAAAAAATGTAGTTGTTTCAAGAAGAGTTATCCTTGAAGAAGAACGAGAAAAACAAAGACAAAAAATATTAAATGAAATTGAAAAAGGACAAACAAGGGAAGGTATTGTTAAAAATGTTACTGATTTTGGTGCCTTTGTAGACCTCGGTGGTGTTGATGGCTTAATTCATATAACTGATATGTCCTGGGGTAGAATTAATCACCCTGAAGAACTCATTAAAATTGGCGATAAAATTAAAGTTATGGTCCTTGACTATTCTGAAAACAAGGACAGAATTTCCCTCGGAATGAAACAACTTACCCCTCACCCCTGGGATAATATCGATGAGAAATATCATATTAACGATATTGTGAAAGGAAAAGTTGTTGGATTGACTGACTATGGTGCTTTTGTTGAAGTTGAAAGCGGTGTTGACGGTTTGATTCATATTTCTGAATTGAGCTGGACAAACGTCCCGAGACACCCCTCTCAATTCTTAAGAGTTGGTCAGGAAATTAAAACAAAAATTATTGACATTAATAAAGAAGAACAAAAACTCTCTTTAAGTCTCAGAGCACTCACTCCTAATCCCTGGGATAATATTGAACAGAAATATCCTGTTGGAAGTAAAACTTACGGCATTGTTAGAAGCCTTACCAACTTCGGCGTTTTTGTTGAATTAGAAGAAGGAATTGAGGGATTAATTCATATTTCTGACTTATCCTGGACTAAAAGAATCAGACACCCGAGTGAGGTTTTAAGAAAAAATGAAAGAGTGGAAGTTGTTATTCTTGGTTTTGATAGAGATAGAAAAAGAATTTCCTTGGGCTTAAAACAACTCTCAGTTGACCCCTGGGAAGAACTTGCTCAAAAACTTGCCGTCGGAACCTATACCAAAGGCAAGTTAACTAAAGTCCTTGAAAAAGGTGTTATTGTTGAAATTGATAATATGAATGTTGAAGGCTTTGTCCCTCTCTCTCAATTAGGCAAAGAAAATCTTGAAAAACCATCTGACATTTTCTCCGAAGGTGACGAAATTCCTTTAAGAGTTATTGAGTTTGACGAAGAAAATCGCAGAATTGTTCTCTCCGTTAAGTCTTATTTTGAAGGTAAAGAAGAAGACGAAATTAAAAGCTATATTGACGCCCATAAAACTTTTAAACTTACTCTTGAAGATATTATCGGCGAAGAAAGAGCGAAAATGATTAGAGAAAAATTTAAGAATAATTCACAAAATCCTTAATAACTATTTTCTATTTTAATTATCTTCATAACTAAACTTTGCAATTAAATTAAGTTTTAAAAAGTTACTTAAAAATTTTAACTGTATTTTAAGACAAAAAAATAGGTTTTAAAATGCAAAATAAATTGATATACTTTTTCAAAGAAGGTAAAGCTGATGGATCAGCTAATATGAAAGAGATTCTTGGTGGAAAAGGAGCTAACCTTGCTGAAATGTCCAATCTCGGATTACCTGTCCCACCGGGATTCACTATTTCAACAGAAGCCTGCATTTATTACCAGAAATATAATAAAATGCCCGATGGCCTTGATAACGAAATCATTTCCTCTATAAAAAAAGTTGAATCAATTATGGGACTTGAATTTGGTAATCCGGATAAACCTCTTTTATTTTCTGTCAGGTCTGGCGCAAGAGCAAGTATGCCTGGTATGATGGATACTGTCTTGAATATAGGATTGAATGATGAAATTACTGAAAGCCTTGCTAAAATTACAGGTAACAGAAGATTTGCCTATGATTCATACAGGCGCCTTATCCAGATGTTTTCTGATGTTGTTCTTGGTATAAAAGAAGATGAATATGGATATAGCCCTTTTGAAAAAGTCCTTGAAAAATATAAAGAAAAAAGAAACATAAAATATGATACAGAATTTACTGCTGACGACTGGCTTTCAATAATTAAAGAATATAAAGAAATTGTCAAAAAAAGGCTTAAAAGAGAATTCCCACAGGACCATTATGAACAATTATTTGAAGCCATTAAAGCCGTTTTTCGCTCCTGGAATAACGAACGAGCTAAAACATACAGAAGATTGAACAATATCCCTGATAACTGGGGAACCGCTGTTAATGTTCAAGCTATGGTCTTTGGAAATAAAGGTGAAAATTCAGGAACAGGTGTCGCTTTCACAAGAAATCCCGCAACCGGCGAAAATACTTTTTATGGTGAATTCCTCCAGAATGCTCAGGGCGAAGATGTTGTTGCTGGTATCAGAACTCCTCTTCCTATATCTGATATGAAAAAGATCTTCCCGGAACCCTATGAAAAATTACTTTCTATCCGTGATATTCTCGAAAAACATTATAAAGATATGCAGGATATTGAATTTACAATTGAAGAAGGCAAACTATGGATGCTTCAAACTCGCTCCGCTAAAAGAACAGGCTTTTCTGCTATTGTTATTGCTGTTGATATGGTTAATGAAAATTTAATAACTCCACAGCAAGCTATTTTAAGAATTGAACCTGAACAATTAAATGATTTACTAAGACCAAGGTTTGATATAAACTCAAAAAAACAGGCAATAAAAGAAGGAAAACTGCTCGCAAAAGGTTTGCCTGCTGGACCCGGTGCTGCATCAGGGATAATTGCATTCTCAGCTGACAGAGCTGTTTTTATGGCGGATAAAATGAAAAAAGAAGCTTTAAAGAGCAAAACAAAGCCCGAAGATATCATCCTTGTTAGAATTGAAACTTCTCCTGATGATGTTCATGGTATAAATGCTGCCGCCGGCATTTTAACTGCTCGTGGTGGTATGACATCTCATGCTGCACTTGTTTCAAGACAGATGGGAAAAATTGCTATCGTTGGTTGTCAGGATCTTCAAATAGACTATGCAAATAAAGAAATGAAAATTAAAAATAAAATCTTTAAAGAAGGTGATTTCATCTCTATTGACGGAACGACAGGTGAAGTTATTGAGGGTAAATTAAAAACTGAACCATCTGAAGTTGTTTCTGTTCTAATTCATAAAACACTAAAACCTGAGGATGCTAAAATCTATCAGTATTATAATAAAATAATTCAATGGGCAAATGAATTCAGAAGATTAAAAGTCCGTGCAAATGCAGACCAGCCTGAACAAGCAAGAATTGCCGTCGCTTTCGGTGCTGAAGGTATAGGTCTTTGCAGAACAGAACATATGTTCTTTGGTGACCCTGTTTCTGACCCTGAAGGTAAAAGAATCCTCGCTTTCAGAAAAATGATTTTTTCAAAAACAAGGGAAGAAAGGATAAAAGCCTTACAAACTCTTTTACCAATGCAAAGAGATGACTTCATAGGCATTTTTAAAATTATGCAAGATAGACCGGTTACAATAAGAACATTGGACCCGCCTTTGCATGAATTTCTTCCAAAAACTAAAGAAGAAAAAGAAATTTTAGCTAAAGCACTATCAAAAACAATTCAGGAAATTGAAAAAACTGAAATTGACCTGGAAGAAGCTAATCCTATGCTCGGGCATCGAGGTTGCAGGCTCGGTATTACTTATCCAGAAATCACTGAAATGCAAGCAAGAGCCATTTTTGAATCAGCCTGCATTGTTAAAAAAGAGGGAATAGATGTTAAACCCGAAATTATGATTCCTCTTACTTCTGATGTTAAAGAACTTGCTCATCAGGAACAAATTATTAGAAATGTTGCTGATGAAGTTTTTAAATCTCAAAATATAAAAGTTGACTATTCTGTTGGAACAATGATTGAACTCCCCCGTTCCGCTTTGCTCGCCGATGAAATTGCTCAGATCGCTGAATTCTTTAGTTTCGGAACAAATGATTTAACTCAAACAACTTATGGAATTTCAAGAGATGATTCAGGAAAGTTTTTGCCTGTTTATATAAAAGAAAACATCTGGAAATCTGACCCATTCGAAAAACTTGACCGGAAAGGCGTTGGCAAACTTATGAAAATTGCTGTTGAAAATGGTAGAAAAGCAAGAATTGAACTAAAAGAAAAACTATCAAATAATAAAGAAATTAATTATGAACTTTATCCATCTGATTTAAATCCTAACAAAATAAAAGTCCCGGATAATATAAAAGAACTGAAAGTTGGCATTTGTGGTGAGCATGGTGGAGAACCTTCCTCTGTTGAATTCTGCCATAATATCGGTCTTGATTATGTTTCCTGTTCGCCGTTCAGAATTCCTGTTGCAATCCTTGCATCCGCTCAAGCTTCCCTTAAAGAAAAAAAATAATTAATCCGCCATTTTATATATATTACTGATACCTGATAAAGCTCCAATTATCCCGGCTAACAACCCAATCACAAATATTGCAATTATCCATTCAATCGGAAACCAGCTTAATTTATATAAGTTCCTGTCAATAAAATAATAAATTAAATATGTTAAAATTAATCCTGTAATTGATGACAAAAGTCCTATTATAAATCCCTGAAAAATGTATGGTTTAAAAACCATAGTTTTCCTTGCTCCTAATAAAAATAAAATTTCCATCTCCTCCTCCCTTGCAAAAAATGAAATCCTCACGATAGTCGCTACTACAAATATAATTATCAAAACTAAAATAACCCCGAGGATTAAAAATGTCAATTTCAAAAAATTCCAGATTTTTTTCATTGTCGAAAAAGGATAGGGTCCAACAAAAATCTCCTGAATAATGTCCTCATAACCAAGATATTTCTTAAAATTATTAATTTCAAAATCAGGATCATAATCAAATTTTATTTTAACCTTGAAATTATATGGAATTGGATTTTCATTTATAATTCCAAGTATAGTTGTATCTCTTAAATTTCTTTTCAGTTCATCCAGTGCTACTTCAGGCGTTATGAAATCAACAGAAATAATATTAGAATAATTTTCTAACTTTTTCTTAATTAATAGTATTTCATTTTCATCCGGCTTTTCTTTTAAGAATATTGATAACTCAATCTGATTTGAGTGCTTTGTAAACAA
>FWPV01014784.1_pt1 | contig 11364 bp, 7 predicted proteins | sample 2228371 | NCBI WGS metagenome assembly FWPV01 (sample SAMEA103939776, study PRJEB20133) | metagenome | reverse complement strand
ATATTCGCATTCCGCTTTCGGATTGCGTTACCTTCGTGCCAATCTTGGTAAATGGAGAGAACAATCAATAATAAAAGAATTTCATTTAAAACATCTGCCTATAAATATAGCGGAAAGCATTTTAGAAGAAAAGCCTCTTATTGTTGTGCTAAGCGTTTACATCTGGAATGTGAGTGAAATCACGGAAGTAGCACAAATCATCAAGAGAGTTTCACCCGAAACTATTGTGATTATTGGCGGACCGGAGGTTACTTATGAATATAAGGATATGACTATCTTCAAGGAGGTAGATTATCTTGTCACGGGAGAAGGAGAATTCGTTTTACCGCAATTAATTGAATTGATAATGTCGGGACAATTGCCAGAGAAAAAAGTCTGGGAGGGGAATATAATAGAAGATTTAGACTCGTTGATATTCCCTTACAACGAATACACAGAGGAAGATATAGCACATCGGATTATCTATGTGGAAAGTTCACGAGGTTGTCCTTTCCATTGCGAGTTTTGTCTATCTGCGATAAAACCTGGCGTCCGATTTTTTAATAGAGAACGGTTCCTAAAAGAATTAGAAAAATTAATACAACGGGGAGCAAGGAATTTTACCTTTGTAGACCGAACCTTTAATATCCGGGAAGAGCATGCACTGGAAATCATTCAGTTTTTTCTGAAAAATATAAAAGAGGATATGCGAATCCACTTTGAGATTGTGCCCGATAAATTAGGGAGGCGAATACTGGAAGAGTTTAAAAAATTCCCTGCTGGAACTTTGCATTTAGAGGTCGGATTACAGACAGTAAATCCAATAACACAGGAATTAATATCCCGTAAACAAGATTTAAGCAAAACTTACGAAGTCTTCCGCTACCTCAAAGAGCAGACAGGAGCCAAGATTCACGCGGACCTCGTCGCAGGTATGCCAGCAGAGACCTGGGATACCCTCCGCGAGGGATTTAACTATCTCATTGACTGTGCCCCGCAGGAAATTCAATTAGGGATTTTGAAACGATTACGGGGTGCACGCATTTCCCGTCATATAGAAGAGTATCAGATGGCATTTGCACCGTATCCCCCTTACGAAATCTTGCAGACAAGTACTTTATCTTTTGAACAACTGCAAAAGTTAAAAAGGATGGCTCGCTATCTGGAACTTTATTACAATCAGGGTAACTTTCCACTATCCTTATCCTTGCTATGGCAGACTGCCTCCACGCCTTTTGATGCGTTCGCGGACTTCAGTGAATATATCTGGCAGAAAACAGGGAAGACACACGAACTATCTCTTGCGACACTTGCCAATCTCCTGTTCTCCTATATCCTCTCCAAAAACAAGTTTCCAGCAGATGTCATAGAAAAAACGATTAAAGCGGACTACAACCAAAAACAAGGTAGAACAGAAAAACTGGACTTTTCAAAAAAATTATTAGAGTAGTCCTTTTAGAGTAGTAGAAAAAGCACTATCTATCTATATAAAATAACAGAGAAAATAAGAAGGAGAAAAATATGTCTGATTCTGTAAGCAAACCATTGGTCAGTGTGATTATGGGAAGTGCATCCGACTGGGATGTGATGTCAAGCACCATCAAGATTCTGAAGGATTTTGACATTCCTCATGAAGCACGCGTTTTATCAGCACACCGCACACCGGATATGTTAAGAGAATATGTGAAATTTGCTGAAGAACGAGGAGTAGAACTATTTATCGCTGGTGCCGGTATGTCCGCCGCACTTCCCGGCGTTGTCGCTTCATGCACGCTACTTCCCGTATTAGGTGTGCCTATCCCCTCCGGAGCACTAAACGGGCTGGATGCCCTTTACTCCATCGTTCAGATGCCACCCGGTATCCCTGTAGCTTGTTTCGCAGTGGGAAAAGCAGGCGCAACCAATGCGGGATTAATGGCTGTGGCTATCCTCTCATTAAAACATCCCGAGTTGAAAGAAAAATTAAATGAATATAGAGAAAAACAGGCGAAAAAAATCATAGAAACCAATCTACCAGAAGAATAAATATCGGACACATTGCGGGAGAGTAATTATTGATAGAAGGTATATTTGTTTTTCTTGCATTTGCAGTAGCAAGTTTTGTCCATACCGCAACGGGATTCGGTTCCGCATTGGTAGGCATGCCACTATTAGTGTTTGCAATTGGCTTGCAAATATCCGCTCCATTACTGGCATTATTAGGGCAGATTGTAACCTTAGGTGTTCTCTGGCAAAACTGGAAAGACCTTGACTGGAAACATTCACTTTTATTGATTATCCCATCTATATTAGGAGTTCCCATTGGACTCTTTTTCTTAAAAGGCGGTAATGAGACGCTCTTAAATACACTGTTAGGTTTGATTCTCATTGGATATGGTATATACTCCTTTCTTGCCAATAACGAAAATGTAGAAACAACTCAGAATAGAGATATTCATACCAATCCTATCTGGGGGATAATAGCGGGGTTTTGTGCAGGCATTTTAGGAGGTGCCTATAACGCTAACGGTCCCCCCGTGATTATATATGCAAGCATAACACAAAAAGATAAAGGCGCATTTCGCTCCATATTGCAGGCATTCTTCCTCATCAATGGTTTTGTTATTATCGCAGGACATACCTTCTTCGGTCTGATAACAAAACAGGTTTTATATTACTCCCTCTGGGGACTACCAGGACTCCTCTTAGGTATGCTTTTAGGCTTCTATATAGACCGATTTCTCACTCCACATCGCTTTCGCAAACTTGTTATCGCAGGGATAATCCTATTAGGGACAGGGTTACTAATCCCAACCTTTATTCCATATCTATTTTAGACAAATCAGAATCCCGACAAACAATTTCCAATTCAGATACATACTACACAATTAAAGTCAGTTGAGACCTCTGATTAATTACGATTTAATTCCTTTATCAAAATAAGTTTACTCCACACCCTATTGAAATGATAGTTTGAATCTCTTTAAATTTTACCCTGTTATATTTCATTCTATTACGCTCATCTTTCATTTTGCGATATTCCGAAGTTTTTTCTTTCTCACCACAGAGAACACGGAGATAACACGTAGAACCACGAAGGGATTAGGATGTTTTGTTCTGTTTTTGCATGCTCGTCATTTATTATTTCCTCTGTTTGAAGTTTGCTTTTTTCACCACAGAGAACACAGAGAAGCACAGATAACCACAGAGGGACTTAAATACCTTCTCCTATTCAACCCCCCCAATCCATTGATAATTGCCTATCTTTCATTGAAAACCAGAATTATCCTCCCCAATCCATTCATCCTTTCTTTGTGTCGTTTGTGGTGAAAAAAGTTACTTCTGACAATGCGAAAAAATGAATAACGAACATGAAAAAACGAACCTAACCATTCCAATCCCTCTGTGGCTCTCCATACTTCTCCGTGTCCTCCGTGGTGAAAAAAATAAAATAAACCTTAGATTAGTTCAATAAATCTAATGTATGGACATTTAAAACAAAATATAAAGAAATTTAAAATATATGGGGCGAAAGATTTTTCGCCCCTACATTTTTCATCCAAATGATTTTTCCATAACTATATGGTGTGAAAGAGATAAATTTATCTTTTCATTACAAATGGTGTATTCACAATAATTCTAATACCACCCAGGATAAATATTCGTAGACTGTCGAAATCAATTCCTCATACTCATTTTAAATCCACGAACGATAAGACCAAACCGAATGAGAGGTGTCCGAAAACGATGGTTAAGATATGTAGGGGCGAAAAAATTTTCGCCTCAAAAACCATCCGATAACATAATAACTATAGCCGGACATGCATAAACAAAAAAGACATCCCAACCCCTCTGTGGCTCTCCATAAATCTCCGTGCCCTCTGTGGTGAGGAAATGTAGGGGCGAAAAATCTTTCGCCACAAAAATTGATATAAATGCTCAGAACGATTTGCAAATTGGGGCGTGTAGCAATACGCCTCTACGGAATGCGGGGAAGAAAATCCTACCCGTCTATGGCAACATATCTAATGTGTCGGAGAAAATTTTGGGGCGTATATTTACATGCCCCTTCTTCGTGTCTTTTGTTGTTAATTGGGAAAATATTTTTCTTTGAGAACACTCTTCAATACGGATATTTTTCACAATAATATATCAACGGATTATAATTCCGTATTTTGTGCTGAACTGTTTAGTCCATGTGGAAGACTTCGGGGATGGGGATAAAGCGGGGTTTGTTGCCGTCGGTTTCCATAAGGGGGTTGGTTTTTGCCCACCATTCTTTCATAATCGGTTCCTGTGCAATACGAATAAAACACCCTTCCGGGTCTTCGGATTCAAAGTAGGCAAATAAATCTAATCCATACCGATAAATGGAGTAATTTCTGAAACCTGCTCTGCTATGTGCTTCTAAAACCTCTTCGCCAATATCTTTATGTAATCGTTCGTATTCTTCAATAACGCTATTATCTTTCAACCTCATTATGAAAGCGAACCGTTTCATAGGTGTTTTCCCTTTCTTTATTTAATGTTTGTATTTGAGTATAATTGTATCTGGTTTATTGGCATTATTATAAACAGGAAAGGATATGCTTATGCATACAGTTTTTTTCATTTTTTCTTTGTGTGCCGTATTGGTGGGGGGAATGGACAATGAAGTCCTCATCCAGAATGCGAAACTGAATGGTGAATCTCTACAGTTTTGCAAAGGTGTTCTGGCTGGTTGGCTACAGTTTGCAGATGCGGAAACAGATTTATTCCCACGCAATCTGAAAGGGGATGTTTACTGGAATGCGAAGGATTGTTCCGCGGATAATTATCCTTTTTTGACGCTGACTGCATATTTTACAGACCGTTATATCTTTGAGACACGGATGAAGAATATTTTGAAGAATGAACAGAAGTTGTGTAATCGTTTAGACCGTCTTCCGGATGACTGGGACCTTGTGAAGAGGGATTTCCGAACGCCAGAGGCGAAATTATCAGACCTTATTTTTGGTTCGGCGGAGTATATAAAGGATGGGTTACTACCATTGACGGAGTATCTCGGACCGACGGAGTGGTCTGAGCGGATGATAGGTCTGATGGATGATATCTGGAAACATTCCACTATTGAGACAGAGGTCGGCTTACTTCCTGATATTTCTCACGAGGTTGGGGGTGACCTATTACAAGGGTTGTGCCGAATCTACTGGCTGACGGGTGAGGAAAAATATAAAGAATGGGCTTTTAAGGTAGCGGATTATTTCTTGCTGTATCATCTTCCGACAGAGTCGGAATATTTTCAGTTAGATGACCATGGGTGTGAGGTTTTTGGAGGACTTTCGGAGGCGTATCTATTATCTGCATACAGGGCTTATGAAAAACGGGAACAGTGGAAGGAACCCATACACAAAATGATACAAAAGATATTGAAAGTTGGACGCAATCCTCAGGGACTTTTTTATGATGCCATCAATCCGAATCAGGAGAAAGTATTGCGAGATACTCTAACGGATAACTGGGGGTATAATTACAATGCTATTGCCACTGTGGGGATGTTGGATAAGGAGCAATCTTATCTGGATGAAGTCCAGAGGACGCTGGATAATTTGTGGGAATTCAGGGATTATCCGTGGGAGAATGATGGAGCGGATGGGTTGGCAGATTCTTTAGAAGGTTGTTTGAATCTATTGAATCGTTTTAACTCTAAAAATGCGGAACGATGGGCAGAATATACCGCACAGCGTCTGTTGAAAAAGCAGAGACCTTCAGGTATTGTAGAGGGCTGGCACGGCGATGGAAATACTGCCCGGACAATGTTGATGTATGCTTTCTGGAAATCACAGGGCTGTTATGTTCATCCGTGGAATGGGGACATATACATAGGGGCTGTGAGGAATGGGAACACATTGCAAGTGCTGGTGCAGTCTCACTGGAAGTGGATTGGGAAATTACATTTTGACATTCCAAGACATAAAGAATATTTCCATTTTCCGATAGATTATCCACGCTTAAATCAATTTCCTGAGTGGTTTACTGTGGAGGAAGATAAGAAATATGTTATCCACATAGAAGGTCAGGAAAAAGTAGAGATGAGCGGAAAAGCCCTTCGTGAAGGACTACCACTAAACCTATCACCTGGTTCGTCTGTGCTTATTTCAATCAGTATGCTATGATGTGCTGGATGTGTTTGCAGATTTTAGTTTTCGGTAGATGTGTGCAATAAGCACCAATCCTAAAAAGCCTGCAATAATCCAGAATCCATTTACTCCCACTCGGGAATAGATAGACCAGACCGCACCGATTGCGGACAGCGTAAAAGATATGGCAAGCGAAATGTTCCACAGCCACCACTTTGCCCCTCGAGGCATATCATCTTTCAAGAGTTTTCTCTGATTTAATAATAACCAGAATGAGAGATAGGCAAGAGGTAAAAGTGTCATACAGAAAACAGAAGTAGGAATAGCGAGCCACATCTGAGCATCTTTCCAGAGCAACACGCCAACAAGGCTCAGCGAAACCATGAGCCCTCCGAAAAACTGTGTCCAGCCTTTCAGGGGACGATTGAGCAATTCACAGAAACATAGACTATTTATTAGCATAAGCATAGTGGAGGCACCCAAGCCCATTCCCAATACACCGACACCAAATACATACCTTGCGATAGTGGAACCGGTCAATGGTTTTAATGCGTCGGAAAGGTTAAACGCATCTCTACGAACCATCATAGCAGATAATTTGCGGTCTGCCTCTGGGAGATTTTTTATTCTCTCCTCTTTTTCCTCTTTGGAGAGACTGTTCCATGCCTGTTCGCCTATCTCATAAATTAATCTTCCTTCCATCAATTTTTGGAAACTACCTATCAGGTTCGGAGCAGGTTGTATTAGACTTCCGTGCTCATCTCTTTCGCCTAAAAAACCCGGTGCGGGCTTAGCATGGAATTGCGCCGCAGAGGCTATCACAACACAACTGGTAGCGAGAATAAATGGGAAGAAGAGCCCTGTGGAAAGGTCAAATATAGCCAGCCCACGAAATTCTCTATCCCAGCCTTTCCGCAACATGGAGTAGGGTAACATAAAGGTCATATTAATCCCGACTGCTGTTGCGGCGGCGCTTATCATCACATCCCTCTGCTGAGAGACAATCAGGTTTGTCCAGTAGGAGCGGAATTGTTCGGGAACCTGTTCTATGTAGGGCATCAAATCTCTGGAAGGATGGAAAAGTAAGGATAGGTCAGGGATGAATCCAGCCATATACTTCTGCCATTGCACCTGTCCGGTTACAGTCAAAACAATTACTACCCCGAAGAAACAAACAACAACTGACGCTACCATTGTCTTTACGATTATCTCAAAGTACTTTACGCCCTTCCCGCCGAGTGTGTAGAGAATTAGGAAACTTATGTTAATTCCTAACACAAGGAGTCCCGCAAGAACTCTACCTGTGAAAGGCTCCACAGCAGGAGGTCCAAAAACCTGTGGTAATAAATTCTGCTGGAACGAGGCTATCGCCAGGGAATATTGAGGCATGGACCAGACGAGGTTGGCTGTCATTGATGCTAACAACCAGCTCCAGCCCAATACAGGATTTACATATTCGTTAATCGTTCGGACAGGTCTGCGACCGGTGGACAGCGTAACATAAGCAATGGCACTTAACATAATAATTCCCGCAATCATGGCAAGCGGTTGTAGCCAAAGGAGACCGAAGCCGACAAGCACACCTAAATACATACTGGATGATAATGACCCGCCTCCTAAGGTTATGGCACTTTGTAGCCAGCCAGGTCCTGATAGACGGACGAAAGCCTTGAAAATTGCCCCTTTCCCTTTTGTGCGGGCTTCTCGTATCATTTCCCGCTCTTTTTCAATATTCGGGGCTATAGATTTCATTTGCTCTAATACAGGGTCTTTAAACTCGGACATCTCTAATTCCTTTTATTGAAATAAATAATGAAATGGGAATAATCCATTTCAGGACTATCCCCATTTCTTAATAACAATTCTAATCCTATTTGATATAATCGTTCAGTATATTTTCTAATAATTCCTGACGTCCGCTCTGTAATTTTGGTTCACCGTGTTCTTCGGCATATTTTGCCAATTCTTCTAATCCTAACTTACCACTTTCTATTTCTTTACCAAATTTGGTGTCCCATCCCGCATAGCGTTGTGCAATAGCTTTATCAAACACTTTGTCTTTAATTAAGTTCACAGCAATTTTCAACCCACGAGCAAAGGCGTCCATAGCCCCTATGTGAGCATAGAATAAGTCTATCGGGTCAATAGATTGACGACGGACATGAGCATCAAAGTTCAAGCCACCCGTTGTAAACCCACCTGCTTTGAGGATTATATACATTGCTAATGTTGTGTCGTAGAGGTCTGTTGGGAACTGGTCTGTATCCCAACCTAATAATAAATCGCCACGGTTGGCATCTACCGAACCTAACAGTCCGTTGACGGCAGCGAATGCCAATTCGTGGTGGAAGGTATGCCCTGCAAGAGTCGCGTGATTGGCTTCTATGTTGAGTTTGAAATGCTCTACCAATTTATAATGTTGCAGGAACGCATAGCAACTGGCACAATCAAAATCGTATTGATGTTTTGTAGGTTCCTTCGGTTTCGGTTCAATATAGAATTGTCCTTTAAATCCAATCTTCTTTTTATATTCAACCGCCTTGTGTAAAAACAGAGCTAAATGGTCTAATTCACGCTTCATATCGGTATTGAGAAGTGTATCGTAACCTTCGCGTCCGCCCCAGAATACATATCCCGCACCATCTAATTCATGGGTTATTTCTAATGCCTTTTTAACTTTCGCCCCTGCAAATGCAAATACTTCCGGTGAAGGGTTCGTTCCTGCTCCTGCCATAAAACGGGGATGAGAAAACAGGTTGCAGGTACCCCATAGTAATTTAACGCCAGTATCCTTTTGATATTTCTTAGCAAGTTTAACAATATGGTCTAACCTTTTGTTCGTTTCAGAAAGGGTATCTGCCTCAGGGGCAATGTCGGTGTCGTGGAAACACCAGAATTGCACACCTAACTTTTGATAAAACTCAAACGCCGCTTCTAATGTTTGCTCTGCTACTTTCATTTCATCACTGCCTGCACGGAAATTACGGAACAATGTCGGAGCACCAAACATATCCGCACCAGTGCCCCGGAAAGTGTGCCAGTAACATACTGCAAAACGCAGGTGCTGTGCCATTGTTTTGCCTAAGATTTTTTCTTTGGGATTATAGTATTTAAAGGCAAGTGGATTTTTTGAGTCGGGACCTTCGTATTGGATAGGTTTCTTCACTTCAGGAAAATACTCAGCCATTGTAAAACCTCCTCTGATGATTAATTTGGAATGTTATATTCATACTTAATCATTGCTTTGTGTATATCTTTACAAATATATTTCCTACCTTGCAAATTGTTTGTTTACTCAGGTGATTTCAGGATAAGCACTGCACGAGGAAAATCATCTCTTCCCGAACCCGTATCCGGCATAAACTCTAACCAGTGGCGTTTTGGATTATCCCCTGTCCTGTCAAGGTCATTTGCAATCAAAGAGAAGGTAGTTTTGCTACCCGGCTGAAGTGTAAATGGAACTAATTCTGATGGCGGAAAATGAACCTCATAAAAAGTATAAGGGTCTTTTCTTATCACGGCAAGACGAACAATATCATTCACCGTCTCTTCTTCTCTGCCGGGTCCGACATACATAAAAACTTCCGGTCCCTTCTGTGTCAGGGTTAAACTCCACTCCCACTCCCCTAAAAACAATTCTAAATTGTCAGCACACCAGACAATATCCCCGGCAAAAGGCTGATAAAATTCATTGTCATAGACCTGCACAGCCATATAAATTCCTTCCTCGTTCCAGGCACATTTCCAGTCCGCCTGCAAATCCTGCGTATTCTGTTCCGTCTCATAATTGATGGGGTATATTAAAGGATACGCTGGAATATGCTCCCATTCCGCCAAGTCTCCATCAATGGTTGGACTTTGTTTAATGAATGGGATTGATATTGCCGGATATATAGGGAGAGTATAGTCAAAAGAAATTTCCGAACCATTCTGTTTTACGGCAATCTTTGCAACAGGAACGGGATAAAGTTTTGGGAAACCTGTATCTCGTGTGAGTTTGACCAAAGGGAAAATAGGCTGTTGTGCAGAAAGTTGAAATGTAGTCGCAGGGAAAGACAAATTCCAGTGAGGCGGTATATCCCAATGAATAGCGACTTCCGCAGGTTCACTCGTTTTGTTGTAAACTTGCAGAGGCACTTCTAAATCAATCAGACTTCCCCAATTCCATTCCACAGGTGAAGCCTGTATTGAGGACTTCCATAAATTCCTGTATTCCATTTTATCTTTTGACACAACATCCATCGGCTCTATATTGCCGGGTTTCATCACAACCCACGAGACATTGTCCCCATCTACCTTCACATAGAGATAATGATGAAACCCACCTTCCTCCGGGTCAGTGCGAATCGGACCTCCTCCTCCACCTGAAATGGCAAACTGAACATTCCCTCGCTTCCCGACATTCAAATAACGATGGTCATGCCCCGCAAACACAAATACACTTGGAAAAGACTGTAAAAGAGTTTCTATCGCTAACCAGCCCGGATGATTTGGGTTCATAAAATAAGGTTTATGAAAGAAAACAAATAGATGTTTTTCTTTCACCTTTGAAAGTTCTCTTTTCAGCCATTTTATCTGTGTATCCGAGAAAGTCTCCACCTGACCAGGCTCTTCCGAGTTTAAGAATACGAATCGTGAATTCCCATACGAAAATGCATAGCAGACGGGACCTATTCTTGACGTATACATCTCCTCCGATGCAACATCCGATATATCATGATTGCCCGGAGCAGGGAAAAAAGGAACCTGCAATTTACCAATAATCCCTTCAAATTCTGTCCATTGTTCATCCAATCCTTCCACTGCACCACCTAAAATCATGTCCCCAACACTTGCTACAAACAAAGGATTCAAAAGATTCCATTCCTCAATCATCCGAAAGAAATAATCTGAGAACTCATGAGGTTCACCAGGTTGCGTATCACCCACAATAACAAAATAAAAACTCTCCGCACACTGAGGAACCTTCTCCCGAAGTTTCATAAACGACTTTTCTACAACTGTCTCTCCACTCGCCCCAATAGAAACACTCAGCAAAATAAATACAAATCCCAAACACCACTTACTTTTACTCCTCATAATCCTATTTCCCACTCTTAAAATTAAACTTTCCTAATATTCTAAACCCAACCCCTCCCCTAAGAAAAATGAAAGTTCATATTAATTCTTTTCGTTTTGATAAAAACTAATAATTAGAAATCGATTCAAAGTACTTTTATTTTCTATTGTTTATCCCCAATATAAGAATAGACAATATACCCAAAAATACAAAGTCTAATATAGACTT
>FWPV01014783.1_pt1 | contig 11364 bp, 17 predicted proteins | sample 2228371 | NCBI WGS metagenome assembly FWPV01 (sample SAMEA103939776, study PRJEB20133) | metagenome | reverse complement strand
TGGCAAACTGATAAATTACACAAGGAACGAAAAAGAGATAACAAAAGATGCACTCTATGATGGCGTATACGTTTTAAGGACAAACAGGAATGACTTTACCACAGTAGAAAGGGCGTTTCGAACACAACATCTTGTTTTTATATACAAGTTTATATACAACAGCTTGTGTGTACTATAAAACTGATGAAAATTTATTTCTACTTTGTCAAAAACTGTTGAAATCGTGTAAACCCTTGATTTATATAGCTTTTTTTATTCATTCTCTTCATTTTTAGTGGTATAGGCGGGGAGACTGGCTTATTTAAATATAAAATACCATTTCCTCTTAAAAATCGGCATGATATTCAACTTACATTATTATACCTTCAATAGAGAGTTGGTGGTGGTAGTAGGCATAGGGGACTTGACAAAGTAGAAGAAATATGTTATTAAACGAATATATGGGAGAGAGCATAGGAGTTAGGGAAGAGGAGAAGGTATCCAAGAGCGTATTAAAGTACAATTTACGGAAGCTAAAGCCTGTACACAGGGAGATAGCCAGGAGGCTGTTATGTGGGGAGAGGCCGAAGAGCATAAGCAAGGCATTAGGGATAAGTGCGAGCAATTTAAGTATAATAATACACTCGCCAGTATTTCAGAAGCATTTAAAGAGGCTTGAAGAGCGCAGGGATGCGAGTGTAGTAGATGTATCGAGGATGTTAAGGGACATATCGCCTGTAGCATTAGACATAATAGAGAGGTTGATGTACTTATCAAAGAACGAGCGATTAAAGTTTGATGCAGCCGAATCGATATTAGACAGGGCTGGTTTTGGGAAGATGTTAAGGTCTGATGTAAATTTCAAGGGGAATATGAATTATTCGAATTTAACGAGGGAGGAGATAATACAGTTAGTAATAGACAGATTAGAGAGGATGAAGGCAGATACAGTAACGGATGAAGCTATTGAGCAGATAGAGGGGCCAAGCATAGAATCAATTAGTTATGATGCAAACAATACTAGATAGGTTAGATTTATCTACTTTAGAGAATGTTACACGCAAAGAGTTAATTGAACTTCTTGAAATAACTGATGATTGGGCATCTCCTGAAGATTGTAAATTTTATTTATATATTCCGAATTCAATTTCATATTATTTTCATCAATCTCCTGCAAAAACACGTTATCTTGGTGGGGGGAATAGATCAAGCAAAACCTATACACACATTCTTGATTATGCATGTCAATTTACAGGATTTACTCCAAAATCTCTTGAAGGAGTAATTCCAAAATACCGTTTAGATTCTACAAGAAGAATAAGATTCTGTATGGAAGATTACCCAAACTCATTCCAAAAGGTTATCTGGCCATATATTCAGCAGTTAATACCATCTGATTATATTCATGATGTAATAAAGGACTCTGGTAGAGTGCGTGCAATTACTAATGCAAAAGGTGGATTTATAGAGTTTATGTACTATGACCAAGAGGTAACTAAACATCAGGGTACATCCAGACATGCTATTGGCTATGATGAAGAACCTCCACAGATTGTAAGAGAAGAAGGTTTAATGCGTTTAGTGGATACAGATGGAGATGAAACTTTTTCACTAACGCCTACTATGGGATTTAGATATTTACATAGCGATATTATTTCAAAAAGATATAGAGAAGTCCAAAAAGATGTTCAGTTGATATATGATGATGAAGGTAAAATCAAAGATGTTGTTCTGGGTAAGATTATTGATAAGACTATCCCAAATGGCGATCCAGATATTCATGTGTTTTACCTTGATATTTTTGACAATAAAGCTATATCAAAATCAGCAGCTATCAGAATCTTGAATAAATTCCCAAAAGAAGAAAGATTAATGCGATGTAAAGGTGTACATATGTTCCTGTTTGGCTTGGTCTTTAATATGTACTCTGATACTATTCACTTAATCGATGATTTCGATGACTGGATTTACGATGATAACTATGAACTTTATATCGCTATAGACCCGCATCCTCGTATACCACATGCTGTTACTTTCGCAGTGCTTAAAAAAAATATTCTGTTTATCGTGGATGAACTTTTCGTCGATACAGATGTAGAAGGATTAGCAAAAGCTATAAAGATTAAATGTAATGGAAAAATGCCAAAAGTGATTTTGATAGACCCATTAGCATTCAGCCCAGACCCAATTAAAAAAGGCTGTCTTGCATGGGTATTAATGGATGAACTTGATAAGCTAAATATTACATCCCCAATAATTGGAGGCTCTAAGGATTTAACAGGTGGTATTATAGCTATGAAAAGACTTATGACACCTAATCTTGATACTAAATTGCCAGGACTGTTTGTATGTAAAAAATGTAAAATCTGGCGCTATGAAGTGTCTAATTATACATGGGATGAATGGAAAATTACTCAGGAAAATAAAAGTGAAAAACAAAAACCAATCGATAAAAATGACCACATGATGGAAAATACTAGAAGATTGATTACATTCCTTGCACCTAAATTGTTTGTAAATAGCCCAATGAAAGAAGATATGGAAATTTCTGAAAAACCATCCTATATATTTGAAAAAGGTAGGAGCTTTATTACAGGATATTAACAACTATGGAAACTTTGCTTAATATCGAAGATTTCGATAAATCAACACAAATCGGTATAAGAGAAATCATCAATCTTGTGCCTGTAGTGCTTGATGGAAATAGCTTCCCATCTTATACTGATGAAAATAGATTGCTTACAGGTGAGGAAATCCTAAAAGAAATGGGTAATGTTTGTGTAGAAGAATACGAAAATGACCTTGTATCAAGATCAGCTTGGCTTGATTCAGCCTCCAAAATCCTTAAATTGTTTGCTAATTACGCTGAACCAAAAACATGGCCTTGGCCAAAATGCTCTAATGTGCGCCTGCCAGTTATAACTATCTCCGCTATACAATTCCAAGCAAGAGCCTTTGAATCTCTTATACCAGGCCCTGAAACTGTAAAAGTTATCCCTACAAGTGATGAAGATGAACTAAGAGCTAAACGAGTCCAAAAATTCCTTAACTGGCAATTGCTTTATAATATGAAAGAGTTTGTGCCTGGTATGGATGATGTCTTATTGCAAACTCCTTTGTTTGGAAGTGTTTTTAAAAAAACATATTTCTCTTTCGAAAAAAGAAGACCTGTATCAATCCCTATAAGTGCAAGAGATTTAGTCTTTTCATATGCTGTTAATTCTTTCGAAGAATGCCCAAGAAAAACACACGTCCTTTATCTTACTAAAAATGAAATCAGAAAATTGGTAATGGCTGGTGCATTTCGTAAGGAAGATGCATGGGATTTAGGCCCTGGTAACCTTGAATATTATTATCAGTCTACATTGCAACAAACTAAAGATGATATCCAAGGACAAAAAAGAAATTATTTGACAGTATCATCCGATATCCCAAGAATTATCCTCGAACAACATAGAGATTGGGACCTGAATGGTGATGGAATAGCTGAACCTTATGCAATTACAGTAGATTATGAAACACGTAAAGTATTGAGAATTACATCAAGAAGTTTTAAAGATTTAAATGGTAATAATATAGTGCTGGATTGCTTCACTCATTACCGCTTCCTTCCCAACCCTGAGGGTGCCTATGCCTTCGGTTTAGGCACCCTTCTTCTTGGCTTGAATGAGTCTATGAATAGTATATTGAATGAAATTATAGATGCTGGCTCACTTGCAAATCTGCAAGGTGGATTCGTTAGTAGCAGAAGTGGTTTGAGAAAAGGTGATCTTCGCTTCGAACAAGGTATGTTTAAAACAGTTGACGCCTATACCGATGATATTAAAAAAGCTATCTATACTTTTGATTTTAAAGGCCCTAACCAAACATTATACGCTACGCTGGGATTGCTATATGAATATGCTAAAATGGTAGCTAGCGTCAGCGAAACGATGACAGGACAAATGCCTGCCTCAGATACCCCTGCACAAACTATTTTGGCTCTGCTTGAAGAAGGTAAAAAAGTCTATAGCGCTATATATAAAAGACATCATCAGGCATTTACAGAAGAAATTAGAAAAATTTATACACTAAATAGTATATTCTTAAGTGAAAATGAATATTTTAGAATTCTTGGAGATAAAGGTTTGCCTGTAGGCCCAAATGAACGTATCGGAAGATTTGATTTTATCGGAGAGTATGATGTAATCCCTGTATCTGATCCTTCAATATTGTCAAGAGCTGAAAAAGTGCTGAAAGCACAACAGCTTGTCGCAGATATTAGATCTAATCCATTAACTCAGAATAACCAAAAAGCAAATTATGAGGCTACAAGACGTTATTATGAAGCTCTTGAAATAAAAGATATAGAATCTATACTGCCAAAACCATCTGAACCTCAAGATTTGCCACCTGAAATAGAAAATGCTAAAATGTTAGTTGAAGAAATGGTTGAAGTTTTGCCTCATCAAGACCATGCAAATCATGTAAAAGTACATGATGATTTCTTGAATAGTCCTCTTTATGCAAATGAATTGACTGCTAATGCTAAAAATCTGTTCACTAAACATAGAAAAGAACATATCGCAGCACATTATTTAAAGGGGGTGAAATTAAATTTTGGAAGTTAAAGAATGGAAAGAAAATCCAATAACTGTTAAAATGCTAAAAATGATTAAAGATGAAAGACAAGATGCACTTGAAAGATTACTTAATGCAGAAAATAAAGATGAATCTATCGGTATTGTAAAAGGTATTACTATGATTTATGATTTAATTGATAATATGGAGGACCGAAATTTATATGATTGATACTATACCAAAATATACACATGTAGTAAAAAAGATTGATATACAAAAAGAAATTGCTGATTTCCCGATGATACCATACCCTGAAAGAGTGTTTGTAATTGAAGAAGAAATTGAACGAACCAGCGGTGGCTTATATGTCCCACATACAAGTCGAAAAGATGGTGAAATGCAAACCAATATTGGCTGGGTAGTTTCAATAGGAGAAGGTGTAACATTCTGTAAACCAGGAGATAGAGTCTTTTATGGAAGATACTCTGGAGCTTGGGTTTTGGATATGAAATATAGAGTTATGAACGAAAAGGATATTTTAGGGAGGTTTAAAAATGCCAGAGAAATTGGAGAAGGAACTGAGAGCCAGAGCCACTCGGATGCGCCTTAAAGGAAAACGTAAATTGGCTTATATTTTTGGTACTTTGAGAAAAACAGGCTGGAAACCATCTAGAGAAAAACATTGACACTATTTAAAGTGTTAAATACCAATAGGTGCAATTAAGCATCTATTATAGATGCAATGGAGGATTTAATGGAAGAAAATTTAGAAAAAGAAAAAAGTAGAGAAATCGAGATTGACCTAAAATCATCTGATTCTGAACCAGATAAAACTGGTAAAGAAAAAGACGATAAAGAAGGACCACCTGAAGGCTCTAAACGCTGGAAAGAAATATATTGGAAAGCTAAAGAAGGTGAAAGAGCTATCGCAGAAAGAGAAGCACTTAGACTTGAATTGAAACATTCACGTGAACTTATTAAAGAAATGAGCGAACATAATAAAAAACTTGCAGAAGTGCTTGAGGATTTGAGTATTAACAATAAACGCTCTGCTATGGATAATGAAATTAATAAAATAGAAGATAAAATCAATGAACTTAGAGCCTTGAGAAAATCAGCAAGAGAAAAAGCAGATTATGAAACTGAAGATAAAATTGAAGAGGAAATTATAGACCTTAAATTGAAATTAAGAGAACTTAAAAATAAACCTGTAAGCCAAATTAGCAAAGATAAAGAAAAAGAATCTATTGCTAAAAAAACAGCTTCTTCAACTAAAAATGAAGAAGAAATATACCTTACAGAAGAAGAAAAAGAAATTTATGCAAAATGGCTTAATGAAAATGCATGGATTTATGAAAATCCAAAAGTAAGAAGTGCTGCTGTTGAAGCTGAAAAAACTATTAGAACTGACCCTGATTTCGCTATGGCTACAGAAGAGGAAATTTTGGATGAAATAAAACGTAGATTGGAAGAAAAATTTAAACCACCTACAGGTAAAGTAGATATGTTTCACTCTGGAGATAAAGGAAAAAGTACTAATTTAGATACCGCTAACGCTAAGGTTAAATTGTCTGATATTGAATTAACTTTAGCTGAAGGCTTTGGAATAGACCCAAAAGAAGTTGCAAAACAAAAATTGGCTATTATGAATTTTAAAGGAAGGAGAACATATGGAACATAAATCAAAAGATATGAAAAAATCCGAACCTACTGAACCCTGGAAACCAGCACCTATTCTTGATACCCCTCAAAGACCAGGTTTCAGAAGACGCTGGGTTCGCAAAGATAGACTTCGTAAAAAACTTCTTGAAAAATGGAGTATTGTCGAAGCACCAGACGATGCAGAACGTCGCATAATAGAAGGGACTCAAATCGGGTCTCGCATCGAAAGAGGTAATCTCGTCCTTTGTGAAATGCCAGAGGAAATAGCAAAACAAAGAGACGCATATTACAGAGATTTAACAGACTCTGCTTTGCAAACTAAAACTAAAGAATATAAAGACAGGTTCGGACCTAATGAAACTTATGGTGAAGGTGCGCAACCTGACTATATTGAATAGGAGGTGAATTTATGGCTAATGTTGATGCCCCAAGAGGTTGTTGGCCAATTAGACATTTAACTGGAGGCGAAATAAGCGCTCATGAATATACCGTTACAACTGGTGCTACTATTTATCAGGGTGATATAGTTGAATTAGATAATGCAGGTACAGTAGCACCTGCTGAAGCTGGCGATGCTACTGCTGTTATAGGAGTTGCAGCTCATTATGTGAGTGATTCAGAATCAGCAGGTGGTAAAAAAATAATGGTATATGATGATCCAATGATTGTATTTGGCATCCAGCAAGCCTCCAGCGGTAGTATAGCTGCTACTGATGTAGGTTTATCTGCTGACCATATAGCTGGCTCTGGTAACTCTACTACCAAATTATCTGGACATGAACTTAGCACTACAGTTGGAACTACAGCTGCACAGTTTTTAATAATTGGGAAAGTTGATAATCCTAACAACGCATGGGGTGAACACTGCGATGTAGAAGTAGTCTTTAACGAACATCGCTATAAAGGCTCAGGTTCAAGTGGTGTCTAACCAAATAAATAATAAAGGAGGTGAGTATTAATGCCTGTTTACACTGCTAATTTTTCAGAATTGCTTGAACCACATCTCCGTGTAGTATTTGATGATACTGATAGAGCTTGGGATTCAGTGTATGATAAGGTTTTTGAAGTCTTAGATTCTAAAAAGGCTTCTGAAACTGATTTCAGTACAACTGGATTTGATGTAGCTCAACAGTATGGTGAAGGTGAAGATGTACCGCTTGATACTATCTATAGAGGTTGGAAATACGTATATACACATATCAAGTTCGGCCTTGGGTGTATTATTACAAGGGAGATGTATGAAGATGACCTTTATAGACATATGAAAACAAAACCTCAAGCACTGGCAAGAGCTATGAATGAGTTTGTAGAAATTATGGCTGCAAATGTTCTTAATAGAGCTAATAATGCCAGTTATCCAGGTGCTGATAGTGTGCCATTGGCTTATTCAGCACATCCAACTATTGCTGGAGGTACATGGAGTAATGTGGGTTCGGCTGACTTAGATGTCCATTCGATTGAACAGGCTTACATCTCAATAGGCAACTTTATAGGTGAAAGAGGCCTGAAATATAGATGTAGGCCAATCAGATTGATAGTCTCACCATCTGATGAGTTCAATGCAAGAATAATTCTGAATTCAGCACAGTTACCAGGGACTGCAAACAACGATATTAACCCTGCCCAAAATTCACTGCCCAAAGGTTATGTTGTATGGCATTATCTGACTGATCCAGATGCATGGGGTGTCCAGACAGATGCACCGCAAGGTTTGACATTCTTCTGGAGACGTAGGAAAGACTTTACCAATGATACTAATTCTAATAATGATAATGCCAAATTTAAATCTACTGCCAGAGCATCTTGTGGTTGGACAAACCCAAGATGTATATACTGGAGTACTGGTGGGTAGTGCTAACAAAAGATGTAAGTAATACTTTAAAAAAAAGAAAACCTGCTACAGGGAAGAGGGCTTCTATTGCTATTGTGCAAAAAAAGCCCTCCCCTATGCATAAAAGAAAATCTTCTCTGGCTCGTAGAGCTGGGATTAATAATCTTAGGAGGAGTAAATAATGGGAGCTTATAGCTTTGGTATAGAAGGTCCTTATTGGAATGGTATTCCAATGTTCCCTGGCGGTGGCTTGCCAATGACTCAGGGAAAATTTATACATGTAAAACCTTATAGCGGTAGCGATGATAATAACGGGAAAAGTGCAAGAAAAGCAGTTAAAACACTTTCAAAAGCATTATCGCTTGCTACTGCTAATCAGAATGATGTTGTTTTGCTGTATGCTGAAAATAATACGGCTGGCTCAACAACTGATTACCAAAGTAGTACTCTAACTTGGAATAAAGATATGGTGCATTTAATCGGTGTCGGCGCACCATCTCCAATGTCTAATAGAGCAAGAATAGCATTTTTAAGTACCTATAGTACCGCAAGTAATCTGTTTACATTGTCGGCTAATGCCTGTATTATAGCCAATGTTGCAATGTTTGCAGGTGTATCAGATACAAATCCTACAGGATGCCTGAAAGTAACTGGCTCAAGAAATGTTCTGTATAATTGCCATATAGCTGGTATAGGACATGATAATAATGATATAGCTGGTGCTTATTCTCTATATCTATATGGTGTTGAGGAAATGCTTGTGCAAAATTGCAGAATAGGATTGAATACAATTAGTGCAGGCACTAATGCTAATTCTGAAATCCTGATGTCTAATACTGTGAAAAATGTCTTTTTCAAAGACTGTACTATATATAGACGAATAGAACATGCCTCAAACCATCCATTGGTAAAAATAGCAGCCGCTACATCTTTGGATGAGTTTGTAATGTTCCGTAATTGTGCGTTTATAAGTACAAGTGTAAATTATGCAACATCTAATGCTGCTGTGTTCAAATTCGTAGCAACACCTACACAAGGTTTAATATTCGTTGTGGATAGTGTTGCTTATAATGGTACAACTGCAGGTAAATGGGATGCCGATGATTCAGATAAAATAGTAATACTTAACAATGTAGCAAGTGCAGATACTGACGGTTTAGGAAGACTTGTATAAAAATAATTTGTAGGGATGGCTGTTATAACAGCTATCCCTACCCAAGAAGGAATAGGTATGCTATATTGGGAAATGAAACAAAAAGATATTATCGGTTTGCTAAAACCCCTCTTTGATCAAGGAAAATTAGAAATAAAATCTGATGGTAAACTGCATTTAATTGCAAGAATAGCTGAAGATTTACCCTGGATTTATCCTAACCCCCCTGAAGATAGAAATTGTTTGATATATCAAATAATTTTCTTCAAATTGTTTAAATTAATACATTCAAGATGCCTTAAATGTTGGAAAGTGGTAGTACGTCCAAGAACTGTAGTAGAACTCTTTGGCTTATTAGAATTACAAGAAGATATTGTTGCGAAAGATAAAAATATAAAATGTAAATGTGGAATAGAAAATAGATTTGGTGTCCCATTTTCATACGGTGGATATTTCTATGTTGATTCTCTTGAAGAAGGTTTAATTCTTAAAAAATTCTTGATTAGAGAAATCAATAACCCAGATATTAAAGTAATCTTAAAAAGAGGTTGTACTGAGTTTGAACATGCTTTTGGTTCTTCTGATTCATGGGTAGCTAAACCATATCAAAAAGATTTAGAGGCTTTAATAGATGAATACTTAGAATATGATGATACATCAATTAATACTAGAATGGATATAGTTAAAATTCATACTAAAGTTAAATGGATAGAATGGGCTTTTGCTCATGGAGATGAAACATATAAATTGTTTACAGGTGGTAATCCATTATATCCAGAAGTAAAAACTTATGATGAGAATGATTAGAATGAATAGAAAGATTTTCATTATATTGATTTTACTGTTATTCTTTATGATTATATTTATATTTCCAGATTTTAATGTAAAAGGTGGCTCTTATTATCTTGAAGATGTCCTTGTTGACATGATTAAAAATTATGCAGAAAGGAATCCGTAAAATGATAGACCCTGAAAATATAAGCTCTGGAGCAATAGGTGGCATCATAGGAAGTGTGCTTGCTTGGCTTGTTAAACATCAAATTAATAGTCTGGAAAGAAGAGTGGATAATTTGTCAGAAAAAGTAGTATTCATAGATGTGTTCCGAGAATTTGAAAAACGATTTATGTCTACATGTGATAATATCTACGATAGATTAGAAAAAATTGATACAAAACTTGAAAAATTAACTAATAACTATAAAGCGGAAAATTTAAAATGAATCCAATAGAACAAGCGTTTTTGCATGCTACTGTTAAAGAACAAGAAGATTTTTGTATTTCTAAACATAGAGTGCTATGTAGAATTATTATGAATAATGTAGAATGTTCATGGTGTGGTAGAGTATTGACTTTATGGAAAGAAAAAATGACTGAAACATATGAAAAATTAAAAGGTAAATAGATATGTTAAGACAAGAACAGTCAGCTTTTGTACAGGATATAGTGAAACTTCTGCTGTTTGCCTTTTCTAAAGGCTTTGAAGTTACATTTGGTGAAGCAGAAATAAATATTATGTTACAAAAAGTATAATAAATATTAAAAAAAATGAGGAATTGAGATGTAGCTTTCTCGAGTATATATGGAAGATATACTTTGACCTTATTCCAAAGAGGAAACAAATACTTTTAGATTTGGTAACGCCATGAATAGATACAGGGAATTAAATGTTGAGCATATTAAGACACTATCCGAAGAAGTCAGAGAGGCCCTGGATAATCTCTCCGAATGTTCCAAGCTTCCTGAAACAGATATCCTTTTCAATAAAACAATATTGAATGCTGTGAAGTATAACTTCATCGTAGCCATTCAGGCTATAATAGATATATATGTCATCATATTGTCGCAAGAGTTGCTGGTAAGGTTCCTGACGAATATGGAGAATGCTCCTTGATATTGAAGGATATGGGTTATATTGATACTGAATATGCTCTCAAGCTTAAGTTAATGGCAGGATTTAGAAATATCCTGGTTCACCTTTATCATGAGGTCGATAACAGAAGAGTATTTAAGTACCTAAAGGAAGACCTTCATGTAATTGAGGATTTCCTTGTCCTGGTAAAAAATTAATCTCTTAGATTCCCCCTTTTTCTTTCGAAATATTACTCAATAATTTAGGAAATCTCTCTGCACGGGAGTAAATACATCTTGAAAAATCATTTTCAAATTGAATGGAGTCCTC
>FWPV01014780.1_pt1 | contig 11365 bp, 9 predicted proteins | sample 2228371 | NCBI WGS metagenome assembly FWPV01 (sample SAMEA103939776, study PRJEB20133) | metagenome | reverse complement strand
GCCACGGCTCTGGGGAACGGGGTACTCTGTCCACGTGCGCCCACGATTAGAGGAGATCTGCATGACGGTATAATCGCCGCCGTGGATCGTCTCATCGAGGATGCTGTAGTACATCGGGAAGAGCCATTCGCCGTTGCTCATGATGACGATCGGCTGACGACAGAACGAGGTGGGTTGGGCCATGAACGTCTCCACCGGTCCCCACGTGTGACCATAGTCCTCGGAGATGCGGCGGCGGATGATGGCCGTCCATTGCATGGTGAAAGAACCTCGCGCCTCGCCCGCGGCCACCCGCCGCTCCCACTCGGCCCGCGTGCCGCCGCGCGTCTCCTGTGCCGTGTACAGCAACCAGAGCTTGCCATCCGGCGCAAGGAACAGGATGGGGTTCTGCTCCGACCTGTTGGGGTCGTGCGAAAGCCACACGGGCGCCGTCCAGCGCGCCATGCCGCAGGGCAGCCGCGACATGGCGATGCTCACGTCGCTGATCCCCTCTTGCGAACCGGCAAACCAGACGCATAACAGATCGCCATTGGGCAGTTCCAGCATGTTGGGGGCGTGATTTTCACGGCCCATCGGCGGGAGATAGGCCTCGACCCTGTGGCGATCGTCGTGCGGATGGAAAAGCACACCGTCCTTCACCAGGTCAGGCAGATTCAGAACCTCTTGTCGATCCATAGGGCGTTGTTCCTCAAGCCTGGAGAAACTGGTCGTGCTAGGAGATGACGCTATCTTCCTGCATGACGCCGAGTAATATCCTCACTGCCTCCTCGACAACCGGCGCGCAACGCTTGTCCACCTCGGGCATCTGGTTGCGGATGGGGTTACAAATCGAGCTGCCATAGCGCGCGATGAGGCGCTCGCGGAACTTGCGCGTGGTGGCGCGCAGTGGCTCGTCATTTTCGGTCGGCAGAAGCCTCCCACGCAGCGCGCCCAGGATGATCACGCCGCCGCTCAAGACGCCACATAACTCTTCACGGCACCCCCCTACGCCCCCGCCAAAGGGGCAGCTGACCCGCACCAAAATCTCGGGCACCTTGCCAAACACGTGATCGCCTACAGCGATCACCACGGCCTCTGAGCAATGATACCCTCCCATGAATAACTCTTTGGCGCGCGCCGCGACTTGATCTACGTTGTTTGCCACGATGATACTCTCCTTATGTTATGATGGAAACCGATGAGGCATCTCCCGATACCCTATACCCGCATTTTGAGCACCGTACCCGCTCCGGCCGCCGAACGACAGACAAAAACGTGCGCCTCGCGCCCCGTCTCCCGACGGTAGGCGGGCGCCAGGGCCTCGCCAAAGGCCTGCGCGCGCTCCTGCTGCACGACGGTCACGATACAGCCGCCCCAACCCGCGCCCGTCAGCCGTGCGCCCAGGGTTCCAGGGATGGACGTAGCCAAGCGTACCAGGGCCTCGATCTCGGGCGTGCTGATCTCGTAATCGTCGCGCGCGCTGGCGTGGGCCTCGGCCATCAGACGGCCGAACGCCGGCATATCTCCCGTCTGTAGGGCGGCGATGCTCTGCAGGACGCGGTTATTCTCCGTGATCACATGGCGGCAGCGCCGTCGCACGAAAAAGGTGTCGGTCTCGGGTTTGACGCCTCCATCCAGGATCGTGTCGGGGTCAATGCCCAGTCGGCGGAGCTCGTCGCTGTGGATCACCTCCGGCAAGAGCGGCTCCAGTTCGGCCCAGGGCAGGTGGTTAACATCGCGCAGGTGCGTGATGCCCGCGTAATGTTGGCGCAGCAGCCGCACGCCGATGCGTCCTTCGGCCACGCGCCGATTATAATGCGGCCCCGTGTTCCTATGGCGCACACCGCTATCTACAACGATGACCGCGTACCCTTGGGGCATGGGGACTTGGTTGAACCTATACCCCGAGCCATCGGCAGCCGGGCGACAATCCAAAAACAGGGCGTGATCGCGCTGGCCCAGCACGGAGATGAAATGATCCATGATGCCCCCGCGCGTGCCCACGTACCACTCGGCGCGGCTGCAAGATTCGGCCAGCGCCGCACCCCGCAGATTGATCCCGTTCAGGTCAACCAGCGCCGCGGCCGCGGCGACGGTCAACGCCGAGGAGGAAGAAAGCCCCGCCCCGCGCGGCACGCCGAAAGGCGGCGCACCGTCTATGAGCGCGTCGCAACCGCGCAGTCCGGGGCCATGCTCGCGCTCTAAAAGCTGCGCCGCGCCCTGGACATAGTTGGCCCAGTCGCCGATGGCCTGTAAAGGAATGTCGCGGCTGATGGCAAAGTGCTTGGCGCTAAATTCGGGCTCCATGTTGATCAGGTTCACCGACTGATCCGCGCGCGGCCGGGCGTAGAACAGCACATCTTTGTCCAGCGACATGGGCAACACGTATCCGTGGTTATAATCCGTGTGTTCGCCGATCAGGTTCACGCGCCCAGGAGCGTGGTAAATGTGCACATCGCCAGGCCCATAGTGTGTGGCAAAAGCCTCTAGCCCTCTCCGGTAGCGCGCAAGTTGGGCGTCAAGCATCTGGGGATCTTGACCATAGACGCGCTGCAGGGCTGTGATCAACTCTGATGAACGCACGTGCTCAACCTCCCGGCAGATTGGGGGCAGTATAGCACGGTCTCGGTCGTGCTGCAACGTCGTTTCAATGGGCGCGGACTCCCCACGATCGCGCCTCATGATCTGCAGCCCAAAGCAACTCGGGGTTTGAGGATTCGCGCGATACGACGCAATATACTTTAAAGGCGGGCAACATCGTTTGCAACCGACGGGTCTCGTGGCAAAATTGCGACAAATCCGTATAATCCCAATAACGGTGATATCAGGAGGCCTTCATATGGAATATGCAAAGATCAAGGGCTTTAACTACCAGCCGAGTTGGGGAAGCAGCGGTTTTGAGATTTGGCGAAACTTTGATGGCGAGCGCATGGGCCATGAGCTGTCGCTCGGCAAGTGCTATTTTCCGGGTATGAACGCCATTCGCCTGTGGCTTTCGCACGACGCATGGGTGCGCAACCCCGAGGCGTTCGAAAAGGCTTTTGAGGCCGCGCTATCCCTTGCCGACGCGCGCTCCCTCCCCGTCATGCCGGTCTTGTTCAACCGTTGGCACGATGGCACGCTGGACTATGGCGGAATCTACATTGATCATTTCTTGCCCAAGGTGAGTTGGGTGCAGAACAAAAACCGCCCGGCCGCTTTTGCCGAGGCGATCTTGAGCGCACACGCCGAGGACCCTCGCATTTTCGCCTGGGATCTTTGTAACGAGCCTTTTTCCTACAGTTGCCCCCCGAAAGATATTCCGGACATCGTCAAGGCAGAGTACGCGTGGTTGGAGAGCATCTACAACCTCGCAAAGCGGCTCGGCGTCCGGGCGCCCATCACCGTGGGGATCCATGCCGGGCACGGCCTGGACGGCATCCGGCAGATCGAGCCGATCAGCGACATCCTGAGCATTCATCCATACTGGACGTGTGACAGCCCGCCACATGAAAAGGCCGCCTACGAGCGATTACTCGACGAATATGTGCAGTTTGCCGGGTCGGTGGGCAAGCCGCTCATCGCCACGGAGACCTGTTGGGGGGCCACGGACGACGCCAAACGTGTCGAGATCATCCGCTACACCTTGGGGCAGCTCAAGAAGCGAGGGATCGGTTGGATCGTCTACCTATTGCATCACAGTCTGGTTGCCGATGCACACCGGCCCGAGTTCGGGCCGTTGAGCGCGCCCGGCAACCTCGCTTTCATCGAAGCGGATGGGAGGCTGCGCCCGGGACATGAGGTCTTTAACGAGTTTTAAGTTGTCTGAATACTAACAAAGGAGAGTGGTCGGGCTTTTTTCGCGCCATGATTCGGGCGCATCATCGGGTGGCCGAAATACACGAAAGAAGGTGAGAAAAACCCAGTCGCCCCGAGGCATCATGTGCCAGCAGGCGCAATGCCTTTTGGGCATATGGGAAATTTGCTGGATGCCCCTGCTTTTGTTATCATGCCTGCGCGACTCGATCCCTTATGGAGGAGATGGGAGCGTGAAGTATCTCTTGTGGCGCGCCGGAATTGTCGTTTGGATTATCTTATCGCCCTTACTCTTTTTCACGGCCTGTGGCACATGGGAGCGTGCGGGTGAGGTGATTACCTCACGCTTTCAGAGCGTGTCACAGCGATACACCGCGGAGGCCGACCGACTGCTGGCGGTTGGGCGCAAGGCGGAGGCCATCCTTGCCTACCGCCACGCCGTGGAAAAAGACCCGCGCAACGTGGACGCCCTGCGCAAGCTGGCGCGCGTCTATACCGAGCAGGGGCGCAAGCGCTTGGCGAAGCGTTATCTGCAGCAGGCTGTCGCGCTGCGGCCCAAAGATCCCGCCTTGGCAGAGGAGCTCCAAGCCCTGACGGTTTCATCGCCTCCTGCGCCACAGCTCAAACCTCTGTGGCAAACCTCCGCGGGCGAGGATATGCCCGTGGGGATGACGATCAGCGAGGGCGTGTTGTACGTCAGCTTGGAGAGCGGCCGGGTGGTGGCGCTGGCTGCCGAGACCGGCCAGCTTCTCTGGCAAATCAAACTGCCCTCAAAAGCCACCTCGGCCCCCGCCGTGCAAGGAGAGCTGCTTTTCGTCGGCGGGCAAGATGGCAAACTGCGCGCCCTGGCGACGAAAGACGGGCAGATCAAGTGGGAGTTTGCCACGCGCGGTCCCATCCATGCCACCCCTACGGTGACAGAGGGCACGGTCTATTGCCTTTCGGGCGATGGCACGGTCTATGCTCTGGTTTTACAAGACGCGCGCGTGCGTTGGAAGTTCGAGACGGCCTGGCCCTTGCGCGGCCAAGCCACATTGGCGGGCGGCGTGTTGTACTTTGGCTCGCATGACACGCGCATTTACGCCCTAGATGCGGCCGGTGGCGTGCGACGCTGGAATCCGGGCGTGCCCACGTTGGGGCCGGCGGAATGCCCACCGGCGGTTGCGGGCTGGCGCGTGTTCGTCGGTTCCGGCGATGGGCGCTTATACTGCCTGGCGGCGGCTACCGGCGGCGAATACTGGCAATACTCCACCCCTGACGCCATCTATGCACGGCCACTCGTGATGGATGATACAGTCTATGTGGCTTCGTCGGGGCAAGTGCTGGCCGCTCTGGATGTGCTTTCGGGTAAGGTGCGATGGGAACTCAATACGATGAGCGCGCTCATCTACTCGCCCGCCGTGCTCAAGGGAACGCTTTACTTTGTGGCCAACGGCGATCCAAAGCTCTATGCCGTGAACCGCTCCACGGGCGAGCTCCTATGGCAGGGCGACACGGGAGATTGGCCGGGCACGGAGCCGATCATCGTCGGAAACACGCTCTACCTGGCGGGCAAGGACGGCACGGTGCTGGCTTATGCGCTCGGGTCGTGAGATTATCCCCTGCGATATCCGGACGCCAACGTGAAGCCGTTCATCATTTCGCCGTCAGGCGGCTTCACGTCGCGGCCTATGTATATGGCACGACGTGGATTGCCGCTCCCACGACGGGACAAGCATTTTCGCATCGTCCGCATCCGCTACAACGTCCGGGATCCACGGTGATGCGCCCCGAATAAATCTGCGCGGCGCCCGTGGCGCAGGCCTCCACACAGACCAGGCATTTGACCCCTTGATCCCACGCCAGGCAGAGGTGATGATCCACCCTGGCGATGCCGACCTTCATTTTCTCCGGTTGATCTATCGCGCCCACCGGACACGCTTTGGCGCACAGGTCTGGGCAGCTCGAGTTGAGGGAACATCCTCCCTGCCTGGCCACGATCTGAGGCGTACCGATGCCCGCAAGGCCGGCCTCCAGGAAGGTGGGTTTCAAGCCGCCGGTGGCACACACCCGCACACACTCTTGGCAGATGATGCACGTGCGCACGAATTCCTCTTCCGGCAGCGCGCCGGGTGGGCGGATGACCGTCCGTTTGCCCGCCAGCCCAAGGGCAGGCGTGACCGCCAACCCCGCCGCGCCCGAGGCCAACCCGCCGAGGAATCCGCGCCGCGAAAGTTGTAATCCCAACAGGCGCTCGCCTTTGGGCACGTAGCGCCCTTTCAATCGTCGTTTGCCGCTCGCATCTGCCGCTCGGCCTTCAGGCTGCCACACTTTGCCCGCCAAATCGCCAAAGCCGAAGGAGATGGCGCCCTGCGGGCAGACGCCCTCGCAGCCCAAACACTGGTGACAGTCGGCATAGTCGGTATTATGCGCGTCCTTGGGAATGGCGTTCATCGTGCAGTAGCGTCGGCAGGCACCACATTGGTTGCAGCGCTCGCTGACTTGGCGCACCAGCAAACTGCGCCGACCGACAAGCCCCAAGAGTGCCCCCAGCGGGCAGAGGTTGCGACACCAAAAGCGTGGCTGCCACAGCTCCAGTGCCACGATGCCCAAAAAGAGCGCCGATGCCGAAAGGTAGATGCGCAACACGGGCCGCCCGAGGGTCAAGATGTTCGACGCAACCAATGTCCCCAAACGATGGAAGATAACGAGCGGGTCCAGGACACCGAGCATTTGCAAGGAGAGTACCGAGCCGATCAGCGTAGCAACCATCAGATAATAGCGTAAGGGGCTATTACGTTCGGGGGCAAACCAACCGGGCAATGCCTTGAGCGCGCCTTTGCGGCGTTTTTGCCATACCGCAAGGGGACGGATCAGGTCCAGGATCGTTCCCAAAGGGCACACCCAGCCGCAGAAAAAGCGCCCCAGAACAAAGCTGACGGCTAAAAGTAACAACGGCGCGCCGACCACCATAAAGCCCCAGTTGCGACGCACGACATGCCCTAGCAACAATAGCGGATCCCAAGGCAAAAGCCACGACGTCAACGTGGGGACGGGCTTGTATGTCAGGCGTTGGTAGATGACCGGCACCAGCGGATAAAGGAACAGCGCCAAAAAGCCCACTTGCACGAGCTTGCGGCCGAACCTATCGAGCCATCCGACGCGGCGGGAGACGTCACTTGCCACCTTTGTCCTCCTCTGGCTTTTCGCCATGCTTGGCCAAGCGGTTGCGCGCGATCACTCCCGCGCCCGCTACGATGGCCGCCGCAGGGATCAATGCGCCGCTGAGCATGGGCCTGGGGTCCAACACGGGCTGAGCCTGTCCCGCCCTGGCCGACGCTATGGGCACCGGCGTCGATTCCGCGGGGGCAGGTGTGGCAGTTGGTAGGGGCGTGGCGGTAGGGGGAGGGCCGGTGGGCGTGGGGGTAGGCGTCGGCATATCGGTCGAAGGTGGCTTGGGCGTGGGCGTGATGGAAGGCGTGGGCGTCGGCGTGGCTTGCCCCACGACAAAATAGCGCAACCGCCCATCGGCCAACGCCTTGTCCACGTCAATTTCGCCCAATCCCATCTCGTAGGCCAGCTTGACATGGGCCAGCTCTTGGGGCTTGCGCCCAAAGTAATTGATGACGCCGTAAGCGTCCATCAACACCGGATCGGTGCCCGCCACGATTTGGTTCACGCGCTTGACGCGCTGTGGATCGGTGAGGTCCGTCTCGGGGCCGCCGGCCTGCGTGCGCGTCCCTATGGGCATACGCACGCGGATGGCCTCCAGAATATGCAAATGGGCTTGAATCGGCGATGGGGAGTTGATATCGGCGATGCCCTGCTCTAATTGGGCGTGCAACCCCGCCGGAATCTGCAAAAAGCCCATCATGTGTTTGAGGGTCAATGTCAGCTTGGTCACGAGATGGCTTTTGGCGATGCCCAGGTTGATGCGCACGTCTCCCTCAAGGGCAGCCTTGATGACGCCGATCTTCTGGAAAGCTTTGCCCTTGGGCAGATCGATGATCGTGAACATGCTTTTAGGGGCCAGATCGCGGTCAATAAAGACCTTTTCCACACCCATCTCATCACACACCTGGCCGATGCCGGTAATACGCAGACACTCGGCGGCGCCGGGGTCGAGCGTGCAGTGATCCATGCAGATGATGCGGCCGGCGCCCGCTTCGCGCACCATGAGGATGAGCGTGCGCAACAGCTCGGGATCGGTTGAAGACGCCGTAAAGGGGGGATAGTCCCATGTGGCGTTGGGCTTGATCACCACCGTTTGGCCGGGCTTGACGAAGCGTTTTATTCCTCCCAGGCCCTCGAGCGCCGTTTTGAGGATGTTCGCGGTGCTATCGGCATTGGTGCCGCGCGCCACCACCACCGAAGGCCATTGGGCCTCGGCGGCCTGGACGACGGGCACCGCCCCTGGCCCGGTCAGATGTTGAGCCAACTCGTACCCCGCCGCTGCGCCCATTGCTCCGCGGATGAACTCTCGCCGCCCTATCTTGCGCATATGATTACCTCAATAAATGGACTATTACGCTCCGAATTCGCCTGCCGCATACTATAAAGAGGAACGAAGAACTGTCAAATGAGACAAGGATTGTCTTTTTATCGGGCTTTTTTGTACGGGTCGGCCTCAAGGAAAGCTTGCAGCATGACCTCCTTTTTCCACAGGGGCACCCCGATGGCCTCGCCGTCGCCATAATCCGAAAGGACGAAACCGCCGTGCGGCGTGGCCCAATACTGCAGCAGGAGCCGCGCCTCCTCGCGGATATCGTCGGCGTCCTTGAAGGGCAGCGTGGCCTGGATGTCGCACAGAGATTCGAAGCAGATCTTGCCCGCGAACTGGCGCCCGATCTCTTCGATGCCCAAGGCGCGCGGCTGTTGCAGGTTGATCACGTCCAAGCCGATCTCGATGAGCGGCCCGATGATGGCGTTCACTTTGCCGCAGGTATGCATCCAAACGTCCCACCCCTGGGCATGCGCTGCTCGAAAGATCTTGTCATAGCGCGGCTGGAAAAAGTCACACCACATTTTGGGACTGACAAAGGTGGCCAGCTCCGATCCCCAGTCATCGGTGAAGCTAAAGCCGTGGATGCGCCCGGGGAAACGCTGGCCGATGTTGCGGATGACGGCCAGATCGAACTCCACGATGCGATCGGCGAGGAATTCCATGCGCCCGCGGTCGGCGTATAGCTCGGTCAGGACGTTGGCCATGCCGCGCAGCGAATGCATACGCTCAAAGAGCAGCATGAAAATGCTCGTCGTAACATATTTGCCCTCCGACCCGGCGAAGCGCTCCTCCATGCCTGCGTAATAGGCGGGGTCGTCGGGGTCGGGCCAACGGTAGGTTTTGAGGGCATCCCAATCTTCGAGCGGATGGCCTTTGACCTGGCCCATGTTGGCCATTTCGCTGCGCGTCCAGAGGCAGCCCCATTCGTCGTAAGTCTGACGCAAGCTGTGGTCGCCCGTGCCGATGGCGTTGGTGGGCACGCGATGCGTGTCGTTGAGGCCCAGCGCATCAAATTTCAGGGGCAGGCGGTCAGGATCCTGAAAATGCACTGCCCGCTTGACCACTTCGTACGAGGTCATCGCCATATTTCGCCTCCTCGCCCTGGATGAGCGCAATGCCACACAGGAATCTATGCAATCTGCCCGGCGGCGCGCAGCCCCTTGAGGAACAGCTCAAGGTCCTCGGCCAGCATGTTGGGATTATCCTTAGTATAAATGCCGACGCACACGGCATCGTTGGGGCGCATGTGACGCGCTGCGTAGGCAAAGGCTTGGGCAGGGTCGTTACGCCCTGCCGCGAGAACCTTATAGTGAATCGCCGGCAAGCTGAGACGCTGGATGAGGTCCACGCGCGCTTCGCGATCCTCTTCGAGGAATTGCTCGGCGGCAGCCGGATCATGGTGGGGCACATCTTGGCGTGGCGAAGGATTGTAATAGCAAACCATATAGAAATCCAGCTTCAGGTTCTCCTCCGCCCATTCAAAGTCGCACACCAGGTGACCGGCGATCCCCACGGGCACCTTCTGCGCCCGCACATAGTCGGCAAAGGCGTACAGATCGTCATACCGCTTCTGGGCGATATAGTGATCCACGATCCCGCCATGCAAATAACATGCCGAAGCGCCGTTATCGAGGCAGAATTTGGCCCCTTCCACGGCCGTTGGCGCGCGCGAGTTGGTCTGCGCCAGCCAGAGCATCTTGCCCCCGCGCGCCCAATAGGCCTTGACGACGCGGGCGATGTGATCATCCCCGCGACAGATAAAGGCATTCAACCCCAAGGCCTCGGCCTGAAAGAGCGTCTCCACGATGCGTTCGTCGGTATACCAAGCGACCATCTCGGCGCTGCGCTCTCGCGACTGGTGCGAAAAGCCGCTGAACGGGTTGCCCCCGATCAGTAGCCGCGAAACGCGCAAGCCACCCAGGTTCACAGTCGGAACTTGCATAAACGAATGCCTCCATGATGATGCGATGCGGAAATTATAGGCTAGGGCGATAGAGCGTCAAGAGCGCGACGGCCTCGTCGCTGCCGTTTCGGGTCTTTAGAGGCGAAATGTCAATGGCCGAGAGATGCGCGGGAGCGTCGTGCGCCCTGTGCATTTGCCCAAACATAAAACTCGTGATATACTAGGTGTCCGGGCAGTTTGCCCAATACATCAAACACGCCCTTGGAGCGGAGGCGTCGTGCCGAGGAATCATCGGTTCGCCGAAGGTTGAGAGGGGCGGGTGAAAAAACGAGGAGGTCGATCGTGCCAGTTGTCAGTATGAAACAGCTTCTGGAGGCCGGCGTACATTTCGGTCATCGCAGCCGGCGCTGGAACCCCAAGATGCGCTCGTACATCTTTACCGAGCGCAACGGTATCCACATTATTGATTTGCAGCAAACCATCAGAGCGTTGGAGAACGCCTGCAATTTCGTGCGCGACGTAGCAGCGGAAGGCGGCATCGTGCTCTTTGTCGGCACCAAGCGCCAAGCTCAGGAGAACATTGCCGCGCAAGCTATGCGCTGCGGCATGCCCTATGTCAACGAGCGTTGGCTGGGCGGCACTTTGACGAACTTTCGCACCATTCGCTCGCGCATAGACTATATGATTGACTTGGAGGGCCAGCGCGATCGCGGCGAGCTGGACGTATTGCCCAAGAAAGAGGCGACGCTCAAATTGCGCGAGTTGGCCAAATTGCAGCGGCGCATGGGAGGGCTACGCAATCTGCACCGCCTGCCAGAGGCTTTGTTCATCACCGATTCGGATGGCGAGGCGATCGCCGTGCGCGAAGCCAACCGTTTGGGCATCCCCGTCATCGCGATGGTGGATACGAATTGCGATCCCACGCCGATTGACTATGTCATCCCATCCAACGACGACGCTATTCGCGCCATCCTGCTGATCTCGTCCAAGATCGCCGACGCTATCATCGAAGGCCAGCAGATGCGTGGCGTGGTCATGGAGGAAGAGGCGGCAGCCCAGGCTGCGCCTGCGATGGCCGAGGTTGGGGCTACACCTGGTGCGCCGCTCGTCGCGCCGACGGAGGAGGTCTATATCCCATCGGCGGAAACCGAAGATGTGATCGTGATTGACGACGAGGAAGAGACGATCTAGTCTCAGTAGGAGTG
>FWPV01014779.1_pt1 | contig 11366 bp, 12 predicted proteins | sample 2228371 | NCBI WGS metagenome assembly FWPV01 (sample SAMEA103939776, study PRJEB20133) | metagenome | reverse complement strand
CCCTTTCCAGACAGAAAATATGGGAGTATTGGAAGGCGATAGATTTGCTCAGTGCGACGCTTTATTCCTGCCCTGCCTTTGACTGGATTCAGGATGACGGGAGAAGACAGAGTGGAGACAAGGTAGGTAGTAGTTGTGTGCAGAAATGGAGGCCCATTTCCAGTGAAGATAGAATCAGATACAATCGAGGTAACTACTTGACGTCGATTCACCGTAGAGGCGTAGAGCGCGATGGATACTTGCATGACCGCAGAGAACTGGCCTCAGATCCAAATTCTGTCATTCTGAGCGAAGCGAAGAATCTCATTTGCCCTGGAACGAGCCCCTTCGCTCGCGCTCAGAGCTTGCCCTGAATGCAGTGGAGGGTGACAGATCCAGGATCTACTGAGGCTCATAACACAAAAACTCCGCCTCGGCGGTGAAAATGGAGGCCTAGCTGAATAATTACAATTGAGCTGGTTGCGGCGGCGACCTGGCAGCAAGAACTTGGAGCTGGAGCCAGGATAGTTGTTCCTGGCTCTGGTCGGCAGGGTCTCCGGCCGCCGCCGGAGACCCTTTCATACTCCGTAGGTAACTTGTATACTGGACTACTCACTTTCCTATCATTGCGAGGGCGCGAAGCGCCCGAAGCAATCAAAGTCTGGCGGTCAATCCACCAACGCAAGGTCGGTGTGCCCTCGGACGTGGCGGTGACTTCCACGTGAACCAGATGGCCCACGGGCGAGCGGCGGCGTTGGGTTTCGGCGCGGCGTTGGACCTCTAGCGTCGTGCGGTAACGCTTGTTTCCGATCTTGGCCTGCACCTCGCGCAGCGCGGCGAACAGCGTGTGGAAGTGTTGAGCGCGAGCGCGCCGCAGGGACGTATGCATCGGGCCGGACAACACCACTTCACACTCTATTCAGTTCTTAAGGTGCGGAATCTAGGCTGAGCGTAAAAATGTAAAGCAGTTTTTTGTCTTGTGACTGAAAATGAATCGTGCCCAACTTTGGTTTGCGAGGTAGGGCCGGTCGTTGCCACCCATGCTGGGCCGGGAGCGCTGGCGGTGGCTTTTTACTGTGATAGTTTTGCACAACGATAATCTATGACCTAGACATGAGCAAACGTCAGAGACGCTTCTTGCCACCTGGAACAGCCAGGTCGCCGCTTTCTAATGCCAAGCGTGAACGGCGCATGTGGATTATTGTTCTAGTCGTTACAGGTTTGGCGGTGGGCTTGGCGCTGGGCGCGCTGGGCTATAGCTACCTGGCCGAGCGCGTGTTCCCATTGAGCGATGCGGTCGCGCGGGTGAGTCTGGACGATGGTCAATCACTCGCCATCACGCGTGGCGAATTTTATACGCGGGTGCGCTTTGAGCGGGCGCGCTATGCTGCGCTGGCCAGGCAAGACACCGAGGCAGCCGCTCAACTGGCTGACGTGCGAGGCTTTGGGCAAATGACGCTAGAGCGTATGATGCGCGAGGCGTTGGTGCGTCAGGAAGCCGCGCGGCGGGGCCTATCGGTGAGCGAGGCCGAGATTACGCAATACATCGAAGAGGCCTATGGCCTGGTGCGCGTCACGCCCACGCCAACAGTTGATCCACTGGGCGCGGCCGGCCCGGCCTGGGGAGCGACGCCTGTGGCTACATCGAATCTGGCCGCTACAGAGGCGGCGTATCTCAAGCGCTATCGCGCCGATTTGAAAACGTGGGCCGGCTATGGCGTAGGCGAGGCTGCCTTTCGGGAAATTGTGCGGACTGTTTTGCTCGAAGCCAGGCTGCGCGAAGCGATGGGGCAAGATGCTTTTCAGATTTGGCTGGACAGTTTGCCAACGCTTATGACGTGGCTGAATGGATGGGACAAGGATATTCCCGAAAAACCGGCTTGGCCCTGAGCGGCGCGTGGAGGCTGTGGCGGCGGTGGCCATATTGACCTTTTGATACTGTGGCCTATGGAATACTTTCAACCAGATGCATCTTTGCGACTATCAATGTCTCAACTTGTCAAAGTGATCTCGCCGACTTTTTTCCAAAACGTCCAGCACGAAATTCGCACGCCGCTGGCAATCGTGCTGGGGTACGCCGAACTCTTGCGCGCGGGCGACCTGGGTGCGCTCACGCCCGAGCAAGCCCGGGTCGTTGCCACCATCGTGGCGCGTGCCTGGCAACTGCGGCGATTGCTGGAGCAAATGAACGTGCTGTTGGAGGCCAGCCTGAGGCAGAGCACGCTGCAACCGCTTGACCTGACGGCGTTGGTCAGCGATGTGATTCGCCACTGGCGTTGCCTCAAACCTGACTATGTGCTGGAAACGCGGCTCCGGCCAGGTGTAGGCCTCAAAGGTGACCCGGCCCAGTTGAGCCAGGCGCTCGATTGCCTGCTGGATAATGCGTTCAAATTTACGCCCGCCGGTGGGCGTGTCGAGATAGGGCTGGATGCCTTGTGCGAGGTCAATCTGGAGATTCTTTCAGACACGGGCAAACAAACCCCGGGGCAACTTTGGGCGCGCCTGACCGTCAGCGATAGCGGCATTGGCATGTCGAAACGTGATATAATGTGCTTGCTGGATGGAAGGTTATTTTATCAAGCCGATGGCGGGCTGAATCGCTGCCGGGCGGGGTGCGGGCTGGGACTGACGCTGGTCAAGGCCGTGGCGCGCGTGCATGGCGGTTGGCTGGAAATCGGCAGCGCGCCGGGGCAGGGTAGCCGCTTTGCGCTGATGCTGCCGGCGGTGCAGGCTGATAGCTGACCGCTACATGTTTGGTTGGCTTTGAGGTGCAGGCAATGGTGCTCAGGAGGATTGTAATGGCAGTGTTGGCAGCTTACCTAGTCGGCGCGATCCCGACGGGTTATCTCATTGTTCGCCTGCTGTATGGCCTGGATGTCCGCCAGATAGGCAGCGGGCGCACGGGCGGCACTAACGCCCTGCGCGCTGGAGGGACCCGTGTCGGCATTTACACTGCCACGGGTGACATAACCAAAGGCTGGCGGCAGTCTTGGTGGCGCGCGCCATCGCTGGACCATCTGCGCCGCTGGACGCGCTGGCCGGGCTGGCGGCTGTCATTGGGCACAATTGGCCGGTGTACCTGGGCTTTCAAGGCGGAGCGGGCACTACGTCCAATATGGGTGTGGCAATTGCGCTGTGGCCGCCGTCGGGCCGGTACCCGGTGCCGCTGCTGCCGTTGGGTTTGTACGTGACGGATTATGCCTCAGTCACTTGTACGGGTTTGGCGCTCCTTATCGGAGTAACCTTTGTGGCGCGCGCTGCGCTGGGGGCCGATCCGCGCTGATGGCACGCGGCCTACAGCGGGCTGGTCGCTTGCCTTGTGATTGGGTCACTGTGGTCCAACTTCCAGCGCCTGCGTCAGGGCAGTGAGCGGCGCGTGGGCTGGCGCGCCCGAAGCTGATGTCTGATTGCCAACAGCTGACTGCTGAAACGAGGTGAAGCACTTGAGCCCATCGTCTCTCGATCGCTCAAAGCAAATTCTAAAAACGCTTGTCCCGGCGGGCTTGACAGCGGCGTGCGTGGTGTTGGCCATGCCGCCGTATGATTGGTGGCCGCTGGCGATGGTTGGCTTTGCGCCGTTCTACCTGGTTGCCCGCAAACTGTCGCCGGGGCGCGCGGCGGGCCTGGCCTGGCTGATGGCCCTGGCAGGCAACTTGGTGGCGCAGACGTGGTGGGTGCCGCTGGCCGCTGGTTATGCGCACACTTCTCACCTGTTTGCGGTGGGCTTGCTGGTAGGATTGTGCGCGTATCAAGCCTTGCTATTTGCGGCGTGGGCCTGGCTGTGCCGGTGGCTAGAACGACGCTGGCATCTAAGCTGGATCATCAGCGCGCCGCTGTGCCTGGCGCTGCTGGAAAATGCTATGCCGTTCTTTTTCAAGTATTACCTGGCCTTATCGGTCTGGCGCGCCTGGCCACTGACGCAGGTGGCCGAGTTGGGCGGGCCGCCGGCTGTATCGGCGTTGATTGTGTTGTGCAATATTACGCTGGCGGAAATCATGTTGACGCTAGGGCAGCGGCGCTCGCCGGGGCGATTGACATGGGCAAGCGCACTCACCTTTCTGGTTATCCTTGGCCTGGGCGTATGGCGTGCCGGCCAGGTAGATGTGGCGCGCACACAAGCGCCCCACTTGACCGTGGGCATCTTGCAGCCCAACTTTGGCATCACCACCGCGACCGAGCGGGAACGGCGCGGCGCGTTGTACCAAGCGACCTTACGGCGCGGTACAGTGGAGCTGGGCCAAAAAGGTGCGGAACTCGTCATCTGGTCTGAATCGTCGTGGCCGTATTTATTCGACCGCACGCTGCAACGCGAGTTCCCGCCCGGCCATCCGTGGGAATTGCGGCCCGGCTACACCGGGCGGCTCTTGGCCGGGATGCTGACGCACAACTTTGGGACAGGCTCGGATATCTACAACAGCGCGGTACTGTTTTCGGCTTCGGGCCAGATAATGGGACGCTACGACAAGAACCATCTGGTGCCGTTTGCTGAGCACATTCCCTTTGCCGACCGCTTTCCTGAGCAAGCTGAAACGCTGCGCAAGCAATTGCACGACTTTCCGCAAATCACGCCGGGCGCCGAACAAACTGTGCTGGTAGACGGCGACCTCCGCATTGGGCCAATGATCTGTTCCGAAGACATCGAGCCGGATCACGTGAACCAACTGGCGCGCCTGAACCCGAATCTGCTGGTAGCCCTCATCAGCGATGGCTGGTTTGGTGATAGCGCCGCGCCGCGCCAGCACCTGGGGCTGGCCAGCTTTCGAGCGATAGAGTTGCGGCGCGATTTTGTGCGCGCCACTAACACGGGCGTGACAGCCATCATAGACGCGGTGGGGCGCGTGAGATTGGAGGGGCCGCTGTACGGCTTGCCAGTTGACCAGCCGCGCGAAGAAACAACATTGCTGGTGGGACAGGTGGCGCTGCTAGAAATACCGGCCGCCGCCCCGGCCACCGCACCGTATTTTTCCTACGCCTGCTGGCTCGCTCTGCTTATTGGCCTTATTGCCCAATCCATCGCTAACCGACGACAAATGACCAAGGCCAGGAAAAGTAGACAGAGATGAAAGCCAAACCTGAGCTTAAGCCTAAACCCCCATCTCGCTCTCATCTCCGCCACCCCATGCCGTGTCCGCGGTGCCACAAGCTCATTGACGCAGATCAGCGCTATTGTCCTCACTGCGGTGCTGACACCGATGCTATCCTTGGGCCGTGGCTGGATGTAGTCAGACCGTGGTTGTCTTGGCTGCCTGTCTTGTTAGTGGCGCTGGCGTTTGGTGCAGGGCTGTGGGCGTACACAGGCGAGTTTCCATATCATGTCTTGATTGGGATTGGCGTGGGCTTGGCCGCGGCGTGGTGGCTGCAGCGAAGGCAGGCAGCGTCTCAATCCCAACCGATCAGCTATTCAACAGAACCCCTCGTGAGTATCACGTCAGAAAACGGCTTGTTCGAGTTAGTCCTCACCCGCGCCAAGGTGAGCCTGCAAATAACCCCGGCGCTGCGCGAGAAGATGGAACAGGATTGGCAACGTGCGAAAGCGGATTTACAAAAGGCGGGCCTGCTTACTCGCGCCGTGAGCCACGTCATTGGCGGGCTTGGGAAAAAGATGCTCGACAAGATCGAGTACCCTCTGGCCGACATCGAGACCGTCAAGTATACCGACGGTGCGCTGGTGTTCACCTATCGCAAGCGGCGCATTCGCTCATTTGAATCTTTTACGGTCAACCAAGAAGGCCAAGAAATAGCAGCGCTGCAAACTTTTCGCCCGGCCGACGCGCGCGAGTTTGTGCGGCAATTCAACCTTATTCATTTGCGAGTAGCGCCCAAGCCATGAAGCTTTTGTTTCTTCACCTTGTGCACTGTGCCCTGTGTGTGATTCTCCCCGGCCTGGCGGCGGCGTGCGCTCCTTTGCAAGCGAGCTGGCATTTTCAATAGGGACTGACCGCCAGCGGCAAGGTCGCCTGGCGCAAGCTATACCCGCAACGGGCATCCAGTAACATTTTGATTGGTACACGGATTGTCACGGATGCGACGGGTTCTCGCTGATTTCCCGTATAAATATCCGCACTCATCCGTTATATTCGCGCGCTTCGCGGTCCGCGTCCTAAAAGTGTTTGTGACCGTGCGGAGTATCAACCTTGGCGCACTTGTGCCAAAACCCTTATTTCCGATGGAGTCTAATGGACACAGACAAACTGCGCAAGCTGGTGCTCGATATACAGGCCGGTCAGGTGAGCGTGGAAGAGGCGATGGCCCGCCTGCGTGATTTGCCCTACGCCGATATTGGCGATGCGCGCCTGGACCTGCATCGCCCGCTGCGGCAGGGATTGGCCGAGGTGGTCTTTTGCCAGGGCAAGACGGTCGAGCAGGTCATTGCGATTATGGAACGATTGGCGCAGCATCACGACCGCATCATGGGCACGCGCGCCTCGCCCGAAATGGCTGCCGCCGTTCAGGCGCGCCTGCCGCAAGTGCGCTACGATTCAACCTCGCGCCTGTTGACGCTGGCGCGGGTCGAGCTTGCTCCGCCTGCGCCCGATGCGCCGTATGCGCTGGTGGTCAGCGGCGGCACGGCCGATTTGCCGGTGGCCGAAGAAGCCGCGCAAACGATTGCGTTCTTGGGCAGCCGCGTCGAGCGAGCCTATGATGTGGGCGTGGCCGGCATCCATCGCCTGCTGGATCAACGCGAGCGATTGTACGCCGCCGATGTTATTGTCAGCGTGGCCGGCATGGAGGGCGCATTGACCAGCGTCGTCGGCGGGCTGGTGGATTGCCCGGTGATTGGCGTGCCGACCAGCGTGGGCTATGGCGCGCATTTGGGCGGGCTGGCGCCGTTGTTGGCGATGCTAAATTCGTGCGCGCCCGGCGTGGCGGTGGTCAACATTGATAATGGTTTCGGCGCGGGACTGTACGCGCACCTCATCCTGCGGCGGATTCAAAAGGCTGGTCAACGAATGGACAACGAATAAGCGAATGAATCGCCTCATTCGTTTATTCGTTCGGTATTCGTTGACCGTAGCCATTCAGCCTGTCATTGCGAACAACATGTCATTGCGAGACCCGCAGGGTCGAAGCCATCGCCACCATTGGCGGGGGATTGCTTCGTCGGCCCGCTTCGCGGGCCTCCTCGCAATGACAGGAAATGTAAAATCTCTGCGGCCTGGCGTCTCTGCGCGAAAGAAAAACCCTTTGCGCTCTTTGCGCCTTGGCGGTGAAAATAGAGGGAGACTATGAAAATCGCCTATTTCGATTGCATGGCCGGCGCCAGCGGCGACATGATTTTGGGCGCGTTGCTCGACGCGGGTCTGCCCGAAGCTGTGTTGCGCGAGCGACTGGCGGATTTGCGCTTGCCCGAATTTGAACTGCATTGCCGCCGCGTCTCGAAAAATGGTTTTGGCGCGATCAAGGTAGATGTGCAGGTCGCCGACCAGACGCCCGCCCGTCATCTGCCCGAAATCGAATCCATCGTGACGCAAAGCGACCTGGCCGTTGCCATCAAAGAAAAAGCCCTGACCATTTTCCGGCGGTTGGGACAGGTGGAGGCTGACATTCACGGAACGACGCTCGACCACGTTCAGCTGCACGAACTGGGCGGCGTGGATACCATCGTGGATGTGGTCGGCGCGTTGATCGGGTTGGATGCGCTCGGCATCGAGCGCGTCATCGTCTCGCCGTTGCCGCTGGGACGGGGTTGGGTGCGCGGCGCGCACGGGGCCATTCCACTGCCGGCCCCGGCGACGGCGGCGCTCCTCAAGAACGCGCCCATCGTGGGCAGCGAGCTGGACGTGGAACTGGTCACGCCCACCGGCGCGGCGATTTTATCTTCACTGGCGGCGGCGTTTGGCGCGATACCCGCAATGACATTGGAGGCCGTCGGTTATGGGGCCGGCGGGCGCGACTTGCCCATCCCGAATGTGTTGCGTGTGCTGGTGGGGCAGGCCGCTGCCGCTGACGCGCAAACAGAAACGCTGCTGGTATTGGAAACCAACATTGACGACCTCAATCCCGAAATTTACGATTACGTGATGGCGCGCCTTTTCGATAGCGGCGCGTTGGATGTGTTTCTCGCGCCGATTCAGATGAAGAAAAATCGTCCCGCCACGTTGTTGCGCGTCTTGTGTCGGCCCGAAGCGGCGCAGGCCTTGACCGCCATCTTGTTTGCCGAAACGAGCACATTGGGCGTGCGGCAACACACTGTCACGCGGCAATGTCTGGCTCGCTCGACGCGCACAGTGGAAACGCCGTATGGCCCTGTGCGCGTCAAGGTGGCGCACCTGGACGAAACGCACACCCGCGCTGCCCCCGAATACGAAGATTGCCGGCGACTGGCGCAGATCAAGGGTGTGCCGTTGCAAGAAGTGTATCGCGCTGCTCAAGCTGTAACCAACTAACCAACCAACCAATCAACCAACCAACTAACCAACCAACCAACCAACCAACCACCTCTCCCACTTGCCTTGCCGCCATTTCATGCTAAAATATCGCCATTCTACGGAGGTTCTAGGGCAATGAATTTGCTGCATCACCGCCAAACCTGAACAGCGTGCCGGGTCGCCGGGCGGCGACCTGTAAGCTGCTTGCATACGCTTGGGGGCGGCGGGGTGTTGCGCGCCGCGCCTTGATGGACGGGTGTTATCCTCCGCCGCCGTCAGCGTATGCTGGCGGCGGTTTCATTTAACCACGTCGTATCCCGCGGGGGATGCGTGGAAAATTTTACAAATGGAGGAAAACACAATGTCCGACAAGCTCACCCGTTTCTTTGCCTCGCGTTGGGGCATCATCACCGCCGGGGCCGTCATCGGCCTGCTGGCGCCTCTTTTGCAAAAGTTGGGCAACCCGCCCAACATGGGAATCTGCGTAGCCTGCTTTGAGCGCGACATTGCAGGCGCACTCGGTCTCCATCGCGCTGCTCTTGTCCAGTACATTCGCCCGGAAATTATTGGCTTTGTGCTGGGCGCGATGCTCGCCGCGTATGCTTTTGGCGAGTTTAGAGCGCGCGCCGGTTCTGCGCCCATCGTGCGCTTTGTGCTGGGCGTGTTTGCGATGATCGGCGCGCTGGCGTTTTTGGGCTGCCCGTGGCGCGCGCTGCTGCGATTGGCCGGCGGCGACCTGAACGCCATCACTGCGCTGCTGGGCCTGACTACCGGCATTGCCATCGGCGTGTGGTTCCTCAAGTCCGGCTATAACCTGGGCCGCTCACACAAAACCTACACCGCCGTGGGCTGGATCATGCCATTGCTGATGGTGGGCCTCTTGCTGTTGCTGGTGTTCAAACCGCAGTTTGTCAAAGACGGCGCAATCTTTTTCAGCGAAAAGGGCCCCGGCTCGCTGCACGCGCCGCTGCTCATCTCGCTGGGCGTGGGCTTGCTCATCGGCTTTATCGCGCAGCGGACGCGCTTTTGCACAATGGGCGCAGTGCGCGACGTTATCCTGATGCGCGAGACGCACCTCATCAGCGGCGTGGGCGCGCTGCTGGTGGTGGCGTTTGTCGTCAATCTCGTCTTGGGCCAATTCAAAGTTGGCTTTGCGCCGCAGCCGGTGGCGCACAGCAGCCACCTGTGGAATTTCCTGGGGATGGCGCTGGCGGGATTGGCGTTTGCGCTGGCGGGCGGCTGTCCGGGCCGGCAATTATTCCTTTCCGGCGAAGGCGATGGCGACTCGGCCGTGTTTGTGCTGGGGATGATTACGGGCGCGGCGTTTGCGCACAACTTTGCGCTGGCGGGCAGCCCGGATACCGTGACCGAAGGCGTCCTCAAGGTCGGCGGCCTCACGCCCTTTGGCATGGGCGCGGTGATTTTGGGGCTGGTCGTTTGCCTGGCGATTGGTTTTACGATGCGTGAAAAGTAGACAAGTAGACAAGTAAAAAGTAGACAAGGGGTGAAAACATGGCGAACACAGTAGATGCGCGTGGATTGTCTTGTCCGCAGCCGGTTATCCTGGCGAAAAAGGCCATCGAGGCGGCTAAATTTCCCATCGAGGTTTTGGTGGATACCGTGACCTCGCGTGAAAACGTGCGCCGCATGGCCGAAAGCGCGGGCTGCAAGGTGCAGGTAGAGCAATCCGGCGACGAGTTTAAATTGACGATTACTCGCTGACCACTGACCACCGACGACTGACCGACTGCGCCGCAACGAGTAACGAGCAACCAATAACGAGCAACAAGTATGATCTATTTCGACAACGCCGCCACATCCTGGCCCAAGCCGCCCGGCGTGGCGGAGGCAATGACGCGCTTTTTGAACGAGATAGGCGCAAACCCCGGCCGCGCCGGGCATCGGCGGGCAGTGGAAGCGGCGCGCATCGTTTACAGCGCGCGCGAGGCAATTGCCACACTGTTCAATGCGCCGGATCCGCTGCGGGTGGTGTTTGGCGCCAATGTGACCGAAGCCATCAATCTGGCGCTGCGCGGCTACCTGCGCCCCGGCGACCACGTTATCACATCGAGCATGGAACACAACTCGGTGATGCGCCCGTTGCGCGACCTGGAACGCAAGGGCGTCGAGGTGACGGTTGTGCAATGTTCGCCGCAGGGTTTTCTCGATGCCGCCGATGTCGAAGCGGCCATCCGTCCCAATACGGTGATGATTGCGCTCAATCACGCCTCGAATGTGGCCGGGACATTGTTGCCTGTTGCAGAGGCGGGTAAAATTGCGCGCCGCCACAATTTGCTCTTGCTGGTGGACGCCGCGCAAACCGCCGGCGCGTATCCGATTGATGTGCAGGCCGATGGCATTGACCTGCTGGCGTTTACGGGCCACAAGTCGCTGTATGGGCCGATGGGCACGGGCGGATTGGTGGTGGGCGAGCGCGTGGACGTGAGCCGATTAGAGCCGCTCAAACGCGGCGGCACCGGCAGCCGCTCCGAGCGCGAAGAGCAACCCGAATTTTTGCCGGATATGTGCGAAAGCGGCACGCTCAACGTGGTGGGGCTGGCGGGATTGCTCGCCGGTCTGCGCTGGGTGACGGAGCGCGGCGTCGAAACCATCCGCGCTCACGAGATGGGACTGGCGCAGCAATTGATTGACGGACTGCGCGCCATCCCCGGCGTGACGGTCTATGGCGGGCTGGACGCAGCGCGGCAAACCGCAACCGTCTCGTTCAACATCGCCAGCGTAGAACCATCCGAAGTTGGGCTGCGGCTGGATGACGAATACGAAATCATGTGCCGCGTTGGATTGCACTGCTCGCCCGCCGCGCACAAGACGCTGGGCACGTTTCCGGGCGGAACGGTGCGCTTTGGGCTGGGCGCGTTCAACACCGCCCAAGAAGTCGAGGCTGCGCTCCAGGCGGTGGAGCAGCTTGCCAGAAACCAGGTTTCTTGAAGAAACCTGGTTTCTCGTCAGGCGACAAACCAGGTTTCTTGGAGCCAGACCAAACCAGAAACCTGGTTT
>FWPV01013630.1_pt1 | contig 11367 bp, 9 predicted proteins | sample 2228371 | NCBI WGS metagenome assembly FWPV01 (sample SAMEA103939776, study PRJEB20133) | metagenome | reverse complement strand
CGTTGGTCGTGCCCGGATTCAGCTTCGAAACCACGCCAAGGATGGCCGCCTTGTAGTCCTCCTGGAAGGACCGCATCACGTTCGGCGCCAGGAATCCGGAGCCGCGCGAACCGGCATCCGTCTTCGAGTAGTTCAGCCGGGCGAAGAGCGAATGCGCGCCCGTGATCTTCTGATCGAACCGCAACGAGGCCGCGTCGCGGTCGTACGGCTGGGTGAATACCTGGGCGAAGGGTGCGGCGCTGGAAGAGACCGCGGCGCGGTTCGGCGCGGGATAGGCGCTGACGAAAGGCCGCAGCGAGGCGGGCGCTGCCTGGCGGAACGCCAGCGAGGGAACCACGGTGTAAGTCGTCTGCGGCGCCTGCAGCCGGAGCCCTTCGTACGCCGCGAAGAAGTAGCTGGCGCCCCGAACCACGGGTCCGCCCGCAGAAGCGCCGAACTGGTTCTGCCGCAGCCGGCCCCGCGACAGCGATAGCGCGTTGGCGAACCAGTCGTTGGCGGCGAAATTGTCCGTCCGGAAGTAGTTGTACAGCGAGCCGTGGAAACGGTTCTCGCCCCTCCTGGAGACCATGACGATCTGCGCCCCCGGCGTGCGGCCGAGCTGCGGAACGAAGTTCTGCGTCTGCACGCGCACTTCGGTCAGCGAATCCAGGTTCACCAGCAGCGCGGGCGCGGCCTGCGCCAGCGTCAGCGCCTGCTGCGATAACGGCTCCCGGACGGCATCGGCGGCGTGGCTCAGACGGCCAGGCGGCTCGTACACGTTCAACCCGTCCAGAAGCAGGAAATTCAGCCGGTGCGTCACCCCCAGCGCAGCCGGCTGGCCGTCCGGCGCGGCGCCTGTCACTGCGGCCGGCGCCGCAGGCGCAAGCGCCAGGCTGCTGCGCCCGTTCAAAGGAAGATGATGCAATTCGACGGCGTTCGCCGAGGCAGCCGCGTGCGCGTCGGCGGCGATCCCCTCCCTCGGCTCGCTCAGCGTCACCACCTTCGCCGTGTCCCCCGCATTCAGCGTCAGCAGCAGATTGCGCCGCTCGCGTGCGCGCAGCACGATCCGCTCTACTCGCAGCGTCTCGAAGCTCTCCTTCGAAACCGTCAGCTCGTATTCGCCCGGCGCCAGCACATCGAAGGCGAACTCGCCGCCCTGATTGGCCGTCTTCTCCGACGTCACCCCTGTGGCCAGCGACGCCAGGCGGAGCCGGACCACGGGCACCGGCGCGCCGGAAGAGTCCTGCACGGTGCCCGCAAGCAGCGCAGTGTCCTGCCCGAAGGCCGCGGACGCGCAAAAAGCCAGCAAGAGGAAAAACCGCATAAGCAACTGTAAGTGGACGGCTGCGAGATGAGGCCGGGGTACGGCCAAACTCTCATTCTAGCCCGAAGGGCCTGCGGCGCGTCTCGGCAGGCCTTCGCCACCTGTTTCCCGGCCTCCGGCAGATCCCCGCCAGCAGAGGCGGTTCCCGCCTTCTCGCAGGCCCCCGCTGCCGCGCCTGCCAGGGCGCACCGCTCCTGCTTAACAAATCTTGACAATGGTGGCGCAACCCATTTCCCCGGATCCCCGTTCTGGACTGGCAGGAGGTTCCCCATGCAGACATCGATCCGCGCTCTCCTGCTGGCGCTGGCCGCGACACCCCTCATGCTGGCCCAGATGCGGGGCCCGTTCGGCGGCGCGCAGGCAGACCCGGCCAAAATGGTCGAGGCGCGCGTCGCCATGCTCGCCCAGGCCCTCAACCTGACCGAAGCGCAGAAGGCCCAGGCGGCCAAGATCTTCAGCGACGCGCAGGCCGCCGCGGAGCCTTACCGCGAAGAAATGCAGTTGGCGCGGCAGGAACTGCAGACCGCCATCAAGGCCAACGACCTTGCCGCCATCGAACGCTACGCGCGCGACATCGGCACCGCCACTGCCGAGGCCACGCTCATCGACGCCAGGGCGCAAGCCGCTTTCTATGCCCTGCTTACCGCCGAGCAGAAGACGAAATACGACCAGATGCCCGGCCGCGGCTTCGGCATGGGCCCGGGCGCTCCTGGCCCCGGCGGGCGCGTGCGCCCGCAGCAGTGACCCCGCCCCCGGTCCCGCGGAGGTGCCAGGCGCGATGAGCAGCTGGGCAAGCGCGAATTTCCTGGAAGCGGCCACGCCCGCCTCGGGGCGGCTCCAGCAGCGGCAGTACGCATGGGAAACGCTTTGCGCCGCCGGCCTCGCCTGGCAACCCGGCCCTGCCGGCTCGAATGACGACCGCCCCGCCGCGCTGACCCTCTCTTCGCCAGGCGAATGGACTGCGGAACATTGGAAGGACGCGGCCCTCCACATCCTGCGAGTCGAGGAAACCCTGCGGCGCGCCGGCTGGACGCTCCGCGACCCCTCCCTCCACGGCATCCAGTTCCTGGGTTGCCGCCCGCTGTGGGTCCGCCAGTTGGCGCTCATCCCGCAGCCGCCATCGGGCTGGCCGGGCCGCACCATCTTCCTCGATCAGGTCTTCCGCCCTCTCGTGGAGCGCTGCCAGGGTCGCGATAGCCGCTGGCGCGCTGCCCTTCGCTCATGGTTCGCGCGTTTCCCTGGGGCCCGGCAGCGCCCTGACCTCGCCGTGTTGCGGGAATGCATCGAGCGCCTGCCCCTCCGGCACCGCTGGTCGCCCTGGCAAAGCCACCGCGACGCTCTCGAGCCGCCGGGACTCGCTTCGATCCTCGCCAGAGAGGAGGCCGCAGCCCGCGGCGCCAGCCTCGTCTACGAATGGCGCGGTCCGCGGCCCGCCGCCCCCCTGCGGCCCGTCCCCGGCCCGGCCTGGATCCGATTCCATCAGGACGAAGACGCCGCTGCCGCCGACTATCTCGAGCAGCGCGCCGCCCGTGGCTGCGCCCTGCCCCTCTGGAACCGCAACGGCGATCCGATGTCCGCCTGCCCGCAACGCGCCGAAGCCGATCTGCTCATCGCCGCCGGCCGGGGCAATCTGCCCTCGTCTCGCGACGATCTGGCCGCCTTTGCCCGCACCGCCCGCCGCATGGCGCGCGCCGCCCTGGTCGAATTCGTCCCGGAACCCGGCGGCGTACCCTGGGAGGAATTCCTCGATGTCCTGCGCGCCTGCTGGCGCCTCCTCCGCGTCACCGAAACCGGCGCCGGGCGCAGGCTGTGCGTTCTGGAACGACCGCCGGCGGCCCTCTGGTAGGCTGTTCCGTGATGCCTGCCACCCCCAGCCGTGCGTTCCCGCTCCTCGTGTTCGCCGCCGTGGCCGCACCCGCCGCGGCCCAGGTCCCGCCTCCGCAGATCCTGCTGCGGAACCGCGCGGCGACAGCGCGCGTCTGTCTGCCCGATCCGCAGCGCGGCTACTACCGCGCCACCCGGTTTGACTGGTCCGGCCAGGTCTTCAGCCTGCGCACCCTGCGCCACGAGTACTTCGGACCGTGGTACGACGAGCCCGACCCGCTCCGCCACGACTCCATCATGGGCCCCGTCGAGGAGTTCCGCACGGCCGGCGCGGCCCTCGGCTGGGCCGAAGCGCCCCCCGGAGGCGAGTTCGTCCGCATCGGCGTCGGCATCCTCCGCAAGCCGGACGACGGCCCGTTTGAAACCTTCCGCACGTACGAGATCGTCGACCCGGGCCGGTGGCGCATCCGCCGCGCCCGCGCCTGGGTCGAATTCACCCACTCCATCCGCCCCGCCAACGGATACGCCTATGAATACCGGAAAAAAGTCCGGCTGGTAAAGCAGAAACCGCAACTGGTCATCGAGCATACGTTGATCAATACGGGCTCGAAAACCATCGAAACGGATCAGTACAATCACAATTTCTTCGTCATTGACGGGCTGCCCGCCGCCCCCGGCGTCCGCGTTCTTTTTCCGTTCGAACTGGAAACCGTGCGCCCCTTTTCTGCGGATTTCGTCGAAAATCGTGGAAAAGAGATCGCCATTGTCCGGGACATCCCGGAAGGCGCCAGCGCCATCGGCGAGTTCCGCGGCTTCTCGGCCAGCGCGGCGGACTACGACATCCGCATCGAGCACCAGGCCGCCGGCGCCGGCGCGCGCATCCGCGGCTCCCTGCCGCTCGTGCGGCTGGTCTTCTGGTGCATGCGCCGCACCTTCTGCCCGGAGCCCTACGTCCGCCTCTCCGTCCCGCCGGGCAGGCGCGTCTCCTGGCGGCTCACCTACGACTTCTACGACCTCCCGTCGCGCTGACCCTGCGCGCCCATGCCCGGACGCGATACTCTGGCTGGATTCGGGCCGGCGCATCTCCGCCGCCCGGATCGGGAGGTTTGTCTTGCTGCGCTCCATTCTGACCGACGTGCAGTTCTGGATCCCCGTCGCCGTGCTCCTTCTGGGCGCGGCCCTGCTGATGGCCATGAGGTGAGCCGATGCACGAAGCACGGGATTCCCGCCTGTCTCTCCATGCGCTGGGCGTGATCTGCGGATTGACCGCGGGCGCATGGCTCGGCGCGGCGGAAGCGCCAACCAAGCTTGTCACTACGGGCATCTCGCCGTTCATCATTTCCTTGGGCATGGTGGCCGGCGTCTTCGTCGCGCGCTGGACGCTGCCCGTGGCCATCAAGGGAACGTCCTATGTCTGGCTGGATCTGAAAGACAAGCCCCACCTGGCCGTCTGGGCCGTGCTGGCCGGCATGCTCTGGTCCGTCGCCAATACGCTCACCGTGTTCGCCATCCGCAATGTCGGCCTGTCGGTGGCCTTCCCCCTGTGGAACACGAACAGCCTGGTCGGGCTGTTCTGGGGCTGGCTGCTGTTCAACGAACTCCGCGATGCCGGCCGCGCGGCCCGCGCCAAAGTGCTCGGCGGCGCCGCCGCCATCGTCGCAGGGGCCATGCTGCTGGCCTGGGCCACATCCCACCAGCCCCCGCATCCGGAACATTCCGCCGCCATGGGCGTGCTGGCCGCGCTGATGGCCGGCCTGCTCTGGGGCACCATGTACATCCCCTACCGCAAGGCCTACATCAGCGGCATGAACCCGCTCTCTTTCGTCACCGTCTTCACCGTCGGCGAACTGCTCACCTGCATCGTGCTCGCCATCGCCTTCCATGGCGGCTGGCAGCCGGTGCTCGCCGAACTCGGCCGCGTCCGCCCGGCCCTCTTCTGGCTCTTCCTCGGCGGCTTCTGCTGGGTCCTCGGCGACCTGTTCCAGCAGTACGCGGCCAAGTACATCGGCATCGGCCGCGGCATCCCGCTCTCGAACACCAACCAGCTCTGGGGCCTGGCCTGGGGCGCGCTCGTCTTCGGCGAGTTCGCCGGCCTGGGCGCCACGGCGCGCGTGCTCATCATCGCCGGATCGCTCGTCATGATCGCCGGCGCGGCCGCCATCAGTGTCGCCGCCGCGCCGGAGGCTGAACGGCAGTCCTGGCGCAAGGCCATGCGGCGGGAGTGCGAACGCTACGGGCTCCGCCAGAGCGACGTCGAAGCCGCCCTGTCCGGCGGCGATCCGCTCGCCCTCGCCGCGCCCGGCCGCCGCTGGTGGGAATTCGCCGTCGTGGCCCTCGCCATCGGCGTATTCGTCTGGCTCGGCTGGCAGGCGGAACGGCAGCCGCTGCACATGGATCCCCTGTGGCTGGCCGTGCTCACCGCGGCATCGCTGGCCGTGCTGGCCGCAGGCGGATGGCTGCTCTGGAAACGCACGCGCTTCGCCTGAGATGCCGGCCCGGCCTCCGCACATTGGATCGGCACAGCGCCGGCGACCATCTGACAGAATGGTGAAAACTCGCACGCTCATGCGCGCCCGGCCCTCCGCGGCGCCTCCGCAACAGGCCGCCGGCATCGAGGACCGGATCCTTTCCTCCGCGCGCGACCTCTTCCTCGCCGAAGGCGTCGAGGCGGTGACCGTCCGCAGCATTGCCGCCCGCGCCGGCTGCGCCACCGGCCTGCTTTACCACTACTTCGACGGCAAGGAGAGCGTGCTCGCCCGCCTGTTGGCGGACACCTTCCTGCGGCTCCGCCGCGAACTGGAGCGCCACGCCAGCGCGCACCACAAGCCGGAGCGGCGCCTCACCGCCGTGCTGGCCGCCTACGTGCGCTTCGGCCTGGATCACCCCCATGACTACGCGCTCCTCTTCCAGACCGGCTCCTCGCAGGCCCATCCCCACCTGCGCCGGGTCTTCCACTCAGAAGGCGTGGCCTGCTACAACGTCATTCGGAACTGCTGCCGGGACTGCCTGCCGGGCCAGCCCGGAAAGCGCCGCGACGGCGAAGCCGAGCTGGCGGCGCAGATGGCCTGGGCGGGCGTGCACGGGCTGGTGCACCTGCTGAACACCGCCCGCGACTTCCCCTTTTGCAGCCGCAGAGCCCTGGCCGCAAGGCACATCGCCGCCCTCGCCTCCGCCGTGACGGCGCGGCGGCCGCACGCCGGCCACCCCCGGGCGAAAAAATAGTGCATCTGGGTTGAACGCTGTTCAATCCAAACTGGTGTGAAACGACCGCAGGGTGCCGGTCTCCGCTACGTCGCCTGGCAGATGCTCACCGGCGACCGCCCGAAGTACATCGGGCTCTTGCTGGCGGTGGCCTTCTCCACCTTCCTGATGTCCCACCAGATCTCGATCTTCGTGGGCCTGCTCGACCGTACGCGCTCCCAGATTCGCGACGTCCGCGACGCCCGCATCTGGGTGATGGATCCGAACACTCAGTACGTCGACGAGACGCGCCCCCTCAGCGCCCAGACCCTGTACCGCGTGCGCAGCGTGGAAGGCGTCCAGTGGGCCTCGCCCCTGTTCAAGGGCATCACCCGCGTCAAGGGCGCCGGCGGGGCTTTCCGCAATGCCATCCTCGTGGGTGTCGACGACGCCACTCTGGCCGGGCTGCCTCAGAAGTTCCTGGCCGGCGATCCGCTGGCACTGCGCCAGCCCCGCGCCCTCGCCATCGACAGGGTAGGCCACGAAGTATTCTTCCCCGGCCAGCCCTGGGCCGCGCCCGGCCAGGAAATCGAGCTGGGCCCGCTGGTGTTCCGCGTGGCGGCCGTCGTCGACGCCTCGCCGCCGTTCGTCAACATGCCCGTCATCTTTGCCCGTTACAGCGATGCCATCCAGACAGTGGGCCCGGAAATCCGGCAGATGTCCTTCGTGCTGGCCAAAGGCGCCGAAGGCTTCGACGAAGCCGCCCTCGCCCGCCGCATCTCCGCGCAGACCGGGCTCAAAGCCCTCACCGCGGAGCAGTTCGGCTGGGACACCATCTGGTACTACATCCGCAACACCGGGATCCCCATCAATTTCGGCATCACCATTTTCATCGCATTGCTCGTGGGCGCCCTTGTTTCCGGCCAGACATTTTCCCTCTTCGTGCTGGAAAACATGCGCTACTTCGGAGCTCTGAAGGCCATTGGCGTCACCAATATCCGCCTGGTCCTCATGATTCTTCTGCAGGCTGTGCTGGTCGTTCTCATCGGATACAGCCTCGGCATCTCCTGGACGGCCCTGTTTTTCGAGCTGACGCAGTCGAACCTCGAGCTCCGCGGCTTCTGGCTTCTGCCGGAAGTGATGCTGCTCACCGTCGGTGTCGTCTTCGCCGTTGTGATGCTTGCCACGGTGCTCAGCGTGCGGCGCGTCGTGGTGGTGGATCCGGCAGTCGTATTCCGGGGCTAGAAGGAACCATGCATTCATCGGAATCCCGTCGCGGAAAACCGGCAGTCGTCTGCCGCGCCGTCCACAAGTCCTTCGGCGAAGGCGCCACGCGGCTTCACGTGCTTCGCGGTGTTGACTTCGAAGCGCATTACGGCGAAATCACCTTCCTGATGGGCCCGTCCGGCTCCGGCAAGACCACGCTGCTGACCATCATCGCCGGCCTCCTGCACGCCGACCAAGGCGACGTGCACGTCCTCGGCCGGGATCTGAAGCAGCTCCGCAACGGCGAGGCCGCGCTGTTCCGCCTGCACAACCTCGGCTTCGTCTTCCAGCAGTTCAACCTGATCCCGGCGCTCACCGCGGAAGAAAACGCCGCCGTGCCGCTGCTGGCAGCGGGCGTGCCCCGCCGCCAGGCCATCGAAAAGGCGCGCTCGCTGCTGGCCGATCTGGGAATGGCCCACCGCGCCGCCGTGCTGCCGTCGAAGCTCTCTGGCGGCGAGCAGCAGCGCGTCGCCTTCGCCCGCGCCCTGATCCAGGATCCGAAGCTTGTCATCTGCGACGAGCCGACTTCGGCTCTCGACGGCCCCACCCGCCGCCACGTCATGGAGCTGCTCCACCGCATCGCCGTGCAGCCGGACCGCGCCGTCGTCATCGTCACCCACGACGCCCGCATCCTGGACTTCGCCGACCGCGTGGCCGAAATCCAGGACGGACTCATCCATTCCACAAGCGACAGGAAGAGGGCACTCGCATGATTCTCAAATAAGGTTTTCCGCTTCTCGCAGCTTTGGCGCTCGTCTACGCCGTCACCAGCGTCCAGCGCTCGACCCCGGTCGAGGTGCAGGCGGCCACGCCCCTGCCTCCCCCCGCCAGCCCCTTCCAGCGCAGCATCGGCGCCGCCGGCATGGTGGAGAGTGAAAGCGAAGAGATCGCCATCGGCGCGCCCGTCGCCGCGCTCGTCCTCGAGGTCTATGCCAGGCCCGGCGACCGCGTCCGCCGCGGCCAGCCCCTGTTCCGGCTCGACGACCGCGACCTGCGGGCCGAACTCGCGCTCCGCGAGTCCAACGTCCAGCTCGCAGCAGCCAGTCTCGAACGCCTCCGCCGCGCCCCGCGCCCCGAGGACATCCCCCCCGCCGAGGCCCGCGTCGCGGAGGCCCGCGCCTCCCTCCAGGACGCAGAAACGCAGCTCCGGCTCATCGAGTCGGTGCGCGATCCTCGCGCCATCCGGCTCGAAGACCTCGAGCGCCGCCGCGCCGCCGTGCAGGTCGCCCGCGCGCGCCTCCAGGAGGCCGAGGCCCATCTGGCGCGCCTCCGCGCCGGATCCTGGGCCCAGGACATCGCCGTTGCCGAGGCTGAACTTGAGGCTGCCCGCCGCGCTGTCGAGCGCGTCCGCGCCGACCTTGAGCGCATGACCGTCACTGCCCCCATCGACGGGCGCATCCTCCAGGTCAACGTCCGGCCCGGCGAATACGCCCTGGCCGGCGCAGGCAAGGCGCTCGTCCTCATGGGCTCCATCGGGCCGCTGCGCGTGCGCGCCGACGTCGACGAGCGCGACGCCTGGCGCATCCGCCCCGGCGCGCGCGGCATCGCCACCGTACGCGGGAACCCGGACCTCCGCTACCAGCTCGCCTTCGTGCGCATCGAGCCCTACGTCGTGCCCAAGCGCAACCTCACCGGCGAGGGCGTCGAGCGCACCGACACGCGCGTCCTCCAGGTCCTCTATACCCTGCCCGCCGATGCCCGCGTCTACCCGGGACAGCAGATGGACGTCTTCATCGAGGAGAGCGCAAAGTGATGCTCGCTTCCCTGCTGCTTTGCCTTCTCGCCGCCGACCCGGCCGCCTGGTGGGATTCCTACGGCGACCCCGCCCTCGGCGCCCTCGTGCGGCGCGCTCTGGAGCAGAATCATGACATCCGCCTCGCCGCCCAGCGCGTCGCCGAGGCCCGCGCCCTGGAAGGCGGCGCGCGCGCCGCTCTCCTGCCTGCTATACACGCGAATTCCTCCGCGCAGCGCATTCGCGGCGGCTTCCAGAACGGCATCATCCGCATCACGCCCGGCGCCGGCCCGGAGGCCCGCACTTCGCTGATCTCGCCCTTCGAGACCGGGCTGCTCGCCTCCAGCTTCGACGCGCAATGGGAAGCCAGCTTCTGGAGCGGAACGGCGAAGCGGCTCAGCGCCGCCAGGGCCGATGCCGGGGCCGTCCGCCAGTCCACTGAAGAGATCCGCCTCATCGTCAGCGCCGAGGTGGCGCGCGCATATTTCGAGCTGCGCGGCTTCGAGCGCCAGCTGGAGGCCGCGCGCCGCAACCGCGAAACGCAGGCTGATCTGCTCGCCCTCACCGAAGAGCGCGCCCGCGCCGGGCTGGCGCCCGAGCTCGACGTCTCCAGGCAGCGCGCCGCGCTCGCCTCGCTCGATGCGGCCATCGAACCGCTGGAATGGCAGCGCAAGCTCCGCCTGCATCGCCTCGCCGTGCTCGCCGGCGACGCGGAACTGCCTCAGCGCGGTCTCCCCGCCCCGGCGGAATCCCTGCGGCTGCCGCCGCTCGGAGCCGGCGTCGACTCCGCCTTGCTCGAGCGGCGCCCGGACGTTCGCGCCGCGCTCATGCGCATCCAGGCCGCCGCCGCCCGCAGCCGCGCCGCGCGCGCCGATCGCTTCCCTCGCCTCCTCCTCACCGGGCTCTCCGGCCGCCAGGGAACCAGCGTTCCCGGCCTGTCCCTCGGCGCCGGCAACTTCTTCGGCGCCGGGCCGCAGCTCGTTCTCCCCATCTTCACCGGCGGCCGCCTGCAGGCGGAGATCCGCGCCGCAGAGGCCCGCCAGCAGCAGGCCGTCATCGAGCACGAGCGCATCCTCCTGGCCGCTCTCATGGAAGCCGAAGACGCCATCGCCGGCTACCGCGCCCAGCAGGCGCGCCACGAAAGCCTGTTGGCCGCGCGGCAGGACGCCACCACGGCCATGGAACTCGCCCGCGAGCTCTACCGCGCCGGCGCGGCCGATTATCTGAACGTTCTCGAAGCCCAACGCTCCGTGCTCGAACTCGATCTCGCCGTGGCCGAAGCCGAAAGCGCCGCCGCCGTGCAGTCTGCGCTGCTGTTCAAGGCGCTGGCCGGCGCCTGGCCCGAACAGCCCGGCGCCTGATCGAACCGCGGCGGTTGCGATATTCTGTACGCTTCATGCGAAGCGTACCCCTCGTCGCGCCGCGCCGCCTGGAACTGCAGGAAGCCCCCATGCCCGAAGGTCCGCGCGCGGGCGAACTGCTGCTGCGCATGCGCGCCGTCGGCCTCTGCGGATCCGATCTCCACTGGTGGGCCGAAGGCCGCATCCACTCCACGCCCGCGCGCTACCCGCAGATCCTCGGCCACGAACCCGTCGGCGAAGTCGTCGAAACCGGCCCCGGCGTCACCACTTTCCGTCCCGGCGATCTGGTCTCCGTCGAGCCCTCCCTCACCTGCGGCCACTGCGAGTTCTGCATCGCCGGCCGCCACAATCTCTGCATCCACGCCCGCTTCCAGGGCGGCCCCGAGGCCCCCGGCTTCCTGCGCGACTACGCCGTGATCCCTGTGCACAACGCCGACCGCGTCCCCGCCGGGCTGAGCGTGCATCAGGCGACGCTGATCGAGCCCCTCGCCGTTTGGGTCCACGTCTTCGAGCTGGAACCCGTGCGCCTCGGCGACACCGTCGCCGTGCTCGGCGCCGGGTCCATCGGCCTGCTGGGCATCGCCATGGCGAAACAGGCCGGGGCGGAAATGATTTTCACCTGCGACCGCGTGCCGCACCGCCTCGAACTCGCCCGCCGCATGGGCGCCACAGAGGCCGCCCTCGTCCCGCAGCAGGATTTC
>FWPV01014771.1_pt1 | contig 11369 bp, 5 predicted proteins | sample 2228371 | NCBI WGS metagenome assembly FWPV01 (sample SAMEA103939776, study PRJEB20133) | metagenome | reverse complement strand
AGGAGATTTCCGCCTGGCTGCACATTGGCGAAAACGGGGCGGTCACGCTGTACGCCGGAAAGGCCGAAATGGGCCAGAACGTGCGCACTTCGCTCGCGCAAGCCGCGGCTGAGGAACTGGGCGTCCCCGTGGATTCGATCCGCATGGTGCTCGGCGATACGGATCTTACGCCATGGGATGCTGGAACCTTCGGCAGCCGGACAACTCCTTATCTGGCGCCGCAGATTCGCCGCGCTGCGGCCGCGGCGCGCGAAATGCTGATCGACCTCGCGGCGGACCGTCTGAAAGCCGCCCGGGCAGCTCTTACCGCCGCAGGGGGCAAGGTGACCGACGCCAAGTCAGGCCGCTCCATCTCTTACGGTGAGCTGACGCGCGGGCAAAAGCTGCTCAAGACCATCCCTGCTGACACTTCGCTGCGGGCAGCGGCGGAATGGCGCGTGGCGGGCAAGCACGTCCGGAAGGCGGATGGCCGGGCCATGGTCACCGGGGCGCACCTTTATCCGAGCGACATTACGCGTCCCGGGATGCTGTACGGGAAAGTGCTGCGCGCTCCATCCTGGAACGCCAAGCTGGTCTCGGTGGATGGCAGCGCGGCGAAAGCTTTGCCGGGCGTGCACTTCGTCCACGAGGGCGGGTTCGTGGGCGTGGCGGCGCCCGATGAGCGGGCGGCGGCGAAAGCGCTCGAAGCGGTGAAGGCGGAATGGTCCGAATCGCCGCAGCCTTCCGAACGCGAGATCTTCGACTATTTGCGTAAGACTGCGGGACCGCCGCAGGGCCAAGGCATCCGGCGGGGGAGCATTGAGCGCGGCATGTCGGAAGCCGACGTCCGTCTCAAACAGACTTACACGGTGGCTTACATCGCCCATGCCCCGCTCGAGCCGCGCGCGGCGGTGGCGGAATGGGAGGGCGGCAAGCTCACGGTGTGGACGGGCTCGCAACGACCTTTCGGCGTGCGTAGCGAGCTTGCGTCGGCGTTTCAGATACCCGAGGAACGCGTCCGGGTTATCATCCCCGACACCGGCTCCGGCTACGGCGGAAAGCACACCGGCGATGCGGCGATCGAAGCAGCGCGGCTGGCGCGCGCCGCAGGCAAGCCGGTGAAGGTCGTCTGGACCCGCGAAGAAGAGTTCCGGTGGGCGTACTTCCGTCCCGCGGGCATTTTCGAGGTCTCAAGCGGGATGCGGAAGGACGGAACCATCACCGCTTGGGAGTTCCACAATTACAACTCCGGACCCGCGGGATTACAGACGATGTACGACATCCCGCACCAGCTTATTGTTTATCACCCTTGCCGCTCGCCGTTGCGCCAAGGATCCTACCGGGCGCTCGCGGCGACGGCGAACCACTTCGCCCGCGAAGTCCACATGGATGAGCTCGCGCAGGCGGCGTCGATGGACCCCCTCGAATTCCGGCTGAAGAACCTGAAAGACGAGCGGCTAAGGGCGGTGCTTGTGGCGGCGGCGGAGAAGTTTGGCTGGAAGAAGAGGAAAAAAGAACCGGGCCGCGGTTACGGCATTGCCGGAGGGTTCGAGAAGGGATCTTACGTAGCGACCTGCGTCGAAGTGTCGGCGCCCGCGGATGGTCCGGTGAAGGTCCTGCGGGTGGTGGAAGCGTTCGAATGCGGCGCCATCGTGAATCCGGACCATCTGGAGAATCAAGTCGTCGGAATGATCGTCATGGGGCTGGGCGGCGCTCTTTTCGAAGCGGTGCGATTCGAGAATGGTCGGATGCTGAACCCGCGGTTTTCGCGCTACCGCGTGCCGCGTTTCAGCGACACGCCTCCGGTTGAGGTCGTGTTGCTGGACCGCAAGGATCTGGCTTCGGCGGGCGGCGGAGAGACGCCGATTTGCGGCATCGCTCCGGCGCTGAGCAACGCGATTTTCGACGCGCGGGGGCAACGGCTGCGGTCGCTGCCGCTCTTGCCGCCTCGCACTTCGTAAAATAGAGAAAGAAACAGCCTTGAGGTTAGGACGCTGCGGCGCTGCATGAGCAGTTCGTGCGCCGCCCGGTTACTGCCTCGCCCCCGTCCCTACTGGAATGGCGGGAGGCTGTGGGGTCCGCTTCATGGCGGACGGAGCCCGCGTCAAATCAACCTCAATGGCTCACGTGAGGAGTGTCTCTATGCTCATTGTGCTTACGCTGCTTGCCGCTCTGCTTCTGGTTCCCGCTGGCGCGCCGGCACAAACCGCAGCCGGCGCCGGAGTCGTGAACGGAATCGTCCGCGATCATTACGGCGAAGGGCTTCCGGACGCCGAAGTGACCCTCACAAATGATTCCATGGGACTACGCAGGGTCATGGAAACGACCATCGACGGCTTGTTCGATGCCGGTGGATTGCCGCCCGCTTACGGCTACCGGATTAAAGTGACGCGCAAAGATTACGCCGGCTGGGAGTCGGCTGAGTTTCAGGTGCCTGTGGGCCGCCCGGTTACATTCGAGATTTCGTTGTTGCCGGCTACGGCGTCCGCTTCCGGCGATAAGCCAACCGGGAGGATCGTCGAAGCAGCCGATTCGGGTATCCCGCTGTTGCTCACCCATCGAGACATCGAAGACCTGCCGGCAAAATCCCGCCGCGTGGATGCGCTTGCGGCTTTGGCGCCGGCTCTGCACCCGGATGCGGACGGCAGCCGCCTGCATTTCCTCGGGCGGCAGACGCACTATCCGGTTCTGGTGGATGGCGTCGCTGCAGATAACAGCTCGTCAGCGCACGGCTCGAATCTTGCCATGCGCGTCACGCAAGACTCCGTTCAAGACATGCAGGTGCTGCCTTTTGGATATCCCGCCTATCTGGGCGGATCCATGGGCGGCGTAATCAACATCGCCACCCGCAGCGGGAGCAACACACTGCGGGGCGCACTATATGAGTACTACCGGAACGAGGACTGGACTGCGGTGAGGCGCGATGCGCCCGGCAAGAACCTGGCGGGAAGAGCGCACCAACCTGGCGCGAGCCTGGGGGGACCGCTGCTCGAGGACCGGGCGTTCTTTTTCGCCAACCTGGAGGCTCGGAGCGCCCGCTCGCAGGTGATGAACCGCATCCTGAACCCGCTCCTTGCCGATGCCGCTGGAACGTCAGTGGAGCTTGCGAATTGCCGCGCCACAGCGGCTCAGTGCGCGGCGGCGGCGCGGTTTGTGGAGAGCCAGATGAACGTGTTGTCGCCCGCCTCATCGCGTTCCCTGGCCGGGATCTTCAAGCTGGACTTGAACGTGAGCGAATCGAACTTCCTCCGCTTCGCGGTTCGTGAGAGCCGGTGGCGCTGGCCGGAAGGCTTCGCCACTGAGACGGTGGCGCCGGATGGCGGTTTGCTTGGACAAAATTCGCTGCGGGCGCGGAGCCGTTACTACAAGTTTGGTTGGACGGGCGTGCTAGGTTCCAACGGCGTCAACGAATTATCTCTCGCCACCTACCGCGACCGCTTCGTGAGCGCCGCGCCCGAACCGATCCTTTCCACCGGGCGGCTGTCGCTCATGCTGGCGGGGTCCAACGTGGGAACTGCCGAGACCTTCCGGACGAGCACGCGTGAAACGCAGCGGAACCAGCTCGGCGATCACATGCGGGTGACCGCTGGTTCTCACACCCTTCAGTTCGGCGTTCACTGGTCGGAGAACCGGTACCGGATCGATGAGCTCGCCAACGCGCACGGAGTCTATGTTTACGCCGGGCTGACCGAATTCGCCCGGGATTTTGGCCGCGCCGGCACGAAGAGCTACAGTTATCTCACCCAGACCTTAGGGATTCCGGTGCGTTATTTCCGCATCAGGGAATTCAGCGCCTATGCGCAGGACACCTGGCGCGCGTGGCCGGGTCTGACTGTGACCGGAGGCTTGCGATGGGACAAGGCGGCTCTGCCGCAACCGCCGGCCTCGGATCCTCATTTCTATCAGACCAAGACGATTCCATCTCCCAATTTGGCTTTCTCGCCGCGTGCGGGACTGGCTTACGAGCTGAATGACCGCACGGTGGCGCGCTTTGGCTTCGGGCTGTTCTATGCGCCCTATCCGGCATCGTTTATTGATGCGCTGTATCTGGGAAACGGGGTGCAACAGACGAGCGTCCGGGTTTACCCGAACCAAACGGGCTCGCCATATTTCCCGATTGTGCTTGCCACCTTGGCGAACGCCCCCGCAGGAACCAAAAACATCCTGTATGCCAATGCCAAGATCCGCTACTCCTACACCCCGCAGACCACGGTGGCGTTGGAAAGGCGGGTCGGCGGCGGAGTGCAGGTTTCGGCCCGGTATCTGGCCAGCCCCGGCAACCGCCTCCTCACGGCCAAGGACATCAACTTGGCGGAGCCGGCGCTCACCCGCAGCTACACGATTCTGAACTCCGCCGGAGCCGCCGCCGGCTCGTTCCCGACGTCCATTTGGAACACCCGGACGAGCACGGCGTATAGCCGGGTGCATGAGATCGCGAATGACGGTTCATCCTGGTATCACGCCATGGTGGCTGAGGCGCGGAAGAGCTTCGGGCACGGCTTGAGCGCGCAGGCGTCCTATGTGTGGTCGCATGCCATCGCCAACACGACAGGGCCTTGGCTCGTCCCCGGCGTTCCGCTTAGCTCGGTGAATGGCGAACCGGATGCGGACCGCGGAAACTCGAGCGCGGATCAACGTCACCGGGCGGTGCTGAGCTGGAATTGGGAGCCGGTGTTACCGTCCGGCGCGCCTGCGTTTGCCCGAAAGCTGCTGAACGGATGGCAACAGTCGGGGGTGGTCACTCTGGCGTCGGGGCTGCCGTTCACCCCGCTTGTGGTCGTTAGCGGGCAGCAATTCACGGGCGTCAGCATGGTGCACCCAACGTCGCTCAATGGTTCGGGGGGCTGGGCGAGGGCGCCGTTCCTGCCCGTGAACAGCTTGCTCGCTGAGTCGCAATATAACGTGGACGCACGTGTGGTGCGGAAGATCTCCGTGACCGAAAGAATCCAAACCAAGGTGCTGGTGGAGGCTTTCAATCTCTTCAACCGTCAACCGGCGATCGCGGTGCAGCAGATCGCCTATACCGCCTCCGGCGGAACTTTAACTCCGGTGAGGGACCTCGGGAGGGGCGTCAAATCAGCCGCTCCGCGCACTGCGCAGATCGCCTTCCGGATCGAGTTTTGATGGGGAGCGGTTGGCGGTCACCTGTCTGTTTTTGGCGGTAGACCGCCCGCTGACCGCTTTCCCCCTATTCCTGCTTGAAGCGCCTGTACGGCTCGATGACCTGGGTGGTCGTAGTGCGCCACTCTTCGATCGGCGGTGCTCCGGCGTCCTTGAAGAAGCGGTGCAGCTCCTCGCGCAGCGCGTCGCGCTGTTTCGCGTGGCGGGGATCGTCGATCACGTTGCGGGACTCGCCGGGGTCCGCTTCAAGGTCGAACATTTCGCTGGGCCACTCCTTGGTGCGCTCGATGTACTTGAGGTTTTCGGTGCGAATGGCGCGTACATAGGCGTATTCGAAGAACAGCCGGGTGCGCCACTGCGGCTTCTGCCCGCGCAGGAAGGGGGCGAAGCTGCGCCCGACGCGCCGTTTGTCAGGCGCGGCTGTCACCCCCAAGTAATCCAGGATTGTCGGGAAGAAATCGTAAGACGAGATTAGCGGGTCCAGACGCTGACCCGGCTTGATGCGCCCGGGGTGATTCCAAATCATCGGCACCCGCAGGGACTCTTCATACATGTTGAACGGCACCGTGCCGTTGCCCTTGCCCCACATGCCGTGGTGCCCGGCGTTCCACCCTTGGTCGGCGGTGAAGATGACGAGCGTGTTCTCGCGCTGCCCCATCTCCTCCAGCTTCTTGAGTATACGGCCCACGTTATGGTCGACGCCGGTAATCAGGGCGGAATAGGCATGCATGCTGGCTTCATTGCGATGGTTTTTCGCCAGACCTTCGTTCTGCCAGGGATGCATCTCGTCCCGCGGGAAACAACGGAACCGGGCGCCTTCGTACGGCTTGCGGTAAACGTCCGGCTGATAATTGAACGGCGTGTGCGGCGCGTAGTAGGGCACGAGCAAATAGAATGGCTTGTCTTTTTCCTTGCTCCGCTGGTCGAGAAATTCGAGCGCGAAATCCGTCACCAGATCGGTCTTGTACCCTTTCATGGGTCGGGTCTGGCCGTTCACGACAAAGGTGGGATCTTTGTACGTGCCGCCGCCGCCGGGGATGGATGCCCAGTATGTAAAGCCCGCCTGCGCCCGGTCATCGTGCCCCATGTGCCACTTGCCGCACATGCCCAGCGTGTAGCCGTTGCGCGCCAGCACCTCGGAGTAAGGGGTCAACCCCTGATACCAGATCCGGCTCTTGGGTCCAAAGCTGTCCACCGGGCGGAGCCAGTCCTGCACAGAGTGGCGCGAGGGAATGGCGCCCGTGAGATATGTAACCCGGCTTGGCGAGCAAACCGGCGTGCAAGCGAACGCGCGCGTGAACAACGCGCCCTCTTTGGCGAGCCGGTCGATCACCGGCGTGTGCATCTCCCCGCAGCCGTACGCGCCGAGCGCCCAAGCTCCGTGGTCGTCGGTCATGAATTTGACCACGTTGGGACGGCGCGCGGCGGCTCTCGACGGAGTAATGATGAACGGCGCGGCGGCAAGGAACGTTCTTCGGGTGGCGGTCATTGGGAAACTCCTTCAACCACCGATAGAATACATCGGACGAGGGGGCGCAATGAAGCGCGACGTATTGATTTCGTGCCCCTCCCACTTCGCCCAGACTGTCTTGCGGACGATCTCCTGAATCTCCTCGTCGCTCGCGCCGCCCCGCAGCGGGGTCTTGATATCGGTCTCCTCCAGTGCGAAAAGACAATAGCGCAGCTTGCCGTCCGCCGTAATCCGGATGCGGTTGCAATTGAGACAGAACGGGCGGCTCACCGACGCGATGAAGCCGATCCGCCCGATGCCGTCGGCGAAACGGTACTCCAGAGCCGGCGCTCGCGGGTCGGCGTCGGGAATCTCAACCAGAGGTCCGATCTCGCGCTCCAGCATGGCGACGATTTCACTGGCGAACAACACCCGGTCCCGCTGCCAGAGCCCTTGAGCGTCGAGGGGCATGAATTCGATATACCGGATCTCAATTCCATGCTCGCGCCCGAATCGAGCCAGCGGAACGATGTCCGGCTCGACCAGATCCTTGACCGCGACGACGTTCAGCTTGATCGGGTCGTAGCCCAGCTCCTTGCACCGGAAAATGCCGGCCAGGATGCGGTCCAGCTCGTCCCGCCGGGTGATGGCGATGAAGCGTTCGCGGTCCAGCGTGTCAAGGTGGATGTTTACTCTCCGCAGCCCGGCGTCGTACAGGTCCTTCGCCTGCTCGGCGAGCAGCACACCGTTGGTGGTGAGCCCCAAGTCCCGTATCCCCGGGATGTGCGCCAGCTTACGGACGAGGACATGGAGGTCGCGGCGCAAAAGCGGCTCGCCGCCGGTGAGCCTCAGTTTCGTGATGCCGAGCGGCACGCAGAGGCGTACAAACCTTTCGATTTCCTCGAAACTCAGAATCTCCGCACGGGGCACGTAAACCGCCTCGTGTTCGGGCATGCAGTAGTAGCAGCGTATGTTGCAGCGGTCGGTGACGCTGATGCGAAGGTTGTTATGCGTGCGCCCGAAGGTGTCGATGAGCGGCGCGGGCGTCATAAGCCAAGGCGTCTAAAGCGCCAGCATGCGCTCAATGGGCGCCCGCGCGCGGTCCATGATCTCCGGCGCCAGTTCCACTCGAGGCTCTAGCGTGCGCAAACAATCCGCCAGCTTCTCCAGCGTGTTCCGCTTCATGTAGGGACACTCGCTACAGTTGCAGTTCTCGTTGGGGATGAAATAGAACGTCTTGTCCGGCGCCAGCTTGTGAAGAGAGTGTTTGACGCCGCTTTCCGTCATGACGATAATCTCTCGCGCCTCCGCCTTCACGCACCATTCGATGATGGCGGTGGTCGAGCCGATGAAATCCGCCATTTCGAGCACTTCGCGCGGGCATTCCGGATGCGCCGCCACGAGCGCGCCGGGGTGCTCGCGCTTCGCCGCGGCCAAGCGTTTCGCGTTCCAAGTGGAGTGGACGATACAAGCGCCTTGCCAGATGCGCAGGTTTTCCCGGCCGGTCTTCATCTTCACGTAGTTGCCTAGGTTGATGTCCGGCAGGAACAGGATCGGCTTTTCCGGCGGGATGGAATTCACTACCGTCACGGCGTTGCGCGAGGTGCAAAGAATGTCGCTCTCGGCCTTGACCTCCGCCGACGTGTTGATGTAACTGACGACGACGTGATCCGGATGGCGCTGCTTCCAGGCGCGCAAATCGGCTGCTGTGCAGCTATCCACCAGACTGCAACCTGCTTCCCGGTCGGGGACCACCACGATTCTCTGGGGGTTGAGAATCTTGGCTGTCTCCGCCATGAACCACACGCCGCAAAACGCGATCACCTCTCCGTCAAATTGCCGGGCTTTGCGGGCCAGTTCCAGACTGTCGCCGATGGCGTCGGCAAGGTCCTGAATCTCAGCCTCCTGGTAATGGTGAGCCAGGATGACCGCGCGCCTCTGCCGCTTCAATTCGACAATTTCGTCGGTTATACTGCGAGTGGCAAGCATGGAGAAAGCCCGAATCTTAATCTTAGTGTAACAGCTTGCAGGGGGCCCATATGCGCGCGCTTCGATCCGGATTGGCATGGCTGATCGTGGCGGCTGCCGCCTATGCGCAGCAGGCGGCGCTCACGTGCAACGTAAGCTCTGTTTCGCCCGTGCTGAGGGCGGAGGGGCTAGCTGAGGCATTGGGAGAGATCGTCCTCGTCTGCGCCGGAACGCCCGGCGCGATCGTCGAAACCAACCTGAATGCGTTTCTTCCCGCGCCCGTTTCGAACAAGAAATTGCCGGATGGCTCCGCGGACGCCATTCTGACCGTGGACGGCGCCCCGGCGGGAGTACCCGCCCGCGTCACCGGAACGTCCGTGGTGGGATGGTCCGGACTGAGATTCACGGTGCCGGCTTCCGGCGGAGTGACGTTACGTATCCGGAATTTGCGGGCGGCGGTGAACCGGTGGCAGAAGGGCTTGCCGGTCTCCGTCTTCCTCTCCCTCTCAGGGGCTACCCGCATACAACTGACGCGTTCCATGGTGGATGTGGGGATACCTCAAACCAGTCTGTATGTGACCTCCACCACAGCGGCGGTAGTGGGAAGATCGCCCGTACCGGCGGCGGGAACGATCAGCGCATTCGCCGGCGCCGGAGTGGCGTCTCACGCCGTGCGGATCACGGAGGGATTCCCGGACGCTTTTCAGCGCAAAGACGCGACGAGCGATCAGGGGAGCAGGATTCTCATCCGTTACGGAGGGCTTCCTCCCGGTGCGCGCCTGTTCGTTCCCGAATACATCGCCGGCTCGAACGCCACCCAGCCGACCAGAGGCGGCGGCTTGGGGTCGGACCCTTCAGGCGGTGTGTACACGGTCGGCTCCGGGGCGCTACTTCTCGGGCGGGTGCGGGATGCCCAGGCTGACGGAAGCGGCGGGACACCGTCCGGGATGCCTCCCCTCCTTGGCTTTGCCCCTTGGGTGGTAGATGCTATCTCTGAAGTTCCCTTGACGAACGGCAATGGGTTTGTGGTCTATGAAGTGCTCGAGGCAAGCGGGGGAACGATTGAGAGCGCCGAGTGGCCCGCTTTCCTGACCCTCGAACAGAGGGTGACGGGTCAAGCCTCCAACTCCACTTGGTTGACCGTCTCCTTGGCGCCGGTGTCAACCGAGGCGGGGTTCGCCGCCGCCCCGGTTCCGCGGTTCGCCGAAATCGACCCGCCTCCGGATTGCTGGTTGAAGGGCGACTGCCAGGCCAGCTATCAGCCCCTGCTGGCAGTCAGCACGACGCTTCTTTCGTTCCGCGTGAACGAAGGCGCAAATTTTCAAGATTTGGATTTTTGGGTTCAGAACGCGCGGGGAGGAAACCTCGGGTGGACGGCTAGCGTGCGCTACCTCACGGGTTCAGGCTGGCTGAGGCTCCAGCCTGCCTCCGGCGTCAACGAAACCAACGTCGTGGCGCGAGCTTCGGCGTCCGGGTTGACGCCCGGGTCCTATGCCGCCGTCATCACCGTGGATGGAGGACCGGTTGCGGGCGCCAAGGAAATCCAAGTGCGGTTGGAGGTCGTGGCGGCGCCGCCCCCCGATCCTTCGCCGGTGATCCGCTCCGTGGTGAATGCGGCGAGTTTCTCGCCGGACGAGGTGGTTCCAGGATCGCTGATCATGGTTTTTGCGGACAAATTGCAGGGCGGCGCCGTGAGTTTGAGCTTGGATGGGATTCCCGCCCGGATCCTTTTTGCCGGGGAGGGGCAGTTGAATGCTGTGGCGCCCGCCAGTTTAGTTGGGAAGACGCAGGCTGTGGCGGTGCTGACCGTGGGAGGATTCAGTTCGGCTCCGTTCCCGGTCAGGCTTTCGCCTTGCGCGCCGGCGGTCTTCGCGAACGGGATCCTCAATCAGGACAATACGTTAAACGGACCGTCCAGTCCCGCTGCCGCGGACAGCGTGGTGCAGGTTTTCATGGCCGGCATACCGGCGCAAGCATCGGTGGTTGCAAAAGTGCACGATTGGGAAAACCAGCAGCCGCTTTACGCCGGTCCGGCGCCGGCCAACGAGGGATTGCAACAGGTGAACTTACGCATCCCGGCGGGGCTGCCGAGCATGCAAACCGAGATTGTAATTTGCGCCCGCCCGGCCGGATCGTCCGCGTGGGCCTGCTCGAAGCCAGAAAAAATTTATTTAAAATCAGCACCTTAGAAACTTTTTTCATCTGCCGGTTGCGCTCCTCTGGCAGATTTGTTATTTTGGGATAGCAGCGCAGTAAAGCCTTTGGGTGATCCCTGCGGTATCGATCGCAGTGCTTCCTGAAAAATTCGAGGAAGTGAACTCGTGCGGCTTGGCGCTGTAGCCTTTCCGAGGCTGCTGGCGGTTCGGGTTTGGCGGGAACGCGATGCCCGGGCTGGCTGGCGGGGTCTTTGACAGACAGGTTGGACGTTGAAGAGCAGACAAGCAAGTCCGTTAGTTGGAACTGAGTTCAGAAGCGAGGCGAGTAAGTAACTCAAAGGTTCAAACGAGAGTTTGATCCCGGCTCAGAATCAACGCTGGCGGCGCGCCTAACACATGCAAGTCGAACGGGAAAGGGGAGCAATCCCTGAGTACAGTGGCGTACGGGTGAGTAACACGTGGGTGATCTGCCCTCTGGTGGGGGATAACCCTGGGAAACCGGGGCTAATACCGCATAAGTTCGCAAGAAGAAAGCCGCAAGGCGCCGGAGGAGGAGCCCGCGGCCGATTAGCTCGTTGGTGAGGTAACGGCCCACCAAGGCGAAGATCGGTAGCCGGCCTGAGAGGGCACACGGCCACACTGGCACTGAAACACGGGCCAGACTCCTACGGGAGGCAGCAGTGGGGAATCTTGCA
>FWPV01006893.1_pt1 | contig 11370 bp, 8 predicted proteins | sample 2228371 | NCBI WGS metagenome assembly FWPV01 (sample SAMEA103939776, study PRJEB20133) | metagenome | reverse complement strand
TATTGAACTGGTCGGCCAGCGACTTGGCCACGCCCGCCTGGTCCAGCAGGAAGCGGCGAGCCGCCTCGCCGGTCAGGGCCTCGATGCGGCGCACGCCGGCGGCGACGCCTTGTTCGGAGACGATCTTGAACAGGGCGATGTCGCCGGTGCGGGCGACGTGGGTGCCGCCGCACAGTTCCACCGAATAGCCCTTGGCCTCTTCGGTCAGCGACTTGCCCAGGGTGAGAACGCGGACGCTGTCGCCGTACTTCTCACCGAAGAGGGCCACGGCGCCGGCCTCGATGGCCTCCTGCGGGGCCATTTCCTTGGTCTCAGCCGGGACGTTCTGGCGGATGACCTCGTTGACCTCGGCCTCGATGCGGTCGAGCTCGTCAGCGGTCAGCGGACCGCCGTGGCTGAAGTCGAAGCGCATGCGCTCGCCATCGACCATCTGGCCCTTCTGAGCGACGTGCGGGCCCAGCACGTGGTGCAGGGCCGCATGGACGAGGTGCGCGGCCGAGTGGTTCGAGCGGGTAGTGTGACGACGCTCGGCGTCGACTGAGGCGACGACCTGGTCGCCAACCTTCAGATCGCTCGCCAGCTCGACGCGGTGGACGTGCAGTTCGCCCGCCTGCTTCTGGGTGTCGAGCACGCGGCTCTCGCGACCATGGGCCTCGATGACGCCGGTGTCGCCCGCCTGACCGCCGCTCTCGGCGTAGAAGCTGGTGCGGTCCAGCAGGACCTCGGCGGTCGTCCCGGCCGAGGTGGTCTCGGTGGTCTCATAGCCGACGAAGTCGGTGGCGCCGGCCTTTTCCTTGATCGAGAACCAGGCGGCCGCAGCGCCCTGCTGGCCCGAGCCGGCCCAGTTGGCGCGCGCCATTTCGCGCTGCTTCTGCATGGCTGCGTCGAAGCCGTCGGTGTCGACGGTCAGGCCCTTGGCGCGGACGGCGTCCTGGGTCAGGTCCAGCGGGAAGCCGTAGGTGTCATAGAGCTTGAAGGCGGTCTCGCCGTCGAGCACGTCGCCGGCCGAGAGGTTGGCGGTGGCCTCATCCAGAAGACCCATGCCGCGACCCAGCGTGGTGCGGAAGCGCTCTTCTTCCTGGCGCAGGGTCTCGACGATCGAGGCCTCGGCGCGGCGCAGTTCCGGATAGGCCTGGCCCATCTCGGCCACCAGGGTCGGGGCCAGACGGTGCATCAGGGGCTCGTTGGCGCCCAGCAGATAAGCATGGCGCATGGCGCGGCGCATGATGCGGCGCAGGACATAGCCGCGGCCTTCGTTCGAGGGCGACACACCATCGGCCAGCAGGAACGACGACGAGCGCAGGTGGTCGGCGATCACGCGATGCGACGGCGCCTGGGCGCCCTCGGCCTTCACGCCGGTCAGCTCAACGCTGGCGGCGATCAGGGCCTTGAACAGGTCGATATCGTAGTTGTCGTGCTGGCCCTGCAGCACGGCCGCGATCCGCTCCAGGCCCATGCCGGTGTCGATCGAGGGCTTGGGCAGGCTGATGCGCTCGCCGCCGGCCAGCTGCTCGAACTGCATGAACACGAGGTTCCAGATCTCGATGAAGCGGTCGCCGTCCTCATCGGGGCTGCCGGGAGGGCCGCCCGCGATGTGGGGGCCGTGGTCGAAGAAGATTTCCGAGCACGGACCGCACGGGCCGGTGTCGCCCATGGACCAGAAGTTGTCGTTGGTCGGGATACGGATGATGCGGTCATCGCCAAGGCCGGCGATCTTCTTCCACAGGTCCGCCGCCTCATCGTCGGTGTGGTAGACCGTGACCAGCAGCTTGTCCTTCGGCAGCTTGAACTCGCCGGTCAGCAGGGTCCAGGCGTGGTGGATGGCCTGTTCCTTGAAGTAGTCGCCGAACGAGAAGTTGCCCAGCATCTCGAAGAAGGTGTGGTGGCGGGCGGTGTAGCCGACATTGTCCAGGTCGTTGTGCTTGCCGCCAGCGCGGACGCACTTCTGCGAGCTGGCCGCGCGCGGATGGGCCGGGGTTTCGGCGCCCGTGAACACGTTCTTGAACGGCACCATGCCGGCGTTGACGAACAGCAGGGTCGGATCGTTCTGCGGCACCAGCGGCGCCGACGGCGTCACGGCGTGATCGGCCTTGCCGAAGTAGTCGAGGAAGGTGCTGCGGATCTCGTTCAAGCTGGGCATGAGCGTCTCAAAGTCTTGAATACCGGTCCGGCGAGCGGCCGGAAGTCGGCCGCTGCATAGCGCGGTTTTCGGCGAAGGGGAAACAGGCTTGGCGGTGGGGGCGCGGGTTGCGGCGGAAAAGGGCCTGTTTGCCGCAGTCCGCTCAAGCCGCGCTCGCCGGGTGACTGCGTCGCCAGCCCGCGCTGGCGCGGACGGAGGTGGGGCGAGTAGCGGCCTCGGTGCGTCCTTCGAAGCTCGCCTTTGGCTCGCACCTCAGGATGAAGAAAGCTGGTGCTGAAGTCCTCAGCCAGAGGTGCGCTCTTGAGCGCGCCTTGAAGGACGCAGGAACACGGCCATCAAGCCGAAGCGCCACGGTCCAGCCGCTTTGCCCAAAAGAGTAGGCCGCCTGGCATGGGGTCCAGGCGGCCTGATCGCGGCCTTCGCGGCGGTCCGCCGCGGGCGTGTTGAAGGCGGGGAACGCCCGCGAATGCGGGCGAAGGCCGCGAAACCCTTGAGCCTCCGGGCCTAGTCCTCTTCGCCCTCCTCCGGGCCGCCGACCAGAAGTTCTTCCTCGATCTTCTGCGACGACTTGCGGACGGCGGCTTCGATGGACGCGGCGATGTCGGGATTGTTCTTCAAGAACTCGCGGACATTGTCGCGCCCCTGGCCGATGCGCTGGCTGCCGTACGAGAACCACGAGCCGGCCTTGTCGATGATCCCGGCCTTGACGCCCAGGTCGATCACTTCGCCCAGCTTGGAGATGCCCTCGCCGTACATGATGTCGAACTCGACCTCGCGGAACGGCGGGGCCACCTTGTTCTTGACCACCTTCACGCGGACATTGTTGCCAATGATCTCGTCACGCGCCTTCACCGAGCCGGTGCGGCGGATGTCGAGGCGCACTGAGGCATAGAACTTCAGCGCGTTGCCGCCCGTGGTCGTCTCGGGGCTGCCGTACATCACCCCGATCTTGTGGCGGATCTGGTTGATGAAAATGACGATGGTGTTGGCCTTGTTGATCGAGGCCGTCAGCTTGCGCAGCGCCTGGCTCATCAGACGCGCCTGCAGACCCGGCAGGCTGTCGCCCATCTCGCCTTCGATTTCCGCCTTGGGCGTCAGCGCCGCCACCGAGTCGACGACGACGATGTCCACGGCGCCGGAGCGCACCAGGGTGTCGGTGATCTCAAGCGCCTGCTCGCCGTTGTCGGGCTGAGAGACCAGCAGGTTATCGAGATTGACCCCCAGCTTGAACGCGTAGGACGGGTCCAGCGCGTGTTCGGCGTCGACAAAGGCGGCGGTGCCGCCGGCCTTCTGCACTTCGGCCACCACGTGCAGGGCCAGGGTGGTCTTGCCCGAGCTTTCCGGGCCGTAGACCTCGACGATCCGCCCCTTGGGCAGGCCGCCGATGCCGAGCGCGATGTCTAGGCCGAGCGAGCCGGTGGAGACGGACTCCATCTCGACCTTGCCCTTCTCGCCCAGCTTCATCACCGAGCCCTTGCCGAACGCGCGGTCGATCTGGGCGAGAGCCGCCTCTAGCGCGCGTTGCTTATCGCCTTCTTCCTTGGCCACGAGTTTCAAAGCCGCCTGACTAGTCATGATTGATCCGCCTTCTATTCCATGATTCCGGCCGCCCGATTGGCGCTTCGCGCGCCCCGCCTCAGCAACCTGTGGAACATGCTGAATGGGTACATGCTTTGTTCCATGTTCGCAAGATGTTCTCACTGTAGAAACGACCGTTTCTGTCGCCCCCCGCGCCGCCACCTTGGCCGCCCGATTTGTCGCGCGCCTGCACCCCCTTCGAAACCGGTCCTTAAGTCCCGGCATGCAAGGGTGACTGGCTTACTCGGGGGATTGTCGACTTGTCGCTGGATCCGCGTCGCCTTCTTGGTCTGGCCTTCGCCAGCGCCGACCTGCTGGTGGAATTGCAGAGTGGGCGCGTGCGCCTGGCCCTTGGCGCCGCCCAGAAGGTGATGGGCAAGAGCGAGGCCGCCCTGACCGGCAAGGCGTGGGCGGACCTGTTCCACGCCGACGACCGCCCGCTGATGGAAGCCATGCTCAGCTGCGCCGACGACGGCGTGCGGCGCGGTCCTGTCGTGTTGCGCCTGGCTGAGCCTGAGGACAAGCATGTCCGCGTCATCCTGCGCGCCTTGCCAGAGAACGAGGGTCGCGTCTCCGCCGCCATCACGGCGGCGCAGTCGGCTGGTCCGCCGCTGACGGCCAGCTCCCTGCAACCGCGCGAGTCGTTCGACGATATCGCCCAGGGTCTGTTCGAGGCCGCCCGCGTCACGGGCATCGAGCTGGAACTGGCCATGGTCGAGTTCTCCGGCCTGGGCGACATGCGCGAGGCGCTGCCTCCCGACGAGGCCGCTGCGCTGGACGTCCGGGTGGCCAGCGCGCTTCGCGCCGAAGCCCATGGCGGCGCCGCCGCCACCAAACTGTCGGACGATCGTTTCGCCCTGCTCCGCCAGCGCGATGATCGGCCCGAGAACATGATCAAGCGCCTGACCAGGATGGTCAGCGCCGAGGCCAGCGCCCATGTGGTGCCTCTTGAAGGCGGCGGCGGCTCATCGCGGGCGATGCGCGCCCTGCGCTACGCCTTGGACGACTTCCTGCGCGAGGGCCTGAAGGACATCCCGCCGATGACCCTGTCGGAGGCGATGAACCGGTCGGTCAAGCGCACCCTGGCTCGCGCCGGCGCCCTGGGCGTGGCCGTCAGCCAGCGCCGGTTCAACCTAGCCTACCAGCCCGTCGTGTCGCTGGCCACGGGCCTGGCGCATCATCACGAGGTGCTCGTTCGGTTCGAGGACGGCGGCAGCCCGTTCGCCCTGATCCGCATGGCCGAAGAATTCGACCTGATCGAGGAGCTCGACCACGCCATCGTCGAGCAGGCGGTCAAGAAGCTGGCCAACGACACCGAGCGCAAGATGAAGCTGGCTGTCAATGTGTCGGGCCAGACGATCGGCAACGAGACCTTCGTCGACCACGTGGGCCGGCTGCTCGCCAAGTTCGACGAAGCCAAGGGACGGCTGATCTTCGAGATCACCGAGACCCGCGCCATCGACAATCTGGCGGTGGCCAACCAGCATATCCAGAGCCTGCGGTCGATGGGCTCCCTGGTCTGTCTCGACGATTTCGGGGCCGGCTCGTCGTCGTTCTCTTACCTGCAGCAACTGGCGCTGGACATCGTGAAGATCGATGGCCGCTATGTGCGCGAACTGGCCGACAACAGCCGCGACGGCGCGCTGGTGCGGCGCCTGGTGGAGCTGTGCCGCGATCTCAAGGTCCGCACGGTGGCGGAGATGGTCGAGACCGCCGAGGTCGAGGAGGTCGTCCGCAATGTGGGCGTCGACTTCGCCCAAGGCTGGCTTTACGGCAAGCCGTCGGACAAGCCGGCCCCGGCCCTGCGCCCCGCCGCCCCGGTCAAGGCCGTGGCGCGACGCGCTGGCGCCGCGGATAGCTGGGGCTAGGAAAGAGCGCCCCTCCCCCGCGGAACGGAGGAGGGACCCAGCCTAGACTGTCCTAGACCTTGCCGCCCTCGCTGACGGTGTAGTCGTCGATCACGCGCTCGAAGACGGTCAGCGGCGTCATGCCCGACAGCAGGCCCGCGTCGTGGAACTCGCGGATGTCGAACTTTTTGCCGAGCGCCTTCTGAGCCTTGGCGCGAGCGCGCAGCCAGACGATCTTGCCGATCATGTAGCTGCAGGCCTGGCCCGGCCACACGACATAGCGCTCGATCTCGGTGATCGCGCCGCTTTCCTCATCGTCCATCGTCTCGGCCATGTACTTGATGGCCTGCTCGCGGCTCCACTTCTTGTGGTGCATGCCGGTGTCGACCACCAGGCGCACGGCGCGGAACAGTGCGTCGTGCAGCATGCCGATCTGGCCGCGCGGGTCGTTCTTGTAGACGCCCATTTCGACGGCCAGTTGCTCGGAATAGAGCGCCCAGCCTTCGGTGTAGCCCGAGAAACCGATGATCTTGCGGATCAGCGGCAGGCCCTTGGCCTCGTTCGACAGCGACAGTTGCAGGTGGTGGCCCGGGACGCCCTCGTGCACGGTGAGCGTGGTCAGGGTGTACTTAGCCTGCTCCTTGGTGTCGCGCAGGTTGATCCAGTAGATCCCCGGACGCTTCCCATCCAACGAGGGCGAGTTGTAGTAGCCGCCCGGCGCGCCGGCCTCGATGGCCTTGGGCACGCGGCGGATCTCCAGCGGCGCCTTGGGCAGCTGGCCGAAATAGGCCGGCAGCTGCTTTTCGATCCACTTGGCCTTGTCGTTCAGGTCCTTGATCAGCTGCTCTTTGGCTTCATCCGTGTTCGGATAGAAGTCCTCGCCCAGCTTGCGCATGCGATCGCCGACCGTGCCCTTGGTCATGCCGATCTTCTTGAACAGCTTGTCGGCCTCGATCTCGATCGCCTTGACCGTGTCCAGGCCCAGCTGGTGGATCTCGTCCGGCGTCAGGTTGGAGGTCGTGTAGTTCTTCAGCGAGGTGGCGTAGTAGTCGCCGCCGTTCTTCAGGCGCCACACGCCAGCGTCATGGGTCGCCTTGCCCCGCACGCTCTCCATCAGCGCGATCTGGCGCTTGAGGGCGGGCAGAACCGAGTTTTCGTAGATCTTCGAGGCCTCGCCCGCCCAGTCGCCGGCGATATTCTTGTCCTTGGTGCGACGCGCGATCGACTTGACCAGCGTCGTCTCGACCGTCGGCGTATCGGCGAAGGCCTTCATCTGGACCAGGGTCTTGTCGATGACGAAGTCCGGCGGGATCACGCCATCGGCCATGTCCTGCTTGGCCAGGGCGGTTTCCTGATCCATCAGGCGCGCAAAGCCCTCCATCCGCGACAGATAGGCGTCGGCGTCGGCCTTGGTCTCGATGCTGTGCTGGGTGTCCAGGAAGTCCGGCATCTGCTGGTAGCTACCGGTCAGCTGGCTCAGCACGTACGGCGCGCCCGAGCCGCCGCCGCCATAGCTGAACTTGCTGTTGCCTTCGTCCATCACCGCCAGGATGAACTCAACGGTGTCGTAGTTGGCCGCATCCATGCCCTTGAGCGCGCGACGGTCGATGGCGCGCAGCGCGGCCAGTTGCGCGCGGACCTCAGCCTTGCCGGCCTCGATGGCGGCGGCGGAGCGGTCCGTGAGCAGCCCCTTGGTCCAGGCCAGCTCGCCGCTGTCCAGCCCCAGGCCCGTCGCAGTCTCGGGCGACTGGCGCAGTTGCTTGGCCATGATCGCGTCGAACAGCGCGTTCAGCTTGGCCACCTCGCCCTCACGGGCCAGGGCCAGGGACGGCAGACCGCCGGTGGCGGCGAAGCCGGCCGCAGCGGTGGCGAACATCATGTGGCGACGATTGAGCAAGGTTTTCCTCCCCAGAGGCGTATTGAAGGACGAAGGCGTAAGCCCCGCCCCCTATTGGGCTTAATTAATTCCGCGTCATCTTCGATGGGAAGGGGGCGCCGCTCAGGCGAGCGTCACGAACAGCTCGTTCTCGATCACCCACTGGCCCGTGACCTTCTTCCAGGTCGCCAGATAGGTCCCCGACTGCTGGGGCGCGTCCTTCCAGGTCCCAACCCAGCGGCCGCGCTCGGCGGCGCGCGTCCCCTCGGCGTCCAGGGTGATCTCTTCGGTCGTCCGGACATAGGCTAAGAAGCCCTTGTCGGCGAACTGGCCCGCGAAGGCGGCCAGCACGTCCTCGGCGCCCAGCAGCAGCGAGCCGTCACCGGCGATCAGGGTGACGCGGGGATCGAAGAAGGGCCGCAGGCGGGCGGCGTCCTTGGCGGCGATCAGCTTGTTGGTCAGCTTGCGGCGCGCGGCGATGGCGTCTAGCGGCGTGGTCATGGCGGTCTTTCGGTTCAGGCCAGTCGGTGTAGCTTGCGCGGCGTCCGTCCCGCAAACCTCGAGTCCCGATGCCCGCCCCGACCCTGACCACCGCTCGCCTGACCCTGGCCCCGCCCACGCTCGCCGACTTCGAAGACAGCCTGGCGATGTGGATGGACCCGCGGGTGGTCAAGCACGTGGGTGGCCGCCCCTTCACGGAGGAAGAAAGCTGGACGCGGCTGATGCGCGCCCGGGGCCTCTGGGAGGTGCTGGGCTTTGGCTACTGGGCGGTGCGGGAGACCGCGACGGGCCGCTACGTCGGCGAGGTCGGCTTTGCGGACCTGCGGCGCGAGCTCGAGCCCAACCTCTATGGCCTGCCCGAGATGGGGTGGGTGCTGGCGGCCTGGTCGCACGGCCATGGCTTTGGGACCGAGGCGGTCCGCGCCGGGCTGGCCTGGATCGATCAGGCCCTGGCGCCGGAGGTGGTGCCGTGCATCATCAATGTGGAGAACGCCCCCTCCATCGCCCTGGCGCGGAAGGTCGGCTTCACGCTGAAGACGCAGGCGACCTACAAGGGTTCGCCGATCCTGATGATGGAGCGGCGGCGGGTCCCATCCCCGTGACCCCATGACGCCCGCTGGCGCGAAACATGCTATCTGCGGCCCATGGTTCGCAAAGTCACCGCCAAGCTCGTCGCCGTTCCCGATCCCACCGCCGAGGCCGACCGCGCCTGGTTCGAGGCTCATCCCGAGCGCAAGTTCCGACTGCGCGATCCAGCGCCCGTCGAGTTCAAGGACCCGCTGGGCGATCCGGGCGAAGGCTTCTCCTGGCGCGTGCTGATCGCTCGCCTGCCCGACGGCGGCCGGCTGCGACTGCCCGTCTCGCTGTCCTGGGAACTGCATAACGATCACGCCAAGGATCAGCACCTTCAGATCCTGTTCGACCAGGTCGCACCGCCGGAGGCCAAGGCGCGTATCGCTTTCAAAAGTTAGAGCATTTTTCGATCCGATAGCCGTTTCACACTTGTCGGAAAATGCTCTGCCTTGACGCGCCGCTTGGTTCACGCACCCTTTCGCCCATGATCCGCACGATCGTTCTCTGGGCGCTGGTCCTGGCGTTGGGCGCCTTCGCCCTGCAGTGGCTGGAGTACCGCTTCATCGCGCGGGCCATGCCCTGGCAGGCCTATGTCGGGCTGATCGGCGCCGCCTTCGCAGCGGGCGGCGTCTGGGTGGGTTGGCGGCTCGCCGCCCGCGCCCGGCCAGAGGAGTTTCAGCGCAACGACGCGGCCCTGGCGAGCCTTGGTCTGACGGGCCAGGAGATCAAGGTTCTGGAGCGTCTGGCGGCCGGTCGCTCCAACAAGGAGATCGCCCGCGACCTCGGCCTCTCGCCCAACACCGTCAAGACCCATGTGGGCAACCTCTACGGCAAGCTGGAGGTCAGCCGCCGAACCCAGGCGGTCGGCAAGGCTCGGGAGTTGTCGCTGATCCCCTGACCCCGCGCCTGACCTTGACCAAGGTCCGATCGGGCGAAACTGTCGATCTCACCCTTTTGGGCGATACCGTCTCGACCCGGAAACGGGACAGCTGCCGGGGCGCGTCGCAGGGGGCGGCGCGGAGGAGGACAACATGCAACGCACCATCCTGATCCACGGCCTGATCTCCGGCGCAATCATCATCCTGGGCATCATCGCGACGATCGTCTTTTCAGCGCCGCACACCCTGTGGCTGGGCTACCTGATCATGCTGGTCGGGCTGTCTTCGATCCTGTTGGCGGTCAAGTCGCACCGCGACAAGGCGCTGGGCGGCGTCATCAAGTTTTGGCCCGCCCTGCTGGTCGGCCTGGGCGTCGCCCTGGTGGCGGGGATCGCCTACGTCCTGATCTGGGAGGTCTATCTGGCGCTCACCGACTACAGCTACATGGAGCAGTATGTCGCCGCCACGCTGGCCCAGAAGAAGGCCGCCGGTCTCAGCGGCGCCGAGTACGCCAAGCTGGCCTCGGACCTGGAAGCTATGAAGCGCAGCTACGCCAACCCGCTCTTGCGCATGCCCATGACCTTCGCCGAGATCTTCCCGGTCGGTGTGCTGGTGGCGCTGGTCAGCGCGGCGCTGGTGCGCAATCCGAAGTTCCTGCCGGCGAGGGCGTAGGGCGCTTGGGCCCGCCGCACCTTGGTGGCGGCGGGCTTCAGGCCGCCTGCAGCTGCTGTTTGACGCGCTCGGCCAGGGTCTTGATGTCGATCGGCTTGGGCAGGAAGGTCACGCCCGTCTCGCCCTCCAAGAGGTCGCTGAACTCGGCCTCGGCATAGCCCGAGATGAACATCACCGGAGCAGTCCCGAGATAGCCGCGCGCCTTCTTCAGCAAGGTCGGGCCATCGATGCCCGGCATGATCACGTCACTGATCAAGAGGTCGATCGTGCCGGCGTTTTCCTCGGCGATGATCAGCGCCTCTTCGCCGTCGGCCGCCTCAAGCACCTCATAGCCGCGGGCGCGCAGCAGGCGAGCGGCGACGCTGCGCACGGCGTCCTCGTCCTCGACGAACAAGATACGGCCGGCGCCCGACAGGTCGCGGGCGGCGCGCGGCTTGGCCGGTTCGGCGGCGGCGGCGACAGCCACCGCGCCGGCGGGCGCTTCATAGACAGGCAGGAAGATGCGGAATGCCGCGCCTTCATTCGGGCGGCTGTGGACATGGATCCAGCCGTCGCTTTGCTTGACGATGCCATAGACGGTGGCCAGGCCCAGACCCGTCCCCTCGCCCACCGGCTTGGTGGTGAAGAACGGATCGAAGATCTTGCCCATGACGTCCGGCGGGATGCCCGGACCATCGTCGCTGACCTCGATGAAGGCGGTGTCGCCGTCGGCGGCCGGGAAACCCAGCTGGATCGCCTCGTCGCGGGTCAGGCGCGCGGTGCGGATGCGCACGACGCCGCCGCCCTTGGCCGCGCGCACAGCGTCGCGGGCGTTGACGGCCAAGTTCATCACCGCCGTCTCGAGCTGGCTCTTGTCGGCCCGTACCTGCGGCAGATCGCGACCGTAGTCGGTGATCAGCTTGACGTCCTCGCGCAGCAGGCGGCGCAGCAGCACCTCGAACTCGCTGATCAGCTCGCCCAGGTCGAGCACCTCGCGCTGGACGGTCTGCTTGCGCGAGAAGGCCAGCAGCTTGCGGACGAGATCGGCCGCGCGCACGCCCGTCTGACGGATCTCGTTGAGACCCTCATAGGACGGGTCGCCAACGGGGTGACGATGCAGCAGTTCGTCCAGCCGCAGTTGGATGGCGGTCAAGAGGTTGTTGAAGTCGTGCGCCACGCCGCCGGCCAGCTGGCCGATGGCCTGCATCTTTTGAGCCTGGGCCAGTTGCAGCTCGATCTGCTTCTGCTCGGACACGTCGATCATGTAGGCCACCAGACGGCCTTCGGCGCGGTAGAGATAGAGGTGCGCGATACGGGCGGGGTCGC
>FWPV01014769.1_pt1 | contig 11372 bp, 8 predicted proteins | sample 2228371 | NCBI WGS metagenome assembly FWPV01 (sample SAMEA103939776, study PRJEB20133) | metagenome | reverse complement strand
CTGCCCTGGGCTGGTATAGGACGCTCCTTCGGAGCTGCCGAGACCGCGGGCGAGCGCCAGGACTAGGGGCCATACTCGTTCCCTCGCCGCCCCGGTGGAAACAACGCGCTGTTTCGTGTATACTGTGGCCATCGTGGAGGGTGAGCCTCAAGCAACAGCGAAGGGCCGGATGGGGTGTCCCCGTTTGCAGAGGACAGCGATGACGGAGCACAAGGAGCTGAATCAGTGGGTGCGGGAGTGCGCGGAGCTGTGCCAGCCCGACAGGGTCGTGTGGATTGACGGCTCGGAGGAGCAGCGGCGCGCGCTCCTCGACGAGTCGCTCAAGACCGGCGACTTCATCCGCCTGAACCAGGACAAGCTCCCCGGCTGCTACTACCACCGTTCGGCCCTCAACGACGTGGCGCGCACCGAGGGCCTCACCTACGTGTGCACCGCCACCGAGGAGGACGCCGGCCCGACAAACAACTGGATGCCGCCCGAAGAGGCATACGACCGGGCGGCGCAGATTTTCGCCGGCTCCATGCGCGGCCGCACCCTCTACGTCATCCCCTTCTCCATGGGACCCATCGGCTCCCCATTCAGCAAGATAGGCGTCGAGATCACCGACAGCATCTACGTCGTCATCTCGATGATGATCATGACCCGCACAGGCAGGGCCGTGCTCGACCAGCTCGGGGCCAGCGGCGAGTTCACCCGCTGCCTCCACGGCAAGGCCGACCTCGACCTCAAACGACGCCTCATCCTCCACTTCCCCCAGGACAACACGATCTGGAGCGTCGGCTCCGGCTACGGCGGCAATGCGCTGCTCGGCAAGAAGTGCCTCTCCCTCCGCATCGCCGGCTACCTGGCCCGCAAGGAGGGCTGGATGGCCGAGCACATGCTCATCATGGGCATCGAACACCCCGATGGCCACATTGACTACATCGCGGGGGCCTTCCCCAGCGCCTGCGGGAAGACCAACCTCGCCATGCTCGTGCCGCCGGAGACGTTGGCAAAGAAGGGCTACAAGGTCTGGACCATCGGCGACGACATCGCCTGGATGCGCATCGGCCCCGACGGCCGCCTCTACGCCATCAACCCCGAGACAGGCTTCTTTGGTGTTGCACCAGGCACAAACCCAAGGTCCAACCCCAACGCCTTGAGGACCGTGCAGCGCAACAGCCTGTTCACCAACACGGTGCTGTGCCCCGACGGCACGGTCTGGTGGGACGGCCTTGACGGCGAGCCGCCGGCGCACGGCTGCCTGGACTGGACCGGTGCGCCCTGGTGGCCTGGGAAGACCGACGAGCACGGCAAGCGTGTGCCCGGCGCGCACCCCAACAGCCGCTTTACCGCCCCGGCCTGTCAGTGCCCCTCCATTGCCCCCAACTGGGAGGACCCCCAGGGCGTGCCGATAACTCCTGGGAGCGCGCCGCGCGCGCCTTGCCCCACTCGTCTATCAGTGCTTCAACTGGCAGCACGCCGTCTACGTAGGGGCCACCATGGCCTCCGAGCGCACCGCCGCCCAGGACGGCAAGTTCGGCGAAATCCGCCACGACCCCATGGCGATGCTCCCGTTCTGCGGCTACAACATGGCCGACTACTTCCACCACTGGCTCAACATGGGCAAGCGGATGCTCCATCGCCCCAAGGTCTTCCGCGTCAACTGGTTCCGCCGGGACGACGACGGCAACTTCATCTGGCCGGGCTTCAGCGAGAACCTCCGCATCCTCCTCTGGGTCCTCGAGCGCTGCCACGGCCGCGGCGCAGCCATCAAGACCCCCATCGGCTACATCCCGACCTACGACGGCATTGACTGGTCCGGGCTCGACTTCTCCAGAGACAAGTGGGCCGAGCTTCACGCCATCTACACCGAGGACTGGCTCGAAGAGCAGGCCCTCAACCGCCAGTTCCTTGCACAGTTCGGCAGCCGCCTGCCCCACGAGCTCTGGTACGAGCACGCCGCACGCGATCACCGCCTCCGCGGCGAGGAGTAGCACCCCGCGTCCCACGAGTCCCACAGGTCTCGCAAGCCCCGTGCTCGCTGGTTGCCGACACGCCTGCTTCACGACCAAACACCACGACGGTTTCTCGATGTTCCTCTCAATGAAAGGAGCAGCACGTGCCTACGCTTGCTGAGGGCCCTCACACACTCTGGCTTGTCCTCATGCTCGTTCCCCTTGCCTTAGCCGCGGCCGAGGCCGGGGCGCCGCCGGTGAATTACGATGAGGACAAGGTGCCACCCTACACGCTGCCCGACCCTCTGGTGATGGCCGACGGCACGAAGGTGACGAGCGCCGAGATGTGGCGGGCCAAGCGGCGGCCGGAACTCCTCGAGCTCTTCCGCACCCACGTCTATGGCCGCTCGCCCGCCAAGCCCGAAGCGCTCGCCTTCAAGGTCTTCGACAACGAGCCGAAGGCCCTCGGCGGCAAGGCGACGCGGCGACAGATCGCCATCCTCTTCACGGGCAAGGAGGACGGTCCGAAGGCCGACCTTCTCCTCTATCTGCCCAACGACGCCAAACGCCCCATCCCCGCCTTCCTCATCCTCAACTTCAACGGCAACCACGCGGTCCACACCGACCCCGCCATCAAGCTCTCGCAGAGCTGGATGCGCCAGGGCAAGGGCGTGGTCAACAACAAGGCCACTGACGAAGCCCGCGGCGCCGAGGCCTCCCGGTTCCCCATTGACCGTATCCTTGCCCGCGGCTACGCTCTCGCCACGATGTACTACGGCGACATTGACCCCGACTTCCACGACGGCTTCAAGAACGGCGTCCACCCCGCCTTTGATATGGGCAAGCGCTCCCCCGACTCCTGGGGCGCCATCGCGGCCTGGGCCTGGGGACTCAGCCGCGGCCTGGATTACCTTGAGACCGACAAGGATGTGGACGCCACGCGGGTCGCCGTCCTCGGCCACTCGCGCCTCGGCAAGACCGCCCTCTGGGCGGGCGCGGAAGACGAGCGTTTCGCCATCGTCATCTCCAACAACTCGGGGGCCGGCGGCGCAGCGCTCAGCAAGCGTATCTACGGCGAGACGGTGGAGGTCCTCAACCGCAACTTCCCCCACTGGTTCTGCGAGAGCTTCCGCAAGTACAGCGCCAACGAAGCCGCCCTACCCGTTGACCAGCACGAGCTAATCGCTCTCGCCGCCCCGCGGCCCGTCTATGTTGCCAGCGCGGTGCAGGACCGCTGGGCCGACCCGAAGGGCGAGTTCCTCTCCTGCCTCCACGCCGACCCCGTTTATCGCCTCCTTGGCACCGAGGGCCTGCCCGTCAAGGAGATGCCAGGCCTCGACACGCCCGTCATGGGCACCATCGGCTACCATATCCGCAGCGGCGCCCACGACCTGACGGCCTACGACTGGGACCGCTACATGGACTTCGCCGACAAGCACTACGGGCGGCAGCGGAGATAGCCTGCATTATGACAGAACTGGAGCGTTTCCCACCTCCGATGGTGCGGGCTGGTGAGAAATGCGGGCTGACGGTGAGCCGGCATGTCCCAGCCGGCACCCCTGGCACCAGAACGCTGCGTGTGCCTGGTAGGGGCGTTTGACCCGTCACGGCGCGCTGGCCGCCGGCTCGAGGCGCGTCGGCGTGGTGCCCCACCAGGCGGCGACTTCGGGCTGGTGGACCATGGCGAACGATCAGCGAATGGGGTAGTTGCACACGCAGCCGACCGTGTAGTTGGGCACGCTGACGATGCCGTCGGCAGCCACGAGGCTGTTGGAACACCCTGAGCGGATGTTGCGCAGGTAGTGGCGCGCTCGGGTGGCGGCGTCCACGTAGCAGGCCGTCACGTCGCGCATCAGGTAGAGGTGTTCGCTGCCAACGATGTAGTTGCAGCCGCCGTGGGGGCGGCGGAAAAGGGGCGGGGTGTCAAGCGGCTTGCCCGTCCTGGCATCATAGGTGGTGCCTGCCTGGTTGACGAACGTGTCGCCGCGCAGGATGAGGGGCTGGCCGCCGCCGAGGTTCGCTTCCCAGGCGAGCTCGCCACTGGCCGCCTTGTAGGCCCGCGCTCGCCCGTGCTTGCCGGTAATGAGGATGTCGAGCGGTTCGCACCAGGCCAGCCAGTCGTCGTGCGCCCGCTGCGCCGTCCAGCCGCCGATGCCGTAGACGCGGTAGGCGTTCTCGACGTCGGTGCTCCAGCGGACGGCGCCCGTGCGTGCGTCGAGTGCGAGGATTTCGCACGGGGCGGTCTTCGGCACGGCCTTGGGGTCCTTCAGCGCCTCGGTCTGGACCGCCGATGGGGAGTCAATGGCGAAGACTGTGCCGCGGCCGATGGCGATGGCGTTGTTGTTGAACCGGTGTTTCGCCTGCCGCATCCAGAGGCTAGCTCCGCTCTTGCGGTCGAGGGCGACGAGGTGAGAGCTGTCCCACAGCCCCTTCTCGATGACCCGCACCTTCTCGAAGGCGAAGGCGATGAGGACGACGTCGTCGCCCACGCGGATGTCGGACACCTGGGGCTTGCGCCCCTTCTCGTCCTCTGCCTTGAACGTGAACTTCGCCTTTTCGGCGCCCGTGGCGGGGTCGAGGACGGTGCAGGCATCGCCAGCGGCCACGTACACGCCGTCGGGCTGCGCGGCGAAGCGGGTGAACGCCTCGGTCTTGGCCCGCCACAGGTGGCGGCCGGTATAGGCGTCGTAGGCGAAGAGCGCCCGCATGGGCAGCGAGTAGGCGAACACGCGTCCCCCCACCACCTGCGGCTTCACGCCCACGCCATAGTCGTTGTTAGACCAGAACTCGTTCTCGCCCTCCTGCCCGTACCAGAGGATTCCGAGCGGCGCCTTGGCGAGTTGGTCCTTCGAGAAGAAGGAGCGTGCGGCATCCGCGCACTCGTGGGTCCACGAGGCCGAGCCTTCCAGCGGCCCTTCGCGGCGCATCACCGACGCCACGTTGCCTCTGAACCAGCATAGGGCGCCGCCATACGGGTGGAGGACGTCGCGGAGCTTCTCCATCGCCTCTTGGCCCGGGAAGCCCGTCTCCGAGACGATCAGGCTGGCGAGGTAAGGCGGGAGGTGGAACCGGAACGGGTCGGCTGCGAAGAGCTCGGCCCTCGTGCCGTAGAGGCCGGCCGCGGCCAGCTTGCCGTGGAGTGCGCGCACCTTTGTTGCGTCCGCGTCCACGCCGATGACCCGTAGGTCCGACTGAAGCAGGAGTTCTTCGAGCAATCGCCCCGTGCCGAGGCCCAGGACGAGTGCATAGCCTTGCTCGGCCCAGCTCCTCCTCAGCACCGTCGCCGTCCTCTGCACCCAGGCATCCTCCTGCTTGGGGAGGGGCGTGCTTACGATGGCGTGGGTTTGCGGCTCGGCCTTGTCGCCGCTGAAGCAGTAAAGGCCGCCCTCCCTGGTGGCGACGAAGAGCTTGCCATCGGCGGCGGCGAGCGAGCTCGGCGTGCCGTCGAGGGCGTGCTGCCAGGCGATCTTGGGTTGCGCGTGCGTGTTTGCACGCCCTACAGCGGGAAGCTCGATGGCGAGGAGGGTCTTGCCCGCGTGGCCGTAGAGGCGGTTGCCCGCCTTGAGGAGCGCGTCGCTCGGCGGGTTGCCCTTTGCGTGCTCGGTGGCCAGCTTCCACAGCTCGGGCAGGTCCCAGCGCCAGGGGCGAGCTTTGTGGGTGGCGTATTCCGCCTCGTACTCGGAGAGGGCCGGACGAGCGAGATCGTAGGCGTAGAAGGTGCCCTGGTGAGCGCCGTAGAGGACGGCGGGGGTGAGGGCTGCCCAGGCGGAGACGCCAGGCTGCTTGAGGTAGGGGAAGATCGGCCCTTCGAAGAACTCGAACTTCTTGGGGTCGAAGCCCTTGGGGGCGTTGTTGCCGGCTGCGGCGAAGCGGCTGCCGACCTCGCGGCCGGTCGTGATGTCCACCGCTCCCGCCCTGCCGACGAAGGCGAGGTTGCCTATTGTGGCCACGCGGCAGTCGCCGTGGCGATAGCCCTGCACGTAGCGGAGGACCTTGCCCGTCCTGCGGTCGAGCACGGCCGGCATCGAGCGGCCATTGGGCACGACGAGCAGGTCGCCTGCCACGGCCAGGTAGCCCTGCGGCGAGAGGCCAGTGTCGAAGAGCTGATTGTGGTCAATCCGCACGTTCTCAATGAGGTTCGCCTCTTCGTTGCGCCAGAGGATGCGGCCCGTCTCGGCCTGGGCTGCGACGACGAAGACGCCCAGGGTGGGCCAGATGCCCGCCCCAAAGTAGATGACGCCGTCGGCCAGCACGGGGCCGCCGCGGACGGGCCAGTAGGAGATGAGGCGTGTGTTGCCCAGGTGGCGGCGTTCGGGCCGCTCGTCGGGCGCACCCCGGACCTTCCAGCGCACTGCGCCCTGCGCCGCGTCGAGGCAGTAGAGCCAGCCGTCGTCGGAGCCGAAGCATACGCTGTCCTTCCACGCCACTGGCGCCAGGCGCACGGGGCCATTGGCGAGGAACCACCAGAGCCGCTCGCCGGTCTCCGTGCTGTAGGCCGTGACCGTGCCGTCGTTGGCCGAGGCGAGGAACAGCGTCTTGCCCAGCACCACAGGCTCGTGCGAGGCATCGAAGTGGAGCCGTGGCTCGTTGGGCCAGGCGGGGCGTGGTGGTGGCAGCTTGCGCACCCAGCGCAGGTGCAGCTCGGCGGGCAACGCCTCAGCCGTTGCCCCGCTGCGGCTCGCGTCGCCGCGCCACATCGGCCAATCGGCGGCGCGAGCCAGGCCCAGAGCAAGGACTGCTGATGCAACGAGGAATCGCGGGTTCATTGGCACTTGGCCTCGATTGCGGGGAGGAGGGAAAGCTTGCCCTTGACGTAGTCGGCGTAGCGCTCGGCGACCTTGCCCTCCGTCGCATCGCCGTTGTGGACAAGGACTCCGACCCGCACGGCGAGCGATTCGCCCCTCTTGAGGGTGAACGGCTTGCCGTTCTTGGGGTCGGCGCGGCGCGGGCCGAAGGTGCCGTAGTCGCGGGTGAGCCAGGTGTGGGGGTGGTCGTTCTCGGCGTGGGAGAAGAACGCCAGCCCTTCGGTCTTGCCGTCAATCGCGTTCGAGTAGTCGCACCATCTTGCGACCTTGCCGTGGGTGCCGGCCTGCTTCGTGCCGCCCTCGGAGTTCACAAGCGTGCCGCCCTTCGCAACCGAGAACTGCGGGTGGATGCGGATGTAGGGCCAGGCGTAGTGGGCGGCGTCGCTGGCGAAATGCACGTCGCCCCACTCCGCCGTCACGGTGAAGCGGATGTCGAGGAACCACTCGCCGTTCTCAAGGGCGAGGAAGCGAGCGTCGCGAACTTCCTTCAGCACCGGCTTGCCGCCGTCGAGCTCCCAGAGCAGTTCCATCCCAAGCGCTGCGGAGTTGCCCTCGGCCTTTTCGGCGGTGAAGCGCGCGTGGCGGATGCGCGGCCCCTTGCCGCCCTTGTAAGTGTAGAAGGCGTTGTAGAAGCTCGCCGCCCCCTTCTCGCCCTCAAGCTGCACCGTATCGGCGAACCAGAACGAGCGATGGTGGGGATACGGGTCGGTCTGCCTGATCGTCAACTCCTTCCCCGACGGGCTGCGCACTGGGCAGAAATAGGGCAGGAAGCTGTCCGGCTCATAGCAATAGACCAGAGCGGGCTTGCCGTCGGCCAGCACCGAGAGCCGGTGCTTCTCATCGTCGCGCTTGAGCTCGACCTGTGCGGCCTGCGCAAGGCCCCAGGCGAGGGACCACACCACCACAAGAGACGCATCGCGGTGGGACACGTTCGTGCTCCTTTCCAGCTTCCTCCCCTGCCGCCCCCAGCATGGCGCGCCGACGGCGGCGTGTCAAGGCTGTGGCCCGCGTGTCCGCCTTGCGCATGCCGGAAGGGTGGGCTATACTGGGATTCATGGTGACAGGCCAGCCACGCCGGCAACAGCTCATCGGCATCGCCCGGCGTCGGCAGCGCCCGGGCTCGCACAGCGCTCACGCCTTCCTTGTGAGAAGGCCAACGGACATGGTGTTCCCCGACCTGGCCCCAGCCCTTGGCTCCATCGAGTGGGCGGTGACGGGCGCCGCCGCAGCGCGCCTCAACATGCCCAAACGCGCCACCCGCGACCTCGATGTTGTGATCCGTGCCGAGGACGGTCCCCGGGCGCAGGAGAGGCTGAGGTCGGCAGGAGTCAGTTACCTGGGCGAGCCGGCCACAGGCGGCTCCACGTGGCGGCCTGGAGCATCTGGAGGGCCTCATCGAGCTGGGGCGCCTCTAAATGTCGCGGTGAGCATGCTCTCCACCCGCGCGCTCTGGGGCGCCGGGTAACCGGGAGCGAACAGGGAAAGGAGACCGAGCAGTGAAGCGGCGAGACTTCCTGGGAGCATCGTGCGTGGCAGGAGTTGCGGCGATGGGCAATGCGGTAACCGCAGCGGAGGCCCCGGCGGCAGCGGCAAAGGAGTTCCTCGAGCTGCGGCTCTACAAGGCCGACGCCGGGCCGATGCGCGAGAAGCTCGACAAGTTCCTCGCCGACGCCGCCATCCCAGCCTGGAACCGCCTCGGCGTCCAGCCCGTCGGCGTCTTCGCCTCCGCAGACCCCAAGGTGGCCGACCTCTACGTTCTCCTCCCTCACAAGACCATGGAGTCGTTCGCCACCGCCGCAGCGAAGCTTGCGGCCGATGCCGACTACCAGAAGGCGGGCGCCGCCGCCCTCGACACCCCGAAGAACGAGCCTGTCTACAAGCGGATCGAGACCACCCTCATGCTCGCCTTCGACGCCGCCCCGAGGGTCGAGACCCCCACGAAGAAGGACACGCGGGTCTTCCAGCTCCGCATCTACGAGAGCCATTGCGACGAGCGCGCCCGCCGCAAGGTCGCCATGTTCAACGACGGCGAGATCGCCCTCTTCCGCAAGGTCGGCCTCAACCCAGTCTTCTTCGGCCAGACCCTCGCCGGACCCAAGATGCCAAACCTCACCTACATGGTCGCCTTCGACGACGAGACCGCCCAGAAGGACGCCTGGGCCAAGTTCCTCGCCCACCCCGAGTGGGACAAGATGAAGAACGACCCTCAATACAAGGACACCGTCTCGAACATCACCAACCTGGCCCTCAAGCCAACCGCCTACTCGCAGATTTGATCGATTCGCTCGATTCCCTCGGTCCTGGGGCTCAGGGGACAGGCCAACCCGCAGCAAGCTCCCTCGTGAGCTGAGAGGCAGTGCCGTGGCCGATCTTTCCGAGCACGTGCGCCGCGTAGCGCTTGAGGCGGGGGCCGACCTCGTGGGCTTTGCGTCCATTTCGCGCTTCGACGCCGCCCCGCCCGAGCTCCACCCCCGCACCATCTTCCCCCAGACCCGCACCCTCATCGCCATCGCCACGCGCCAGTTGCGCGGCGCGCTCAAAGCCGTCGAGGAAGGCACCTACTGGCAGGCATACAACTGCGACTCCTACTGGTTCCTCAACGAAGTCCTCTCCACCACCATCCTCCGCCGCATCGTCCTCGCCCTCGAGGACCGCGGCTTCACCAGCGTGCCGGTGCATAACCCCTTCCACCCGCACACGGGCCGCCGCATCCGCGACGACCAGCCGGCCGGCCCCGACGGCATGCTCTCGCTCCGAGTCGCCGCCGTGGCCGCGGGGCTGGGCGAGCTGGGCCACTCCAAGCTCCTCCTCACCCCCCAGTTCGGCCCGCGACAGCGCGTCTTCGCCGTCCTCACCGATGCCGAGCTCGAGCCGACCCCGCTCTTCCAGGGCAAGCTGTGCGATGGCTGCCTGAGCTGTGTCAAGGCCTGCGAAGCCTGCGCCATTGGCCGCACACGCGACGTGCGCTTCACCATCGAGGGCCGCGAATTCGCCCACGCCCCCTTCGACCCCAAGGCCTGCGGGCGTGTCCACTGCGGCGACGACCCACGATTCTCCCCCTTCTGGACCGGCTCCGAAAAGGAGGGCGAGCGGCCGAGCTACAGCCGTTTCCTCACCGACCGCTTCCGCCACCTCGCCATCTGCGTCGGCCGCGGCTGCCTGCGCGCTTGCCTCGACCACCTCGAGAAGGCCGGCCGCATCCAGGCCGCCTTCAACACCCCGCTCATCGAGCGCGAGCGCTGGAAGCTCGGCTGACCCCCTTGCACTGGCTCCGGCACCCGCCGCCGCTCGTCACAGGTGCCAGGGCTCGCGCATGGGCTGGTCAACCAGGCGGTTGGCCGCCTCGTCGCCGATGATCTGCTCGGCGACGGGGTCGAAGCGGACCTTGCGTCCGACGCGGATGGCGATGTTGGCGAGATGGAGCGCGGTGACGCCGCGGTGCGCCGCCTCGGCGTTGCCGCCCGCCTGCTTGCGGGTCCTGATGGCCTCGGCAAAGCTCACGAGCGGCTCGGGGTTGGGAAGCTCGGCCAGCTTCTTGCGGCCCTCCTCGTCCAGGTCCTTCGCACTCACGCCCGTGCGCTCGATGGGGCGGTCGTACTTCGCGCCCCACTTGCCGTTCTCGATGACGAACTTCAGGCCGTCGGCATAGGTCAGCTCCACCCAGCCCCAGGGGCCGACCGCGTCGTCGTGCGCGGGTGGGGCGTACGGCTCGGCCTCGACGGGCGCCGTGTTGTCCTTCGCAAACGTCCAGGTGAACGGGTCCATCCTGTGTGCGCCGAAGTTCGTCAGGTCGCCCCCCTCGTAGTCCCAGTAGAAGCGGTTGCTGTAGTGGACCCGCGCGGGGTGGTAGGGCTTCACGGGCGCGGGGCCGAGCCACATGTTGTAGTCCAGGTTCGGCGGCACGGGCTGGGGCGCGAGGTCCACGCGGCCCACGCGGAGCGGCACGGTTCCGCGCTGGACGACGCCCTTGAGGCTCTTGAGGAGGCCGTGCTCCATGATCTTGCGGCACTCGACGCCGCTGCCCCTGGCCTGGCCGAAGCGGCCGAACGTGCCGATCTGGAAGACCACGCCGTAGCGCTTCACGGCGTTCACCACCGCGCGGCCCTCGGCGATGAACTTGGTCATCGGCTTCTCGCAAAAGATGTCCTTCCCCGCCTGGGCCGCCGCGATGCAGATGAGCGCGTGCCAGTGCGGCGGCGTGGCGATGCACACAACGTCCAGGTCCTTCATCTCCATCAGCCGACGGAAATCCGTGACCTTGGCCACCTTCTCCACCTGGGCAGGCTCGAGCTTGAAAGCCTTGGCGTCGGGCACCAGGTGCTTGTAATCCACGTCGCAGACGGCGAGGAGGCGGCAGTCCTTGATGCCCATGGCCCACCAGGAGCCCTTGCCCCTGCTGCCATTGCCGATGAGCGCGCCTGTTACGGTGTCGCTGGGGGGCGTCGCCGCCTCGCCGCCGAGGACGCTTCGCGGCACAACGGCCAATGCCCCCGCCGTAGCTGTTGTTGCCAGGAACTGTCGTCGCGTAGTTGTCATTGGCTTGCCTCCGCATGCTTCAATCAAGGGGCAGCGCCCTCCCGAACGTTCCAATACGTTCGGGAGGGTAACGCCACACCCACACGGCCCACCC
>FWPV01014768.1_pt1 | contig 11373 bp, 10 predicted proteins | sample 2228371 | NCBI WGS metagenome assembly FWPV01 (sample SAMEA103939776, study PRJEB20133) | metagenome | reverse complement strand
CCGGCCCCACCCCGCAGGCTCAGCCCCGCAGGCGTTCCACCACTGCGTCGATGCAGCGGGTGAGGGCGGCCACGTCGTCGGGCTCGACGGCGGGGAACATGCCGATGCGCAGCTGGTTGCGGCCGAGCTTGCGGTAGCTGTCGGTGTCGACGATGCCGTTGGCCCGCAGGGCGGCGTTCACGTCCGATGCCGCCACCCCCTCGAGGTCGATGGTGCCCACCACGGTCGACCGCTGCGTCGGGTCGGTCACGAACGGAGTGGCGTAGGGGCTGGCCTCGGCCCAGGCGTAGAGGGTCGCGGCGCTCGCCGCGGTCCGGGCCGTGCACCAGGCCAGCCCGCCCTGGGCGTTCATCCACTGCAGCTGCTGGTCGAGCAGGAACAGGGTGGCCAGCGCCGGGGTGTTGTAGGTCTGGTCGGCCCGGCTGTTGGCCAGCGCGATCGACAGATCGAGTGAGGCCGGCGCCCACCGGCCGCCGGCCGCGATGCGCTCGATGCGCTCCAGCGCCCGCGGCGAGCAGCAGGCCAGCCACAGCCCGCCGTCGGAGGCGAAGCACTTCTGGGGGGCGAAGTAGTAGACGTCCACCTCGGCCGGGTCCCACGCCAGGCCCCCGGCCGCGCTGGTGGCGTCGACCAGCACCAGCGCGTCGTCACCGGCACCCTGGGGGCGGCGCAGGGTCATGGCCACCCCGGTCGAGGTCTCGTTGTGGGTGAGCGCGTAGGCGTCGACGTCGGGGTCGGCCTGGGCCTGGGGATGGGTCCCTGGCGGCGACGAGATCACCACCGGGTCGGCGAGGTGGGGGGCGGCGGTGGCGCAGTCGGCGAACTTCGACGAGAACTCCCCGAAGACCAGGTGCTGGCTGCGCCGTTCGATCAACCCGAAGGTGGCGGCGTCCCAGAACACGGTGGTGCCGCCGTTGCCCAGCACCACCTCCCAGCCGTCGGGCAGGGAGAACAGGGCCCGCAGCCCGGCGCGGATCGAGCCGACGACGTGGCGGACCGGCGCCTGGCGGTGCGACGTGCCCAGCCAGGTGCGACCAGCGTCGGCCAGCGCTGCGACCGCCTCGGGGCGCACCTTGGATGGGCCGCAGCCGAACCGGCCGTCGCCGGGCAGCAGGTGGTCGGGGAGGCGAATCGTCCGGGGATCGATCGAGGTCACTGTGCAAGCATGGCAGCGTGAACCGGATCGCCGCCCGCATCGCCGCCATCACCCCGTCGGCCACCCTCGCCGTCGACGCCAAGGCCAAGGCGCTCAAGGCCAAGGGCGAGAACGTGATCGGGTTCGGGGCGGGTGAGCCCGACTTCCCCACCCCGGCCCACATCGTCGAGGCGGCGGCCGCGGCGTGCCGTGACCCGAAGATGCACAAGTACACGCCGGCGGCCGGGCTGCCCGAGCTGCGGGCTGCGATCGCGGCCAAGACCGTGCGGGACTCGGGCTTCGCGTGCACCGCAGCCAACGTGCTGGTGACCAACGGCGGCAAGCACGCCGTGTACGCCACCTTCCAGGCCCTGCTCGACCCGGGTGACGAGGTGATCTGCCCGGCCCCGTACTGGACCACCTATCCCGAGACGATCAGCTTGCCCGGCGGGGTCCCGGTGGTCGTGCCGACCGACGAGGCCAGCGGGTTCCGGGTGACGGTCGACCAGCTCGAGGCGGCGCGGACGCCCCGCACCAAGGCGCTGCTGTTCGTGAGCCCGGACAACCCCTCCGGGGCCGTGTACCCGGCCGAGGAGGTCGAGGCCATCGGGCGGTGGGCCGTCGAGCACGGCATCTGGGTGGTGACCGACGAGATCTACGAGCACCTCACCTACGGCGACCACCGGTTCGTGTCCATGCCCACGCTGGTGCCCGAGCTGGCCGACACCTGCGTGATCGTGAACGGGGTGGCCAAGACCTACGCCATGACCGGGTGGCGGGTCGGGTGGATGATCGGCCCGGTCGACGTGATCGAGGCGGCCGCGAACCTGCAGTCGCACAGCACCTCGAACGTGGCCAATGTGTCGCAGGCCGCCGCCCTGGCCGCGGTCAGCGGCCCGCTCGACGCTGTCGCCGAGATGCGGGCGCACTTCGAGCGTCGCGGCCGGCTCATGCACCAGCACCTGTCGGCCATCCCCGGCGTCACCTGCCTGGAACCGCAGGGCGCGTTCTACTGCTTCCCGTCGTTCCGTGACGTGCTCGGCCGGCCCATCGGCGGGGTGACCCCGCGGACCACCCTCGAGCTTGCCGACGTGCTGCTCGAGCAGGCGAAGGTGGCCCTGGTGCCCGGCGAGGCCTTCGGTGCGCCCGGCTACATGCGGCTGTCGTTCGCCCTCGGCGACGACGACATCGTCGAGGGCATCAACCGCATCCACCGCCTGCTCACCGCCTGAGCGCCGGTCGGGCCGGGCCGGTCGGTGGTTGGTCCCCGCCCGGCCCGGGTGCGAGGCTTGCGGCCATGGCTCGCATCCTGGTCACCGAGGAGATCGCCGAGCGCGGGCTGGACGCGCTGCGGGCGGCCGGTCATACCGTGGACGTGCGGTTGGGGCTGACCCCGGCCGAGCTCCTGGAGGCCGTGGTGGGGGCCCACGCCCTGATCATCCGATCCGCGACGAACGTCACCGCCGACGTGCTCGCCGCCGGCACCGACCTCGTGGTGGTGGGCCGCGCCGGCATCGGGCTGGACAACGTCGACGTGGAGGCGGCCACCCGACGCGGGGTGATGGTGGTGAACGCGCCCCAGTCCAACATCATCTCCGCCGCCGAGCACACCATGGCGCTGCTGCTCGCCCAGGCCCGCAACGTGCCCCAGGCCCACGCTGCGCTCAAGGCCGGCCGGTGGGAGCGCAGCCGGTGGGAGGGCGTCGAGCTGGCCGACAAGACCCTGGGGATCGTCGGCCTCGGCCGCATCGGCAAGCTGGTGGCCCAGCGGGCGCTTGCGTTCGGGATGCGGCTGATCGCCTACGACCCGTTCGTCTCCCCCGAGCGGGCACGCCAGATGAGCGTGGAGCTCATGCCGATCGAGCAGGTGGTGGCCGAGGCCGATTTCCTCACGGTCCACCTGCCCAAGACCCCCGACACGCTCGGGCTCATCGGCGCCGACCTGCTGGCCAAGGCCAAGCCGTCGCTGCGGGTGGTCAACGTGGCCCGCGGCGGCATCGTCGATGAGGACGCGCTGGCCGAGTTCATCCGCGACGGGCGCATCGCCGGAGCGGCGCTCGACGTGTTCTCCACCGAACCCCTCACGCACAGCCCGCTGTTCGAGCTCGACAGCGTCGTGGTCACGCCCCACCTGGGCGCCTCCACCAGGGAGGCCCAGGACAAGGCGGGCGACACCATCGCCGAGATGGTGCTGCTCGCCCTGGCCGGCGAATTCGTGCCCTACGCGGTCAACGTGAGCGCCGCCGAGGCCAGCGAGACCGTGCGGCCCTTCCTGCCGCTGGCCGAGAAGCTCGGCACGCTGTTCTCCTCGCTGGCCGGCGGGCTGCCGACCACCGTCGAGGCGTGCTACGAGGGCCAGTTGGCCGGGTACGACACCCGCATCCTCACCCTGTCGGTGCTCAAGGGGCTGTTCGGAGCGATCAGCGAGGAGCCGGTCACCTTCGTGAACGCCCCCCAGCTCGCAAAGGAGCACGGCATCGAGATCCGTGAGACCTCCACCACCACTGCGGTCGATCACGTGAACCTGATCACCGTGCGGGGCGGTGGCCATGCCATCGCCGGCACCCTCCTCGGCGGCCGGGGCGAGGCCCGCATCGTGATGGTGGACGACCACGCCACCGACCTGCCGCCGGCCACCCACATGCTCGTGGTCCGCAACGACGACCGGCCGGGGATGATCGGCCTGGTCGGCACCGCCCTGGGTGACGCCGGGGTGAACATCGCCGACATGGACGTGGGCCGGTCCCCGGAACCGGGGTCGGCCCTGATGGTGCTCACCCTCACCGAGCCGGTCCCCGACGAGGTGCTCGAGCGGATCCGCCGGGCCCCCGGCATCCTCAGCGTGCACCCGCTGCGGGGCTGAGCCGCACCGGCGGAGACCCCGGTGGACCCGGCCCCCGGCACCCTGGTTCATCTCGCCGGCACCGACGTGAGCGTGGTCGTGGACGTCACCACCGGCGCGCCGACCATCCTGCACTGGGGGGCGCCGCTCGGCGCCGGTGCCGACCCCGCCACCGTGGCCGCCGCGCTCGACCGGCCGGTCGCCGCCGGTGCCGGGGTGGATGTGGTCGCGCCGGTGTCGCTGGTGCCCGAGCACGGCTCCGGGTACCCGGGACGCCCCGGCCTCCTCGGTCGCCGGCCCGACGGCACCGCGTGGTCGCCCCGGTTCGCTCCGGTGGCCTGGGACGCCGGACCCGGCCACGTCCGGGTCAGCGCGCGCGACGAGGTGGCCGGGTTGCAGCGAGGTGCACCTCGACCCGACCGGGGTCCTGCGCGCCCGGGTGACGCTCACCAACCGGGGTGACACCCCCTACGCCGTCGACGGTCTCACGGTCACCCTGCCCCTGCCGGGCCAGGCCACCGAGCTGCTCACGTTCCCCGGCCGGTGGTGCCGGGAGTTCCACCCCCGCCGGGTGGCCTTCGACGCCGGGGCGGTGCTGGCCGAGAACCGCCGGGGCCGGACCTCCCACGACCACGTCCCCCTGCTGTGGGCCGGCACGCCGGGATTCGGCGAGTGGACCGGCGAGGTGTGGGGCGTGCACCTGGCCTGGAGCGGCAACGCCACCGTGCTGGCCGAACACCTCGTCGACGGGCGCCGGGCGGTCCAGCTCGGTGAGCTGCTCCACCCCGGGGAGCTCACCCTCGACCCGGGCGGATCCACCACCTCCCCGTGGGTGGTGGCCACCTACCACGGCGGCGGGCTCACCCCGGCCAGCTGGGCCTTCCACCGGTACCTGCGCGCCCGCCCGACCCACCCGCGACGGCCCCGCCCGGTGCTGGTCAACACCTGGGAAGCGGTGTACTTCGACCACGACCGGGACACCCTGTTCCGGCTGGCGGAGCGGGCTGCGGCCCTCGGCGTCGAGCGCTTCGTGCTCGACGACGGCTGGTTCGGCGGGCGCCGGGACGACCGGCGCGGCCTGGGCGACTGGTGGGTGTCCCCCGAGGTGTACCCCGAGGGTCTCGGGCCGCTCATCTCCCACGTGCGCGGCCTGGGCATGGAGTTCGGGATCTGGGTGGAACCCGAGATGGTGTCGCCCGACAGCGAGCTGTTCCGCGCCCACCCCGACTGGGCGCTGGTCACCCCCGGGTACGAGCCGGTCACCGGCCGGCAACAGCTGGTGCTGGACCTCGCCCGGACCGACGCGTACATGCACATCCTCGGCCGGCTCGACGCGCTGCTCACCACCCACGACATCGCGTTCGTGAAGTGGGACATGAACCGCGACCACGTCCAGGGCAGCGGCGCCGACGGCCGGGCCGGCTCCCACGCCCAGACGCTGGCCGTCTACCGGCTGATCGACGAGCTGCGGCACCGGCACCCCGGCGTGGAGTTCGAGAGCTGCGCCTCGGGCGGCGGCCGGATCGACTTCGGCATCCTCGAGCGGGCCGAGCGGGTGTGGACCTCGGACTGCAACGACCCGCTCGAACGGCAGGTGATCCAGCGGGGCGCGTCGATGCTCATCCCGCCCGAGCTCATGGGTGCCCACATCGGACCGCCCACCGCCCACACCACCAACCGGCGCCACCTGCTGGCGTTCCGGGCGGCGACGGCGCTGTTCGGGCACCTCGGGGTGGAGTGGAACCTGCTGCGCCTCGATGACGCCGAGGCGGACGCACTGGCCTCGGTGATCGCCGTCCACAAACGCTTCCGGCACCTGCTGCACACCGGTGACGTGGTGCGCGTCGACCACCCCGGTGGCGCCGGCCACGCGCACGGCGTCCTGGCCGCCGACCGGTCCGAGGCGCTGGTCGCCTACGTGCAGCTCCGCACCGCCCAGGAGCCGGCACCGGCCCCGTTGCGCCTGCCGGGTCTCGACGCCGGTCGCCGGTACCGGCCGGTGCACCTGCCCCTGCCCGGTGAGTGGCTGGGCCTCGGGATGCGCCTGCCGTCGTGGATGACCGGCCCGGTGGAGCTGACCGGCCGTCAGCTGGCCGCCCACGGCCTGCAGCTGCCCGTGCTGCACCCGGCCACCGCCGTGCTCGTCCACCTCGAGGGGCGGTGAGCCGGTGGGCCGGGTCCTGCCCCGCCACGACCTCGTGCACCCCGACGGCCGGTCGTTCGCGGTCTACGGCGAGTTCCCCGGCACCCTCGAAGGGCAGCCGGCCCGCACCGGGCATGACGTGTCCGGCCTGCACCGTCGCTTCGACCGGCTCACCGGCACCTGGGTGCTGGTCTCGCCGGCCCGCAACACCCGCCCCGGCGGGCAGGTCACCGGCCCGCAGGAGGCCGCCTGCCCGCTGTGCCCGGGTGGCCCCGAGCTGCCGTGGCCCTACGAGCTGGCGGTGTTCGACAACCGGTTCCCGTCGCTGTCCCCGCTCGCCCCGCCGGTGACCGGGCCGCTGGTGGCACCGTCGGTGGGTCGCTGCCAGGTGGTCGTGTACACCCCCGAGCACGACGGTTCGCTCGCCACGCTCACCCCGCAGCAGCTGACCTCGGTGGTGGCGGTGTGGCGGGACCGCACCGCGGCCCTGTGGGCCGACGGGCACATCTCGGTGATGGTGTTCGAGAACCGGGGCGCGGCGATCGGCGCCACCCTGTCGCATCCGCACGGCCAGCTGTACGCGTTCGGTCACCTGCCGCCGGTCACCGCAGCGAAGATCGCCGCCCACGACGCCCACCGCCGCGACCACCGGGCCTGCCTGGGGTGCACGCTGGTCGCCGAGGACGACGGCGGCGACCGGGTGGTGGTGGCCAACCCGAGCTTCGTGGTGGCGGTGCCGTTCGCCGCTCGCTGGCCGTTCGAGGTCCACGTGCGGGCCCGCCGTCACGGACTCGGCCGGCTGGCCGACCTCACCGACACCGAGGTCGTGCACCTGGCACAGGCCGTCCACGACCTCGTGGGACGCTACGACGGCCTGTTCGGCTTCGAACTCCCGCTGATGATGTGCGTCCAGGAGGCACCCCCACCGGAGACGGGGGCCGCCCTCGGCGACTGGCACCTCCATGTCGAGTTCCTGCCCCCGCACCGCAGCGCCGACCGGTTGAAGGTGCGGGCCTCGGTGGAGACCGCGCTCGGGGTGTTCATCAACGACACCTCGCCCGAGGAGGGCGCGGCCCGGCTCGCCGCCGTGCCGGGCCGCCCGCTGTCGTGGCACGGTGTGGCCGTGCCGTCGATCGTGGCGGGGCGCCGGTGACCGCCGACGCGCTCGCGCAGGAGCTCCGAGTCCTCGGGGAGGGTTTCGTGCCGACCACCGTCGCCCGGGCGCCGGGCCGGGTGAACCTGATCGGTGACCACACCGACTACACCGGGGGGCTCGTCCTGCCCATGGCCATCGACCGCTGGACCGAGGTGCGGGTGATGCCCAACCCGGCCCGGGACGTGGTGCGGCTGGTCAGCGATGTCGAGCCGGAGCACGCCGTGGTCCCCGTCGACGTCCGGGAGCCGCACGCCGTGCAGCCGGCGTGGGCCCGGTACGTGGCCGGGATCGTGGCCCAGGTGCGCCCGGCGACGGGGTTCGTCGGGAAGGTGACCTCGACGGTCCCCTCGGGTGCCGGGCTGTCGTCGAGCGCAGCGCTCGAGGTGGCCCTGGCCCTGGCCCTGGGGGCGCCCGACACCGACCCGGTGGAACTCGCCCGGCTCTGCCAGCGGGCCGAGCACGCCGCCGTGGGCGTGCCCAGCGGCATCATGGACCAGCTGACCTCGATCGCCGGTCGCGACGGCCACGCCCTGCTGATCGACTGCCACACCCTCACCGTCGAGGCGGTGCCGGTCCCGCCCGAGGCCGAGGTGGTGGTGGTCCACTCCGGCCAGCCCCGGACCCTGGCCGGGTCGGCCTACGCCGAACGGGTCGCCCAGTGCGCCGCAGCCGAGGCCGAGGTCGGACCGCTGCGCCTCGCGTCGCCCGACGATGTCGACCGCATCGCCGATCCGGTGATCCGCGCCCGCGCCCGGCACGTGGTCGGCGAGAACGCCCGGGTCCGGGCCTTCGCCGCGGCGCTTGCAGCCGCCGACCTGACCACCGCCGGGCGGCTGATGGACGCCAGCCACGAGAGCCTCCGCGAAGACTTCGCGGTGTCCACCGGGGCGCTCGACCGTCTGGTGACCCGGTTGCGGGCGACCCCCGGCGTGTTCGGGGCCCGCCTCACCGGAGCCGGGTTCGGGGGGTGCGTGGTGGCGCTGTGCCGGCCGGGGGCCCTGGCCGGCGAGGGCTGGGTCGTGCGACCGGTCTCCGGGGCGTCGGTCACCGGCCGGCGGTAACGTCCCGCCGCCGTGGACGGCGGCGGGAGCGGTGAACGGCACGGATCGGGGGCGACCCCGGCGGCGGTCGAGGTGCTGCGCAGTCCGGGTGTCCGGCCCGTGCTCGCCCTCACCTTCCTCGCCGCGGTGTCGAGCACGCTGCAGTCGGTTGCCGTGCTCGCCCAGGTGTACGCCATCACCGGCCGGCCGCTGGACCTCGGGCTTGTCGGTCTGGCGGAGTTCGTGCCTTCGGCGCTGCTGGTGCTGGTGACCGGCACGGTCGCCGACCGCGTCGACCGGCGCAGGATCGTGCTCGCCGCCCTCACGGTCGAGGCACTGTGCTTCCTGGCCCTGCTCGGCTACGCCCGCACCGCCCCGACGTCGGTGATACCCGTGTTCGCCATCGTCGTCGTCTACGGCGCGGCCCGGGCGTTCGCTGCACCGGCGACCCGGTCGCTGCCACCGGCGGTGGCGCCCCCCGGCGGGCTGTCCCGGCTGGTGGCCATCAACTCCACGTCCTGGCAGGTGGCCACCATCGCCGGGCCGGTGCTCGGTGGGGTGCTGTTCGACGTCGGTCCTGAGGTGGCCTACGCCGTGGCCGCCGCCATCGTCGGCGCCGCCATGGTCGCCATCGGGGTGGCCCGGATCCCGCCCACCGCGGTGACCGACCCCGACGCGCGCCCGTCGCTGGGCATGGCGCTCGAGGGCCTGCGCCTCATCCGGCGCCGGCCGATCCTGTTCGGCGCGATCTCCCTCGACCTGTTCGCCGTGCTGTTCGGTGGGGCGGTCGCCCTGATCCCGGCGATCGCCACCGAGCGTCTCGGGGTGGATGCCAGCGGGCAGGGCCTGCTCCGGGCCGCCGGCGGGGTGGGGGCGTCGGTGTGCGCGCTGGTGCTCGCCGTCCGGCCGTTCTCCCGCCACGTCGGCCGGCGCCTGTTCGCGGCCGTCGCGGTGTTCGGCGTGGCCACGATCGCCCTCGGTGTCACCCGCACGTTCGTCGTCGCCCTCGTCGCCATGGCCGTGCTGAGCGCAGCCGATATGGTCAGCGTGTTCGTGCGGGCGACGCTGGTGCCCCTGGCCACCCCCGACGGCACCCGCGGCCGGGTGCTGGCGGTCGAGCAGGTGTTCATCGGCGCCTCCAACGAGCTGGGGGCGTTCCAGTCGGGCGTCGCCGCGGCCATCCTCGGCACCGCAGGCGCCGTCGTGTTCGGTGGGGCGGCCACCCTGGTGGTGGTGGGGCTGTGGTGGCGGTGGTTCCCCGACCTGCGCCGGGTCGACCGCTTCGGCGACCTCGAGGGGAGCTGAGTGGCGGACCGGGGACCTCCGGGTGCGGGCGAGAATGGACCCACCACACCGAGGGGGCCGCACCATGCCGATGAACGTGAAGCCCGTGCCGACGCTCGACGAGCGCATCAACGACATCCGGATGCGCACCGCAGAGATCGTCAACAACGACATCCTCCCCAACGAGCACCGGCTGTGGCGGGCCAGCCGTGACCGTGAGAGCTGGACCGAGTACACCGAGGCCCTCGAGCTGCGGGCCGAGATCAAGCAGAAGGTCAAGCAGGCCGGGCTGTGGGCCCCGCACCTGCCGAAGGAGTACGGGGGCATGGGCCTGGACTTCCTCGCCCACGCCTACATGAACGAGGTGCTCGCCTACGCCATCGGCGCGGCGTCGCTGTTCGGGGTCGTCGCCCCCAACTCCGGGAACCAGTCCATCCTGGTCAAGTACGGCACCGAGGAACAGAAGCAGAAGTGGCTGCTGCCCCTCATCGAGGGGACCATGGAGTCGGGCTTCTCCATGACCGAGCCCCACAACCCCGGGTCCGACCCCCGCTCGCTGGACACCACGGCGGTGCGCGACGGTGACCACTGGGTGATCAACGGCCACAAGTGGTTCACCTCCAACGGCATCGACGCGGACTTCTTCATCGTCATGTGCCGGGTGGTCGAACCCGGTGCCACCGACCGCAAGACCGGCCCGATGGTGCAGATCATCGTCCCCACGAACATCAGGGGCGTGAACATCGTGCGGGGGATCGGGGTGTGGGGCCGGGCCGAGTCGGATCACTGCGAGGTGATCTACGACAACGTGCGGGTCCCGCTGGAGAACGCGCTCGGCCGGGTGGGTGAGGGCCACCAGGCCGCCCAGGACCGCCTCGGCGCCGGCCGCATCTACCACTGCATGAACTGCATCGGGCAGATGTGGCGGGCCTTCGACCTCATGGTCGAGCGGGCCGAGAGCCGGGAGGTCCACGGCGGCAAGCTGGCCGACAAGCAGTTCATCCAGGGGTTCATCGCCGACAGCTACATCGACATCCAGGCGGCGCGGCTCATGACCCTCCATGCCGCCGAGAAGATCGACCAGGGGCTCGAGGGGGCCCGCACCGACATCTCGGCGATCAAGGTGTTCGTCCCGGCCGCCTACACCCGGGTGGTCGACCGGGCCATCCAGGTGTGGGGCGCCGCCGGGGTGTCGAACGACCTGCCGCTGGCCGGCATGTACATGGGGGCGCGCACGCTCCGGATCGCGGACGGGCCCGACGAGGTCCACAAGATCCTCATCGCCAAGCACGTCCTCGGCCGCTACGCCAAGGGCGAGTCCTGGGATTTCGGCAACTGAGCGGGATCAGCCCTCGACGGTGATCGCCCCGGTGGGGCACAGCTCGGCGGCCTGGGTGACCTTGTCCCGCAGCTCCTCGGGCGGCTCCTCCTGCAGGATGTACAAGTAGCCGTCGCTGCGCACCTCGAACACCTCGGGGCACACCTGCATGCACGAGCCCGTCGACGCGCACACGTCGAAGTCGACCGAGACCTTCATCGTCATCCTCTCCTCGTCGAGCGCAGTGGCCACCGCCCGAGCGGCGTCACGCCTTGGCCCGACGATAGCCGTCGGCCTCGGCCTCGGCCGCTTCTGCGTAGCAGCGGTCGGGCCGGGTCCGTTCGTAGAACCGACCGCCCGGCACGTGGTAGATGCCCGAGCGGTCGTTGGCCTTCACCGGGTAGCCGTCGGGGCAGGCCCCCTCGACCGGGGTGACCCAGGTCGGCGAGGCCTCG
>FWPV01014767.1_pt1 | contig 11375 bp, 8 predicted proteins | sample 2228371 | NCBI WGS metagenome assembly FWPV01 (sample SAMEA103939776, study PRJEB20133) | metagenome | reverse complement strand
CCGTGCCAAGCCGAGCGGCGGACGGATGGCGGGTCGAGCGTTAGCCACAGCATCTTGCGGGCGCCCACAAAGAACCCCGAAGCGGCAAGAGAGATGAATCCAGCGGATCGGACGGATGGGACGAGGAGGCATGCGGGCCGCCGGCGCTCCAGGCCCGTCATGCCGAGAAATGGGGGGAAGGGCGTTGGTGCGTCCGGCACCGTCTTGCCATCGAGCCAGTCTGAGCCACACGCCGTTGCCCAGTGATCCGGGTTGTGCGACACGTCCTTCCCCCATGTTCCGCCATCGCAGGGCGGGCGCCCTGCGCGAATGCCCGATGCCCGGGTGCGGGGCCGCCGGGGTGGGGAAGGCTTTTCCGCGCCCCGGCGCATCTGTTCCCGCAGACGGCCCCTTTCCAGGGGCGGGCGGCGGGGGGAGCAAAGGCTGTGCCGCGAGCGTGAGGACCGCTGGCCCCCGATGAGGCGAGAGGCATCCTCCCGGCGGAAAGGCTTTTTTTCTGTGGCCGCATCGGGGCCAGCCCTCCCAGGGCTTGTGTGGGGGCCGGGGCGGGCCACAAAAGAATGTGGTGAAATCGCAATATTTGCGCTTGACATCGGCGTGGTGGGCCGGTATAACCTATGTCAACCCGGCGCAGGCCCAAGATGTTGGGCGGTGCCCGGCCGCGAACCCGCGATGTAGTGGAGGAGCTATGGCTATCTTCATCACCGAGGCTGCCAGAGTCATCGGCGTTTCTCCCGCGACGCTCAAGCGGTGGTTCCGCTCGGCAAAGGTTACGGACGTTGCCCGCGACCGAAACGGCTATCGGGTCTTCGAGCCCAACGACGTCGCGCGGCTGCGCGCGTACGCCAACCAGCGCATCGAGCCGTCGCCGCCCGACGGCCAGCGGGCCAGAGGCCGTTCCCTGGCCATGAGATGACCTGAATGTCCAACAACGCCTTCTTCAAGTTCTTCCAGGACCTCGTGCTGTCGAAGACCTGGCGGAAGCTGACGCCGTCGGCCCGCACGTTGTATCCTGTGCTGGCGATTCACACGGACAAGGATTTCAAGCCCGTGTACCCGTCGCTGAAACGCCTCAAGGAGTTCAGCGGCCTCGGCAACAGCGGCATCGCCTCCGCGCTCCGCAGCCTCGAGCAGAGCGGCCTCATCCGCATCTGGTCAGGCAAGCACCGCGCAGGGAACCGCAGCAACACCTACGAGTTCATCTTCCAGTACGAGGGCTGCCAGATAGACCTAGCCCTGCTGCGGGGCAAGGCTAGCCCCGCCACGGGGGTAGGGCTAGCCCCGCGGCGGGGCAAGGCTAGCCCCGCCACGGGGGTAGGGCTAGCCCCGCGGCGGGACAAGGCTACCCCCGCCAGCCCCCCTGCCCTAGCCCCGCAGGAAGACAACCTACCACCACCGAGGGGCGCGAACAAGAGACTGAAAACAACAGGTAGCGGATCAACTAAAACCACAACAACTATCCACGGCGACGTCCACATCAATATAGACCACGCCCCGAACCCTGCTGTTGTTGATTCACTCAAGCAGTTTTTCACAGACGCACTGGCCAAGCAGCTTGCCCACGAGTACCCCCCCGAGTACATACAAGAGAAGATCGAGATCACGCGGTTCAACCACGAGCGGGGAAAGGTGCGCGACCCCGCGGCGTACCTGCGCAGGGCGCTGGCTCAGGACTACACTCGGCCCCCGGGCTTCACGACAAGTGGGGAGCGCGCCGAAGCAAGGGCACACAGCAAGCAGTTGCGCGGACTGATGGAGCGCATCCGCGACAGACAGGTGAAGCTTGCGCGCCACCGCAGCACCGGCGAAGTGAGCCTGGTGGACGTGCCGACCGACCTCGCCTACATCATCCTCCAGGGACGCCACGGCATCCGCTGCATCAACGCCTGGGAAGAAGTCGAGCAGTACGAGTTCGAGTAGGCAGGAACTCCTTTCCGGCGGCCGGGCAGTCCTTGCCCGGCAGCCCCTGTTGCCAACCGCGAAGAGGTGTGGCCGCCGGTGCTGGGGCATCCGCCAGCCGTGAGTTGAGGTGCGCACGGGGGGGGCGGATGTCGGCTTTTCCCAACTTTCCGTAGGGCCTTGCGGCTACTGCGCTTGCAGCGAGGGAGGCGGCGCGGAGGGGCCGGGATGTCGGGAAAAGCGGAAAGCCTCAGCAGGCCATCTCCACGGAGAGTCGGGTGAGGGAAGGGCGGGAGGATGGCATAAGTGCAGAGGGGCTCGTGCTTTAGGCCACCCCGGCCGCACCGGGCCCATCAACTGGGGCAGGGTGGCACGATGTTTGCTGCGACGGCGCCACCGGGGTGCCATCTGGCTTCTCGGCTGGGCCAGGAGCTGCCGCTGATGTTTGGGCGTACGGGGTCCTGGACAGTCCGGGACAGGCCCGGCCCCGCAGCCTGGAGTGCAGGAGGATGGCAGCCGATGGAAGTCACGAGCGGCAATGGCCGCATGACCATCAGCGAGGTGGCGCGACGGGTGGGCGTGACCCCCAAGACCCTCCTTCGTTGGGAGAAGGCGGGCAAGACCCCTAAGCCGAAGCGCGACTGGCGCGGCTGGCGAGCCTACGAACAGGAGGACCTCAGCAAACTGCTTGCGTTCCACGACCGTTTGTGGTAATCTGTTGCAGCCGCGGGCGTGCGCGTGCCCGCCTCCAGTGTTCCTGGTTGCCAGCCAACCTTGTTAGGGAGAGCAGGATGACTGCCAAGACGCGTCTGTGGTTGATCGGTCTGCTCGGTGTCGGTGTCGCCGGCTGCGATGGCTACGCGCTCTGGTTCCACCGCTACGACGACATCGAGAAGACGGCCACGCGGCACCAGCTCCGCGAGGTCGAGAAGCGCTTCGAGCGCTTCAACGAGACCTACCGCATCGGCATCCCTGATGTCCTCAACATCAGCGTGCCCGACCACCCCGACCTCAGCGGCTCCTACGAGGTGCGGCCCGACGGCAACATCTCCTTCCCGCTCCTCAAGGACGTCTACGTCGAGGGCCTGACGCCCATGCAGTTGAGCGACTTCCTGGCCAAGGAGCTCGAGCGCTACGTCAAGAAGGTGGACGTGCTGGTGACCGTGACCGGGCTCTACAGCAAGACGGTCTACCTGGGCAGCCGTTCGCAGAGCGACCTTCGCGCGTTCCGCTTCACAGGCGACATGACGGTGGTGGACCTCATCGCGCTGCGTGGCGGGTACACGAAGATGGACTACTCGAGCCGCATCCGCCTGGTGCGGGACAACCCGGATCGCCCCGAGGTCTACCGCATCCGCTTCGACCGCATCCTGCGCGGCGACCTCAAGACCAACGTGCTGGTGAAGAACCGCGACATCCTCTACATCCCGGCCACGGCCTGGGCCGAGGTCGGGTTCGCTTGCGACATGCTCACTGCCCCCGCGCGCTCGCTGATCAGCGGCATCCGCACCTACACCGAGCTGCCCTATGCCGGCGAGCACGCCGAGGAGCGCGCCCGCAGCGCATCAGCAACGCCCTACTAGCCACTCGCGCGGCGCCAACGCCTGAGGGCGTCCGGCTCGCGCGAGCCTGATGGACACCCAGAAAGGCACGCACAATGCCGGCAGCCCACACCAAGAAGGCCCAGCAGTTCGACTTCAACAAATACCTCGCCATCATCTGGCGCCGCAAGTGGCTCCTCCTCATCCCGCTCCTCATCTGCGTCCCAGCCGCGCTTCTCGCCGCGTACCTCTACCCCACCGAGTTTGAGTCCCAGGCCCTCCTCGAGCTCTCCGACAACCGCCCCATCGGCGACACCACCCCCATCCAGTTCAGCGCCGGCCTCGCCATCATGCAGGTGCGCACCCGCGCCATGAGCTGGAGCGCCATCCGCGAGATCGTCCTGAGCCGCAAGGTGGACTTCGGCCGCGAGATCGACCCCGACGACCGCCGCCAGCTCGAGCGCATCTACTCCGAGATCGAGCGCCGCACCCGCATCAACGCACTCGGCATCAAGCACCTCTCCATCGTCCACCGCTCCACCAGCCCCGAACGCAACGCCAGCCTCGTCAACGAGATCGTCAAGAAGTTCGTCGGCGAAGACCGCCGCGAGGCCCAGGAGACGGCGAAGGCCGACCTCAAGTACTACCGCGACAAGCTGGCCGCCGCCAAGAACGCCCTAGCAGAGATCGACAATCAGATACGCGACTTCGGCCAGCAGTACCCCTGGCTCACCGACACCCTGGCCGAAATCCACAAGGAGTACAAGGACGCCGAGGTCGGCGAGCTCACTATCCGCGCCCAGATCGCCGCCACCGAGGAAACCCTCGGCGAACTGCGCAAGGAGCTGGCCAAGGAAAAGCCCGAGCTCGTCGTCACCACCCGCCCAGAAACCCCACCCAGAATCCTCGAGCTCCGCAAGGCCGCCGAGCAGGCCGAGCAGTACTACAAGCAGGTCAGCTCCCGCTACACCATGGCCCACCCACGCTGCCAGGAGGCCCTCGCGATGCTCCAGAGCGCCCTGGCGGCGCTCAAGAAGGAGGACAAGGGCGACCCCGAGCCCATCCAGAGCACCGAGCCGAACCCCAAGTACGCCGCCCTCCAGGCCCGCATCGCGCTGCTGGAGAAGGAGCTCGAGAAGCTCAACGCCCGGAAGCTCGACGCCAACAAGCAGGTCAGCGAGCTCTACATCCGCCTGCGCAAGGCCCCAGAACTCCTCGCCGAGCGCAACGCGCTGAAGGAGCAGCGTGAGCTCGCGGCCAGCACCGCCCAGGAGTACCTCAGCGGCGTGCGACTCGCCGAGAAGGAGATGGCGCGCCTCGTCTCCGAGGCCCACAGCTCCCGCTTCCGCGTCATCGAATATGCCCGCGACGACCGCCGGCCCGTCAAGAGCACCCAGATGAGGATCGTGGCCATGGGCCTCGTCCTCGGCCTCCTCCTCGGCGCCGGGCTCGTCGGCCTGATCGAATACCTCGACCAGACCTTCAAGAGCATAGACGACCCGATCTACTACCTCGGCATCCCGGCCCTCGGGGTGATCCCGGCCATCTTCACGCCCCGGGACCACCGCCGCAAGCTGGCCTTCCGCATCCTCGCCATCAGCGCCGCCGTCTTCGTGGTGGGCGTGGCAGTGGCCATCTACTTCGCCGTGCCCATCACCAAGGACTATCTGAATCAGGGCTGGCTGAAGTTCCAGGAATGGTTGGAGTACTGGTAAGCCAGGCGCGCGGGGAAAGATACCCGCTGGACAAGAGACAGCCGGTGTCTTTTCCCCGCCCAGCCAGCCCGACAGGAAGGGATCGATGTACGAGAAGTTCTACGGCTTCGCCGAGAAGCCCTTCAACCTGACTCCGGACCCCGACTACTTCTACCTCAGCTCGGTCCACCGCCGCGCGCTCGACCACCTCGTCTACGGCCTGGAGTCCGGCATGGGCTTCATCCAGATCACCGGCGAAATCGGCTCCGGCAAGACCACCCTCATCAAGTGCCTCCTCCGACAACTCAGCCGCGAAGTCAAGGTCGCCTACATCATCCACTCCAAGGGCACCTTCTCCCAAATCCTCCGCATGATCCTCGAAGACCTCGAGATCGCCCCCGCCGACCAGAAGCTCCCCAAGGAGGCCATGCTCAGCCGCTTCCGCGACTACCTCGTCGAGCAGGCCCGCCACCACAACAGTGTGGTCATCATCATCGACGAGGCCCAGAACCTCGCCCTCGAGGTCCTCGAAGAGCTCCGCATGCTCTCCAACTTCGAGACCGAAAAAGCCAAGCTCCTCCAGATCGTCCTCGTTGGCCAGCCACAGCTCCGCGACCTCCTCCGCCGCCCCGAGCTCGAACAGCTCCGACAGCGCATCACCGTCCGATTCCACCTCTACCCCCTCAACGAGGACGAGACCCGCAGCTACATCCGCCACCGCCTCAAGGTCGCAGGCTCAAACGGCTCCGTCCGCTTCACCGCCGCCGCCTGCCGACTCATCCACCGATACTCCAGCGGCCTCCCTCGCCTCATCAACGTGGCCTGCGACGCCACGCTGCTGGCCGGCTTCGTGGACGAGCGCCGCGTCTTCAGCGAGGCATTCGTGGCCGAGGCCCTCCGCGAGCTGGCCGACGACCGCGCCGAATCCCTCGCCGCCCCCCAAGAGCCGGCAGAAGCACATCCGAAGTCCGAAATCCGAAACCCCAAACCGCGCCGCCGCCTGCTGGCCGCCGTTGCCGCCATCATCCTCGCCCTCGCCCTTGCCGCGGCGCTCCTTGCCGCACACCGCGAGGCGCCAGGGGCCGCAGGAGACCTCTGGAGCGGCCTCCCGGCGCTCCTCCGGTACGGGCGGGGACAAGCCCCGCCCCTACCCAAGTAGTTCGGAGCACGTCGTGTCGAAGATTCAGCAAGCCCTCGAGAAGGCAAAGGCCGAGCGGGAACACGACTCGGCCGTCCACCCCTCAGGCCCCGAACGGCCCTCACCGCCCACCTACGTCGTCCGCCCAACCCACGGCGGGCAGGTCGACGCCCACATCGTGGCCTACCACCACCCCCACTCCCACCTCACCGAGAGCTTCCGCCGCGTCAAGGCCATGCTCCGCGGCATCGCCGGCGCCGAGAAGGTCCGCACCATCGCCATCACCAGCGCCGGCAAAGGCGAAGGCAAGAGCACCACCGCCCTCAACCTCGCCATCGCCATGTGCCAGGACTTCGACACGCGGGTGTGCATCGTGGACGCCGACCTTCGGCGCCCCCGCATCCACCGCCTCCTGGGCTTCACCCCGCGACGCGGCCTCAGCGACATCCTCAACGGGGACGCATTGCCCGAGGACGTCCTCATCACCGACTCCGTGCCCCGCCTCACTGTCCTCCCTGGCGGCCGCTCCTCCCGCACCCCCTCCGAGATGCTCGGCTCGCCCCGCATGAAGCAGCTCATCGAGGAGCTCAAGAGCCGCTTCGACTATGTCCTCTTCGACACCCCCCCCGTCCTCACCGTGGCCGACGCCATCCTGCTTGGGCCGATGACCGACGGCGTCATCCTGGTCATCCAGGCCGGCAAGGTGCGCAAGCGCCCCATCGAGCGCGCAGTGGAGCTCCTCCACAACTCCAAAGTCCTGGGCTTCATCCTCAACCGCGGCGACATGGTCCTCTCGCACTACGGCTACCGCTACTACGACCGGGGCTACTACTACTGAGCACCATTTCAGATTTCAGATCGCAGGTTGCAGATTTCCGCCCCCATGGCCAAGAGTCAAGCTCTGTGCCCGGACCACAAGTCTGAAATCTGGAATCTGAAATGTGGGATGCCCACGAACCCCCACGAAACCCTGCTGCTTGATAGGAAGCGAGGTTAGCAGGCCCATGCGAGGGGCTATGCTCTTCGTCCTCGCTAATGCCTCTGCCCTGCTCGCCGCCCTCGCCGCGGCCGGCGTAGCCATGTCGGGGCGCGAGCCCTGGCGCCGCGCCCTGGCCGCACTCGCCGGCTTCCCTGTCGTCGTCGTCCTCGTCTCGCTGCTCCTTGGCGCCCTCGGCCGCCTCTCCGCCCCCTGGGCCGTCGCCGCCACGGCCATCCTCGCCATCCCCCTCAGCGCGCTCTGGCTTGCGCGGCATCACCAATCTGCAATCTGCAATCTGAAATCCGAAATCCAGAATGGCGACCGCGCTCTCTCGGCCCTCGCCCTCGCCCTCTTTGCCGCCGTCTGCCTGCAACTGCTCCTGCGGAGCGGCCTGGCGGGCGTGAGCTACTGCTGGGACGACCTGTCCTACTGCGGCCCCGCCGCGGCGCACTGGGTCGTTGGCCAGCGCCTCTCCCTCGCCCCCTTCTGGTATCAGGCATACTACCCGCTGAACGCGGAGCTTTTCTCGGCCTGGTTCATGCTGCCTTTCCGCAGCGACGCTCTGGTTGGCCTCTCGGGCCTCTCCTGGGCCGCGCTGGCCGTGGCCGCCTGTGCGGCCCTCGCGCGGGCGCAGGGCGTCCGAGGGGCGGCCGTGCTCATGCCCGGGGCGTTGCTCCTCGCCTCGCCGATCGTGCTGGGTTCGGCGAGCCGCTTCTCGGCCGACGACCTTGCCGGCCCCGCCGCCGCCCTCGCGGCCCTCGCCTTCGCCGCGCGGGGCACCAGCACGGCGGAGGGGACGCTCGCCGACGCTGCATACGCCGGGCTACTGGCCGGCCTCGCGGCCGGGTGCAAGGCGCTCATGGCGCTTGTCCCCGTGCTCCTCTTTCTCTGGCTCGTCTTCGACAAGCGCTGGGGGGAGAAAGCAGGGGCCAGGGTGAAGGCCGCCGCGGTCTTCGTCCTGTGCGCCGCGGCGACGGGCGGCTTCTGGTACGCGCGCAACCTGGCGCTGACGGGGAACCCCTTCTTCCCTGCCCAGGTGGGGCCGTTCGCCGGGCCGATGGCGGGCGAGCCGTTGCGGCGGACGAAGCTGATCTCCTGGATCATCGCCTCGCCGGGCGACACGCGGCAATGGCTCGCCATCTTCGGGTTCCTCGCCCGCTGGCCTGTGTGCCTCTTCGCAGTGTCTGCCGGCGGCCTTGCCGTGGGCGCGTGGGCCTGGCTGTCGCGGCGTGGCCGGGCAGCCTCCGAGGCAGGCTCCGTGCAGCGTCTGGTGGTGGCGATGGCGCTCGCGTTGATCCTCCTCTACCCCTTTGCGCCCTTCTCGGCGACCGATGACTCGCCGCGCGCGAAGTTCGGGCCGGAGGCGCGCTTCCTCATCGCCCCATTCGCCATGGGCGTTGTCCTCTTCTCATCCCTCCTGGCGTCCAGCCGAGGCCTTCGGTGGTTGTGGGCCGGCCTTGCGGCGGCCGCCGTGGCCGGCTCGGGCGGGGTGAGCGGGGGCCTGGCCACTATGGGCGTTGTTGCCGTGGCTGTGCTGCTCCACGAAAAGGTTGACCGGCCGGCCTTGGCGGCACGGCGCTGGCGTTGGGCACTCCTGACGGCGGTTCCGGTTTGCTTGGCGGCGATCGCGCTCATCGCGCCCCGAATCCAGCGGATGAACGACTCACGGATATACGCCTACGGGGGTGCTCAGCGGCCCGTCGGGGCGGCCTGGCGCGCTGCCGACGCGCTTCCCAGCGGCTCGCGGGTCGCCTGGTTCGGCCCCGCCGCCTACCAGTACTATCCCCTGATGGGGCGAAGGCTCCAGCTCAGCCCCTGCGCGGTCACGGAGGAGGGGCATCCGCTCGAGCCGCTCCACGTCACCTGGCTCCGCAACCCCAGGGGCTTCCAGTGGTGGGCCGAGCCAGGCAAGCCCGACCTGAGCCGCGTTGTTGAGAACCTTGCTGCTGCTGGGGTAGACTATGTGCTGGTGACGAAGTGGGACGAGGACGCCTGGCCCCCGCAGCGGGCCGCCTTGAGCGCCTCGGGCCGCGCCAGCATGGTCTACGAGGATGGCTATTCGGAGCTCTGGCGCCTCGGGCAAGGAGCGGGCAGATGAGGGGCGAGGCTGTGATGCGCGTGGCCGCGGCCGTGGTGGGGCTGGGCCTCCTCGTCCTCCTCGCCGTTGGCGGGGCGAGGCTGGGGCGCGCCATCGCCCGCTCGCGGCAGCTAACCTACCCCGAGCTCCGCGAAGAACCCCGGCCGCCCAAGATCCGCACCCCGAAAACCGAAAACCGAAAACCGACAACTGGAACCCCGCCCACGCCCCCGAAAGCCCCCGAGGAGGACAGCTTGGCCACTTGCCCCATCATCCCGCTGCCGAAGGTGTACAAGGAGGAGAAGGGGCGGAAGGCCGAGCTGCTGGGCGAAGATGCTGCGGCTGTAGTCGTGGGCGCCAAGGCGTCGGAGGCCGAACGCTACGCCGCCGAGCGGTTCCAAGCCCTGGTCGCGCGGCGCTTCAAGCGGCGGCTGCCCATCGTCTCCGAGGCCGACGTGGGCGATGGAGTCAAGCTAGCCATCCTGCTCGGGACGCGCGCGACGCACGCCTGGCTCGACCGCCTGTGCAACGAGAAGAAGCTCGAGCTGGACGAGAAGTCGCCGGGGCAGGACGGCTTCATCATCGAGGTGCTCGAGGGCGCTTCCATTTCGGATTTCGGATCAGACCGTAACCTCCCGCAGGTTCCAAACCTGCGGGAGGTTATCCTCGTCGGCGGCAGCGACCCCCGCGGGGTCATCTATGGCCAGGAGGCCCTCTTCGACATGCTGGAGCGCGATGGCGACAAGGTGGCCCTCCGAGTCGCCTCGGTTCGCGACTGGCCGAGCATCGGCTGGCGCGGCCGGCCCGCCTGGCGACCCGAGTACCACCTGGCCCCAGGCGTCTTCGACCTCTACGTTCGGGGGCGGCTGAACTGGCTGGACCTGCGGGACGGCCCGCCGCCCGGGCGCGGCGGCTTCGGCTGCCCCCCGGGCTTCAAGCCCGACACCCCCATGCTGCGCCGGGTGCTCGCCGAGGCGCGCCGCCGCGCGATGTTCGTCTACGGCACCGTCCGCTGCGGCGTGAAGCCCGACGAGTTCGACACTGTGGTGAGGACGTTTGAGGACATGATAGCGTTCGGGGCCGACGGGCTGTGGATTTCATTCGACGACCCCGGGGGCGGGGAGGGGACTACGGAGCTTGTGCGGCGCATCGTGGAGCTTGGCTCACAACACGGCATGACCGGCCCGCGCATCGCCATCCTCCCACCGATGGGCTCGTATGAGCGGATAGGGACCGACTTCAACAGGGAGATGGCGAAGGTGCCCGGCATGGCCGACGCGCGCTGGATTTTCGCCATCCCGCCCAGCAGCGGAGATGTGGAGGCCGCCCGCAAGCTCGGCCTCACGCGCCGCCCCTCGTGGTGGCACAACTGGCCGGTGGACCAGAGCGGCGGCTTCCTCTACCTCGCCGGCACCGGCACGCTGCGCGAGGGGGGCAAGCTCTTCTACCTCGAGCTCTCGCCACTGTCGTTCGGCTGGGGGAGCCCCAGCTACGACGCGCTCCGCTCCGCGGCGGCCAACGCCGATGCCGTGATGTTCTGGGGCTGGGAGCCCGAGGAGTACTGGGTCCCCACCTTCGGCATCTGGGCCTGGCACCCCGAGAGGCACGATTGGGCGCGCACCCGCCGAGCCGTCTACGCCTGGGTCTTCGGCCCAGCCCAGGCCCAGGCCGCCCAGGAGTTCGACGCCAGGCTCGCCGAGCTCAAGTCCCTTTTCATCCTCCCCTACCCCGCGATTTACCCCGGCTACAACTGGCCGCCTCGGCTGGCCCGCGCCGAGGACGGCCCGAAGGCGACCAGGCTGCTCGACGAGATGGACGAGCATCTCCGCGTGTTGGAGACACGGGCGCCGGAGGAGACGATGGTTGAGCTGTCGCGCCTCCAGGAGGCGCTCCTGGAGCCGATGCGCGCGACCGTGACCTATGCCCGCGCGATGGCCCGCTGGAGCGATGTGTGGGCGGGCATCCGCGCGCTTGAGGATGACCGTTCAGTACCGGCTGTACTTGCCGTCCGCGCTGGGCAGGTTCCACGAGACGACCACCGAGCCGG
>FWPV01006689.1_pt1 | contig 11375 bp, 12 predicted proteins | sample 2228371 | NCBI WGS metagenome assembly FWPV01 (sample SAMEA103939776, study PRJEB20133) | metagenome | reverse complement strand
AAAGGCAAGACGGCAGCCGTGCGTGTCTACACGCCTTGCGACGATGCGGACCTGGTGGCATCGAGCACGCGGCAGCTGGATGCTGCGGGCCAGCCGGCACTGGCCCTGGACAAGTTGTAGCAGGCAACGCGGCCAGAAAAACAAAAGGCCAGCGGACAAGGCTGGCCTGGGGGCGGCATCGAAATGGTAGGCCGTGTAGGACTTGAACCTACGACCAAAGGATTATGAGAAAAGACGCCACTCGCGAAGCCAGTGTTTATGCGGGTTACAGCGTGGGTGGTACCCGGTGTGCAGCAAAGTGTGTAAGCAGTGGGTTTTTTGCCCAAGCTACGACAACCTCTCCACTCTCTCATGCCCATCCATGCCGCCATTGTCCCGTACCGCTGCAATGTGACTCGCAAGCAACCAGCAGGAACGGGTCAGACACTACTCACCACTCCCTCTGCGGTTCGTAAACGAAAGTTGCTGATGCACTCATACTGCGAGAAAAAACATCCTAACTTATGGTTGTTTTATATCAACCTCATCTCTCACCGAATTAATAATAGCAACAACCTCATTCAAGCCACCAAAAGCATTGCCAACGAAACTTATATTCCAGTTCCTACCATCCTCATCCACCTCATGCCAAGCTGGCACAGCCAATCTAGGAAACAAACCCATCTCAATTAGGTCCTGAGATTTACATATCTTTTGTTTAACCAAGTCAAGAATTTCACTCGACCCCAGAATTTTCTTTGCCACAGCCAACTCCAATAAAATGCACCCAAGAACAAACCGAGTCACCGATCCGCCAATTAATACAACAAAAACTACAAATCCACTCAACCAAAAAATAAGTTGCCCATCAACCATTCAGGCGGATTTTGTTAAAGCAAGCTCTAAATTTAGGAACATCATTTTCGTGAATCATGCAAACTTTAAGTATTTTATCTTGACGTCTCTTGAGTTCAGCCTGAGAGATCCCAAGCAGAACAAGTTGTTCGCATTCGAAATTTCGATCATCCACTCTTAAATTTTGCCCCTGGAGTCGAATAATTTTTTGCCCTGTGCACTGAATACGTGCGAGGGCTGCTCTTTTTCTGTATTCACTAGAACTAAGACCATACTCACTAGCCTCCTTTGCAGTTACTTGCTCATCATAAGTTGCATCCCGTCCATCTAGGCGATATTGCCGCAACTCCGCATCTGTCAAAATCTTCATTTTATCAGGAGGGACGCTTAGCATATCATCCAAAAGTCTGTCGGAAACATCAATTTCAGCCAAAAATACTTTAATCTTATTGGCGACATTGTCGCGACTTTTCCGCACCTCCAAAGAGGAAGCATTTGGCGAAATCTTGTAGAAATAAGGTCGATGTATTCCAATTGCACCCACATTTACTCTATCAACACCTGCGGCATACACAAGAACACATGCACTCAAACAACTGCCGTTACTTGGAACCATAACCCTAAATTCAAACTCTCTTACTTTTCTACCAAATTCGATTGCCTCATCTACAGAACCCCCCTCGCTATCAAGACGTATTTCCTTTATAATGCAGCCCTCTTTTCCTGCAACTGACACGAATCGACTATACAAAATTGCAAATTGCAAAGCATCACCAGGCAATATCTGCCCAGTTTTGGTCATAAACAGCTTAGAGCAGGCATCGCGTTCAACGCTTTGATGGTGAACTTCAACTTTTGCATATGAAATAACAGAACTAAATACCAATAAGAGGATTGCAAGCGACTTGAGAAAATTAGTTACCATATACGTCACTCAATTCAACAAAGTATTCCCGCACAACCTAGCATACACAAAAAGCTAATACACCGACATTTGGTCAATTAATAAATGAATATTAAGGACTAAGCCTTACTCAGCATCAACACGTGGCCCTCTCGACCCGAACTTAAATAAACGACTCCAAAGCTCCGCCTACGTTACGCCTAACTATTTGCCCCGTCTTCTGTCTTGATTGCTTCATCTTTAAACGCTCCGCATTAAGATCAGCATTAGCCTTTAACTGCTTAGCGTGTTCTTTTGCACGCTTTGCATTATCCTTGAGACGCTTTACACGCATCTCTGCCGCATCTCCTCCTACTATTTCTTCTAACCGCATATCGCACCTCCGATTTTTAAATATTTATCGTAGTCGATACAACAAAGTACAAACGTTTACTTCAACCGTAGGCATGCAGTCCAAGGACTCAACTACTGACGCTCTTCCCAGTCAGTTCCACTACAGCGTCGAGTGACCTTCGCTGTACCGACATTTGAAACTGCAAGGGGGCAAAACACAAGCCCCCTATAGGGCAGTGTCAGGTTATGCCCCCCTTGTGCGGCTCTTGCCCTTAAAGGCAGCACCCAGCGTCCCACTCGCTGCTTCGATGAGACCGTCCAGTTCGCCTGCCTCTGCAGCAGCACGGACACTCTGCAGTGCATCAACCAGCTCACTCAACGAGCCCACTTCAACTGCGGTCTTGCCTTTTGCCAGCTCCAACGCCTTCGTGCCGTACTGGATCGTGAACAGCAGCTTGTTGTCGCTGCCTTTCCACCACCACTGCCGCACACGTACCGGTGCCAACTCACGCACCTTCTGGCCGTCTTGCCCAGCCACAACCCGCACACGCTTGACCTGGAACTCTTCACCGTTGAGCACAGCAGTTGCCAACCCGATCTGTTGATCAAGCTTAGACAGCAGCTTTTCACGACGAATGTCTGCAACTGTACGGCGAACACGTACTGCGGACACCAACTTCAGTTTTGCAAATTGCATGTGACTTTCCTTTCAAATAAATTTCACATACCGCAATACTATTCCCAGCAAAAGCCAACTGTCGACCAGTTTTTGGCCGAGTAAAAAGCACGAAAAACCACACATTTTGCTAAATATCTAATACTAATATGAGGTTTTATGCAAACAAATAGCAAAAACGCCGACGACAAGTCAAAACTCAGGCACGCAAATCGCCGCATGCTACATAGGTACGCTGACTGGACCGACTACATGCTGACAGTGACATTCAAAGCAAACGCAAGCGGTCAGCTACCGAGCGAGGAGCAAGTACGTGCACAAGTACGTCATTTGCAGTGCAGTCTAAATAGACGTGTGTGGAAGAACAGGACAAAGCACAACGCCAAGGCATGTATCTTGTCGATTCCCATTATTGAGGGAGCACGTACGCAACGAAGAATTCACGCACACATCTTGCTCGGCAACGTTAAGAGCAAAGACTTGCTACGTGATTTCATGTACGAGTACATTCCAAAATCACACTACCTTGCTACACGTTACGATATTTCAGATGTATACGACGCTGATGGTGTATCGTGGTATCTGTCAAAAGAGACTGCAGACTTCAACCATGATGCAATCGCCTGGGATATTGCATCAATACATCCAGCCTTGCTACCCAAGTAAGTAGCAACACACTGTCACTCACGTAAAACGCCGAACAGAATGTAAGGGCAGCATCAAAAAAGCGCCAAGCTTGATGCACGGGGAGGCAGAAAATTTAGACTAAAAAACGAGCACTGCGGGTGACTCATTGCGATAGCTATTGTCTAAACCATTATGAATCACTCAACAGCAACAGTGACTCACACAGAGACAAAGTATCAAGCACAGAGTGCAACAGATGAACTACTGACTCAACACAATTACGGTAAATACAGCATTGCACTGAAATACAACTGTTGGGGCAAGCGTGCAGCAGGCTGCAAAACGCCCCTGCAAGCGTAAAAAGCCCCCGACCGAGTACATACATAGCTGGCTGAGGAAATAAACGCTTATGCGGGGGCTTACACAGGCGGGGGCTTTAGCTGTGCACTACGCCGAAAACATCACAAAATATGCAAATTGTGATGTTGTTTGCTAAGTTGTTGTTTTCATTGACGATCTGCTTTGCCAGCAATAGGTCGACAAACCAGAACATCAGGGCATAGCATTGAATAGAACAAAAAGTGAGGTTTTGATGAAACAAGCAAAAACATTGACACAGCAGGAGCTACGCACTGCACTTGGGCAGGCGGCACTGTCGCGGCATGCAAACAGGGACAAGGCGATGCTGCTGCTGACACATCTTGCAGGTATGCGTGTGGGCGAGGTGGCAGCACTGCGGGTGGGCGATGTACTCGATGCAGCAGGCCAAGTCAAAAACGAACTACGACTCAGTGCAGCACAGACGAAGGGCAACGAAGGACGCACTGTTTACATCAGCGAACGACTGCAGCGAGAGCTGGGCACGTATGCACGCAGCTTGCACAACACCACGCCTACAGCTCCATTTTTCCCCACTCAAAAGCGTACTGCTTTCAGTGCCAACTCACTCACGCAGCACTTTCTCCTACTCTACAAGCGTGCAGGTCTACAAGGTGCCAGCTCGCATTCTGGCCGCCGCAGTTTCATCACGAACTTGGCGGCACAGGGTGTATCTGTACGTGTACTTGCTGCCCTTGCAGGCCACAAGTCCATACAGACAACCCAACGCTATATTGACGTCAACGACAACATGTTGCGGAAGGCAATCGAACTGGCTTAGGGTTGATTATCGATGACACGCATCACAGCCAGCTATGCGACCTCGCTATCGTCGATAGCTTTTACATATGCGTCTACAAGTCCCCCGAATCGTGCATCATCAACGCCATCTTCAGTGATGCTTGTAACCTGCCACGGCAAGTCGTTAAGCCATGCTTTTGCAGCAAAGTCACGCACGTACTGTTGAGCCGACTCTTGCTCACCTTTCAGAGCAACGACCGTGGAGACAGCACCCGAGTTGGTGACCAAATCAATCAACTCTTCAACTGTACCCTCAAAGCCGTAAATGGCTGCATCAATCGGATTCAGCAACTGCTCAACCTGTTGCCTGTCCAGCTCAAACTTGCAACGGTGCACTTCACGACGCGGCTGTACAACATCAATCTCAAAAACAACCTTCTCCATCATATGCTCCCATGCTGCGACCACCCGAGTTCGACACCAAATCGCCATTTTTTGCGTCCCGACGCCACCGAGGTGTTGTAAATCAATGACTTAGCTGCGTCTTTTGGATATTTTTGTAGTGGCAACCATTGCATTGTTTTGTGTTGGCAATCATCGATGATTTGACTACACTTGCGCCATGTTCATCAAACTCACCCGCGCCAAGGGCCACACCTACGCCCAACTGGTCGAGTCCTTTCGCGACGAACACGGCAAACCCCGCCAGCGCACGGTTGCCACCCTCGGGCGCGTGGACGAGTCCGACGGCCAGGTCGATGCCTTGCTCAACGGCCTGCTGCGCTCCAAAGGTCGGGTACTTTCGGACACTTCCGCTCCCCAGGTGCGTTTTGAATCGGCTTTGGCCCTGGGTGATGTCTGGGCGCTCGACCAGCTCTGGCATGAGCTGGGCTTCGATGGCCTGGCTGCGGTGTTTCGCCGCGCGCGCTTTACCACCCCAGTAGAGCACGCCTTGCGGGTGATGGTCTTCAACCGGCTGTGCGACCCAGACTCCAAACTCGGTGTGCTGCGCTGGCTTGAGACAGTGAGCATGCCCGGCATCCATGCGGGCGCACTGACCCACCAGCAACTGCTGCGCAGCATGGATGCGCTGATGGACCACCAGGACGCGGTGGACGAGTGCGTGGCGCAGTTGCTGCGCCCGCTCATCGATGAGGATTTGTCGGTGGTCTTCTACGACCTGACCACCATACGTGCCCAGGGGCACAGCCAGCAGGCCGGCGATGTGCGCCACTTCGGCATGTCCAAAGAGGGCATGGTGGCGCGCCAGTTCATGCTGGGCGTGGTGCAGACGGCCGACGGCATGCCGATCTACCACGAGGTGTTTGACGGCAACACGGCAGAAGCGCCCACGCTGCAGCCCACGCTCAAGAAGGTGTTGGCGCGTTACCCGCACATCCGTCGCCTGGTGGTGGTGGCCGACCGGGGATTGCTCTCGCTGGACAACATCGAGGCGCTGTCCCAACTGCGCCTGTCGGGGGCGGCGGGTGATCGGGCGCTGGAGTTCATCCTGGCCGTGCCGGGGCGCCGCTATGGCGAGTTTGTGGATCTCCTGGAGCCAATCAATGCGCAGGCCAAAGAGTCCGAGCACGAAACCATTGGCGAGGCGCAATGGCAGAGCCTGCGCCTGGTGGTGGCCCACCACCCGCAGCAGGCGCTTGAGCAGAGCGCGCAGCGCCAGGCACGCATGGCCAAGTTGCTGCAACGCGCCGACCAACTGGTGGGCAAGCTCGACGCGCAGGACGAGGGCAGAGTGATGCGGGGGCGCAAGCTGTCGGACTCGGGTGCCAAGGCGCGTTTCTTCCACGAGGTCAGCGAGGCGCACCTCTCGCGCATCATCAAGGTGGACCTGCAGTCCGATCTGTTCACCTTTGATATCGACCAGACAGCGCTCTCGCGCGCCCAGGCGATGGATGGCAAGTTGCTGCTGGTGACCAATGTGCAGGATTTGAGTCCGCAGGAGGTGGTGCAGCGCTACAAGGCGCTGGCCGACATCGAGCGGGGGTTTCGGGTGCTGAAGTCGGAGATCGAGATTGCGCCGGTGTACCACCGGCTGCCCGAGCGCATCCGGGCGCATGCGAGCATTTGTCTGCTGGCGCTGATTCTGTACCGGGTGATGCGCCAGCGCCTGCGCCTGGCGGGCAGTGACTTGTCGCCGGAGGCGGCATTGGCTGATCTGCGGCGCATCCAGCACCACAGCGTGAGCATCAACAACGCCGCGCCCATTCAGGGCATCTCCTCCATAGCCCAACGCCAGTCCGACGTGCTGGCCGCACTCAAGATCAAGAAGCCCTCGCACGATGCCCAATTGAGCCTGTTGTAGTGGCAGCCGCGAGGCTGAGCCTATACAGATCAAGGACTTATGGCGGTTGGTGTCGAACTCGGGCGACCAGCGTGTTCACACTACGCTGGCCGCCTTGTTGTTTTACCCCTTGTTCTTTGCTGCAACATTTGCCAGCATGATTTTGCGGATAGCGTCGTCGAAAGCACCTTCCGCAGCCGTTTCTGCCAACATTTCGAGCACTTCCGGCAGTTGGCCTTCATTGAGGCCCGAAATGTAGGTGCTGCCATCAAAGACGCCTTCCAGGTAGCGATTGCCATATTTCACGCCAACTGCGTAAGTGTTATCGCACTGTGCCTTGTAAACCGCATCCGGGCGTTCGTTGCTGTTGTCGAGGATGTAATCCTTGTTTGCACGGAGTTTTGCCGCCACTTTGGCACGTGCATCTTCAATGGTGTCGCGGTGCGTCGCAGTAGCACGCAGCTTGCTCGTAGCCTTCACGTCGGGAGCGATAGAACGGAGGCGAGCGAAGATGTTGGCGGCTTGGCTGGTGGTAGACATTTGATTTCCTTACAGTTTTTCGACCACACCGTGCAGTCGATGGGTGAACTGTAAAAAAATCGTGAGCCTTAAAGGAGTGACAAAACCAGAATCGACGTTTGTTCCCAGCGATTCTCAGCACGCAACGTGCAAGCTCCCTGTCCCTGTCCCTGTCCCTGTGCCTGTCCCTGTGCCTGTGCCACTGTAGCTATACCGTCTGTGCTGCTGCACGGTGCTCAGGTCGTCAACGGCTGTCAGGGAATCGCCCGTAGATGGTGTTTCGCACGTATGCATCGAAGTCACGCTTCGCACGCTTCACCAGCGACAGCTCACTGCTCCCAAGCAGCGTTTTGGCAAAAGTGCCTCGCTTGATTGCATCCCTGTCGTCATCTGTCATGGACCAACCAAATGGGTTGTCTGGATCTACCTTAATCGCATAAACGATGTCAGTGTTACTGAATTTTTTACCGTCGTCTCTCTTGTATTGGGAAACTCGCTGTACATATTCAGCCTTCTTCATCGCACCAATTGTGGCGGCTGAAATTTTTCCATTCGGTGCATAGAGTTGATATTTCGGCTCAGGTATGTCAAGTCTTATCTCAGATAGTTGCTTTCCATATCCATCAACTCCATTCAGCTTATAAAAAAACTGCATGTAATACTCTATTCTTGCCATGACATCCGAATATTTCTCAGATAGTGGCACTTCCAACAAGATATGGCCTTCTTTGAGTTCATAACCCTCTAACTTGTGCACCCTTGTGACTGCACTGGGATGCATAAAAAGGTGCCCACCACCACCAGTATGCCAACCATCAAAAGTGTCGAGTGCTTTTGGCTCAACTTTTCTTCTGCTATGTATGTCACCCCAGTCGGCATACAACTCTGCGATTAGATCAAACTCGGCCTCAAGCGACGCACATGTCTGATCATCACCCACTCGCTTTGCATGGCAATATACTCGAAAATCATGATTTTGCCGAAAGTACCAAAGCCATTTAGCTAACCAAGTAGAGGTCATCTTCATATGCGTTATGGCTTTTTCATTTTTCTTGTAGAAACACCCACTACCTTTTTTGAGGTGTGATTTGTTTTGTACATGTCATCGATCTTTGCACCTGACTCAAGCAGCCGCCTTGTCTCATAACGCCTTAGTTGCTCAATTGCATTCCTAATCTTCAAGTGACTATAGTGTTGCTCAATCATCGTCACACTTGTTCCCATTTGAACAGTTAGCGTTGCCAATGGCACAACATCATGTTCAAGTGCCATCGTTGCATATGTATGTCGCAAACTGTAGAAAACACGTTTTCCACCAGTGACCGGATCAATGAATAGATTGTGCTCCTTCAGGTATTGCTCAAACATCTTCTGGAAACTTGTTGGCCTACTCTTATCTTTAGTCGCAAACACGTAATCGCCGTTTGTCGGCACAGCTACACCTCTGAACGGATCCATCATCGGGTTTTCTTTCCCGTAGTTCCGCTTAATGATCCGCTCGAAAGCCTTTACCGTACTAAGCATCCCCGCTATTTCTCTCCCTCCGGTCTTGCCGTCAACCCACATTAAGCAGCTACGATTTAGATTGGTGATGTCAATTGCTTCACCGTCTTCATCCAACGTATCTGTTGGCGTAATCGTCGGTCGTTGTTGATACTGCACCTGACGCCACTGCAGGTCCAGCAACTCAACACCAGGCCGTGCACCTGTATCGAGCAGCACCTCAACGTAGTCCCTCATCAGAGCTCGCAGTTCTCGGCTCTGCTCTGTTCTACCGCGTGCTACCCAGCTTTCAAAGTTGCCCAGTAAGGCACGCACTTCGTCCAGGCTAAACGCTGGTCGCCTTTTACTGGCTTTGCCTTTCGCGGTAAGTTTTGGTCTATTGGATGCTGTCATGAAGCCCCGCACCACAGCCTCATCGAACACCCGAGTCAGTGCAGCGTTTTGCGTCATTAACGTGCTCTGAGATGGTGCCTTGCCCATCTTTGCGATCCGCCACTGATCGAACTTTTGAAGCAGTGCATAGTCAACGCTGCCGATGTTGTGGTTCCCAAAAAATGGGATCAAGTACTCTTCAATGACACGCTCATAGTCACTAAACGAGACCTTGCCCTGCCCGGCTGCCTGCTCATTTTTCATCCGGTCGATGGCAAGCTTAGCTATCTGACGAAACTTGCGGTTGACGACTGGCAGGTTCGACCGCTTTCGTACCTCGGCCTCGATCATCAGCTCGCGGGCCTTTGACCGTGCTTTGACCTCGTCTCGCTCCTTCGTCGTTGCACGTTGCCACTGACCATCGACCTTGTACCGACACTGCCAAATTGAGCTTCTTTCACGCCGATAAAGGACCAGTTCGTTGTCCATCAGCGTTATCGTGGTGACCAGTTTTTGAGGCATATGGACACTGTATTCCCATCACCCAAAGGTGTGCAACCGGTGTGCAAGCGGTTTTTGGACGAAAAAAAAGCACTTAGATTTCGCTAAGTGCTTGATTTCAAATGAAAAAATTGGTAGGCCGTGTAGGACTTGAACCTACGACCAAAGGATTATGAGTCCTCTGCTCTAACCAACTGAGCTAACGGCCCGCCTGAGCGCGGGATTGTAAGCGCAGCGCTTGGGCCGCTATTTGTTGTGGCTCAGTGCGTTGCTGACCAGCTTGGAGGTGATGTCCACGATCTGGATCATGCGGTCGTACGCCATGCGCTGCGGGCCGATCACACCCAGCGTGCCCACCACCTGACCGTCCACTTCGTAAGGCGCGGTCACCACCGACAAGTCTTGGTAGGGCACCACCTGGCTCTCGCCGCCGATGAAGATGCGCACGCCTTCGGCCTGGGTGGACACATCGAGCAGGCGCATGAGCTGGGCCTTCTGCTCGAACAGATCGAACATGCGGCGCAGGTTGCCCATGTCGCTGGAGAACTCGGTCACCGACAGCAGATTGCGCTCACCAGCCACCACCACCTCGTCAGCCGCCGTGTCCTGGCTGGGATCGTCCTCCACGGCGGTCACCATCAACTGCGCGATTTCGGTGCGCAGCGCATCCACCTCATGGCGCAGGCGCTCGCGCACCGCTTCCATGGTCAGGCCAGCGTAGTGGGCGTTGAGGAAGTTGGCGGCCTCCTGCAGTTGCGACTGGGTGTACACCGTCTGCGTGTGGATGACGCGGTTCTGCACCTCGCCATCGGGCGAAACGATGATGACCAGCACCCGGTGCTCGGACAGGCTCAGGAATTCGATGTGGCGGAACACCGTGCTGCGCCGGGGCGCCATCACCACCCCCACAAACTGTGACATGTTGGACAGCAGCTGCGCGGCGTGGTTGATGACCTTGTGCGGCTGGTCGGCCTGCAAGCTGGCAGCGACCATGCCCTCTTGTGCCCCCAGCTGGTCGCGGTTGACGGTGAGCATGGTGTCCACAAACAGCCGGTAGCCGCGCGCGGTGGGGATGCGCCCGGCGGAGGTGTGGGGGCTGGCGATCAGGCCCAGCTCCTCCAGATCGCTCATCACATTGCGTATGGTAGCCGGCGACAACTCCAGGCCGGTGGCCTTGGCCAGCGTGCGCGAACCCACCGGCTGGCCGTCGGCGATATAGCGCTCGACCAAGGCCTTGAGCAACAACTTGGAGCGGTCGTCTAGCATGCTTTCATTCTATGGAGCTGTGTTGTAATTTAAACATGACATCGCCCCGCCCGCAGCCCACCGCCACCAGCAGTCCCGCTGCCGCTCCGTTGCGTTTTCAGCACGTGGCCATTGTGGGCAAGTACCAGGCCCTGGGCTCACGCGATGCGCTCGATGGCATTGCCCACTTCCTGCACGATGAAGGCTGCGACGTGGCGATGGAACGCGACACCGCCCACAACACGGGCCTCATGCAATACGGCGCGCTCAGCGTGGAAGAAATCGGGGCGCGCTGCGACCTGGCCCTGGTGGTGGGGGGCGACGGCACCATGCTGGGCATCGCGCGCCAACTGGCCCGCTTCGGCACGCCGCTGGTGGGCATCAACCAGGGCCGGCTCGGCTTCATCACCGACGTACCGTATGGTGAGTACGCCGACAAG
>FWPV01014764.1_pt1 | contig 11378 bp, 10 predicted proteins | sample 2228371 | NCBI WGS metagenome assembly FWPV01 (sample SAMEA103939776, study PRJEB20133) | metagenome | reverse complement strand
ATCCATGCCGGGGCATGCCCAGCTCTCCATTGATTTCCTCCTCCAAGAGGTCGAGGAAGCAAAATCCCTTGGCATTTTGGGCGTGATCCTCTTTGGAATTCCCGAGAGGAAAGACGAAATGGCCTCAGAGGCTTATGCTGAGGATGGTATCATCCAGAGGGCGGTGAGAGCCATCAAGGAAAAGGTGGAGGGAATCCTGGTGATCACCGATGTCTGTCTGTGTGAATATACAAGTCATGGGCACTGCGGGATAGTCAAATCAGGAAAAATTCTCAATGATGAAACCCTCGACCTGCTTGCCAGAACCGCGCTTTCCCATGTCAAGGCAGGTGCAGACATGGTCGCCCCCTCAGATATGATGGACGGAAGGGTGGCCGCTATTCGAAAGAAACTCGATGAAAACCAATTCGAGGACGTTCCCATCTTGGCCTATTCCGCCAAATATTGCTCAAGTTTCTATGGACCGTTCCGAGTGGCGGCAGAGTCGAAGCCCCAATTTGGGGACCGGAGGTCTTACCAGATGGATCCGACGAATGGAGATGAGGCATTGAGAGAGGTCCGCCTCGATCTTGAAGAAGGGGCTGACCTGGTGATGGTTAAACCCGCCCTTCCTTATCTGGACATCATCTTCCGTGTGAAGCAGACGTTTAACATCCCTGTGGCCGCTTACAACGTGAGCGGGGAGTTCGCTCTGATCAAGGCGGCTTCCCAATTGGGATGGGTCGACGGGGAACAGGTCATGATGGAATCCCTCATGGCGATCAAAAGGGCAGGCGCGGATCTCATCCTGACTTACTTTGCGAAGGAAGCCGCGAAGAAGTTATAAGTTACGAGTTAAAAGTTAAAAGTGGAGAAGCAAAGGTTGGAAGTAATGTAGAGCCGGCCACAGTGCTGGCTAAGAGTTCGTGGCGAATGTCCGCCTGCCGGACGGGCAGGGAGATCCGCGTTCTGTACAGAGTTCATTGAGTAAATTTAAAAATGAAGAAAAACGAGATAGAAGAAACCGATCGAAGAACACGAGTAACGGATAACGAATCACGAATAACGGATCATCCGCTGAGGATGGTGGCCTGGGAGGTCACGCGCGGCTGTAACCTTGCTTGCGTTCACTGCCGTGCCTCAGCAGAACGGGGTCCTTATCCAGGAGAACTCTCTACCCAAGAATGCCTCAGGGTGATGGATGAGATTGCCTCTATCAGCAAACCTGTCATCATTCTCACAGGGGGAGAGCCTCTCCTTCGACCCGATATCTATGACCTCTCCGGCTATGGAACTGCCAAGGGATTTCGGATGGTGATGGCGACCAACGGGACATTGATGACGGATGAGACGGTTCAAAAAATGAAGGCCTCCGGGATCCAGCGAATCAGCGTAAGCCTCGATGGCCCCACTGCGGAAACCCATGAAAGGGGCCTTTGACTGTTCCCTGAGGGGGATCGAGTTGGCGAAGAAGGGAGGTCTGGATTTTCAGATCAACACGACAATCACACGAATGAATCTCCATTTGATCTCCGACATCCTCAAGCTAGCCGTTCGTCTGGGTGCAGTGGCCCTTCACATCTTTCTCCTGGTCCCCACCGGCAGGGGCAAGGAGCTCCAAGACCAGGAGATTTCTCCCGTCGACTACGAGAAAACGCTCAACTGGTTTTACGAGCAAAGGGATCAGGTCCCTCTCCAGCTCAAGGCCACCTGCGCTCCGCACTATTACCGGATTTTGCGCCAGCGGGCAAAGGAGGAGGGGAAAAAGATTACGCCCAAGGCGTATGGACTCGATGCCATGACCCGGGGTTGTTTAGGGGGAATTTCCTTCTGTTTCATCTCCCATATGGGTCAGGTTCAGCCTTGTGGCTATCTCGAATTGGATTGCGGAAACATCCGGAAGCAGCCGTTTCAGGAGATCTGGGAACATTCTCCGATTTTTCTCAATCTCCGGAACACAGATGGCTATAAAGGGAAATGTGGTATCTGCGAATACAGAAAAGTCTGCGGAGGCTGTCGTGCCAGGGCCTATGAGAGCCTTGGGGATTACATGGCAGAAGAGCCTTACTGTATTTATGAACCGCATCGCGTATGAACCTTTTGAAACGCTTATCGCACTTTCGGATTAGCCTGACGCTTAAATTCATCTGTGCCATGGTCTTTCTGGTCCTGATGGGTGCAGCGGCCTTCGGTTATTTCTACGTAGCGAGAGAGAAGGCTGTCCTCCAGGCCGAAATGGAGACCTATGGAAGATCCCTGGCCAACGCGTTTACCCCACTCTTTCGATATGGCATTGGCATATCGGATCGATCTTTTCTCGAACGCCAGGTTCAAATCTTGGTTGAGGACGAGAACATTCTCCACTGTGCGCTCTTAGATCGAAATGGAAAAGAATGGGTCTCCGCTGTCAAGCGAGGACCTCTGCCCGATCCCAGCCTCATCTACCGATTTTCTCATCCTGTCCTCTCTCAAGAAGAACAACCCATCGGGACGATTCAGATGGGATTCTCCCTTCAAAGATTTAAAGTGAGATTTGACGCCCTGAAGCGCGATATTTTTTTCGTCACCCTCGGGGTGATTGGCATAGGCATTCTCTTTACCATCATCCTGACAAGGATCCTTCTGCGCCCCATCGAGAAGCTGCTGGCAGCCACGGAGATTGTCGCCAGAGGGGAATTACTCTACACCGTCGACATCCACTCAAGAGACGAGATCGGAGACCTTGCCCGCGCTTTCAACCAGATGACGCTTCAGTTAAAAGCGTCTCGCACAGATCTCGAAAAGAAGGTGGAGGAGCGAACACGACTCCTCGAGGAGAATATCAAGGAATTGAACCAAGCGAGGACCTCGACGCTGAAGATGCTCGAGGATCTTCAGTCGGCGAAGAAAGAACTGGAGATGATGAATCGTGAGTTAAGGGAGATGGACGAGACCCGGATGAAATTCATCGGGACCGCTTCCCATGAACTTAAAACCCCTCTCACGGCCATCAAAGCCAACATCGATTTCATCCTTGCGGAGAAAGAAGCCAAGGTTCCGGAAAACTTGAAGCCTTATCTTCTAACCATTCAGAGAAATACAAATCGAATCCAAGGGACGATGGATCATATGCTTGACCTGACACGGATTCGTTCAGGCCGTCTCCTGCTCAATCGGGAGACGATCCCTCTGGCTGAGGTGATTCATGGCTACATCAACGAGGTCAAGCCTGTGGATAAGCACCTGACCATCCGGGTGGAGGTCCCTGAAGACCTCAGGGTCTTTGCCGATCGGGGACGACTCCATGACATCTTCGCCAACCTTCTCTTCAACGCTTTTAAATTTACGGCCGATGGAGGCCAGATCACCATTGCCGCCAGTCGAAAGGATGCCTTTGTCCTGCACGAGATTCGAGACACAGGGATTGGTATTCCCGAGGATAAGACGGCCAAAATCTTCGAGGAATTTTATCAGGTGGAAAGCGGTAAACACGGTGGAACGGGGCTCGGGCTGGCAATCACCAAGCGATTGGTCGAAGAGCACGGCGGAAAAATTTGGGTCAAGTCTCGTTTAGGGGAGGGCTCGACCTTCTATTTCACCCTCCCTCTCTCCGGGGAGATCGCAGATGAAAGAACGTCCCACGCCTAAGCATCCCAAGGGAAAGGTCCTGATTGTCGATGATGCAGCGGATACCCTGGATATCATCCAGAAGCTTCTCGCTTATGAAGGTTACGAAGTCATCTTAGCTTCCACAGGCGAGGAAGGAGTGAAGAGAGCCGAAAAAGAAAAACCCGACGTCATCCTGATGGACATTAGCCTGCCGGGGATCGATGGTACCGAGGCGCTGAAACAAATCCGAAAGGTCAATCCGATTCAAACCGTTATCATGCTGACCGCCTTTGCGACCGTGGAGAACGCGATTCAAGCGCTCAGGGACGGGGCCTCCGACTTCGTGAAGAAACCTTTCGAGAACGAACATCTCGTCCATATCGTGAATCAGGCCCTTGAAAAATCCCGGACATTAAAAGAGAAACAGAAGTTAGAGGAGGAGGTGCAACGGCTTTCCATCACAGACGATCTCACCGGACTTTTCAACCATCGGCATTTTTTCAAAACCCTCGAATCCGAGTTGACCCGTTTGAGGCGACAGAAGACTTCCCTCTCCCTTTTGATGTTGGACGTCGACAACTTTAAGAGATACAACGACACCCATGGCCATGTCGAAGGGGATAGAGTGTTAAAGAAGATTGGTGAGATCATCCAGCATTCGATCCGAAAGAACGTTGATTCGGGCTACCGATACGGAGGAGATGAGTTTGCTGCCCTTCTCATCGGGGCGAGCCTTGAACAAGCCCTGACCATTGCAGAACGAATCCGGGTGACGATTGAAGGGGCGGGGTTCAAGGACGTTACGGTCAGCGTCGGGCTGGTTGAATTCCGAGAGGGTTTTGACCTTGAACGGTTTGTCAAGTCCGCCGACGATGCGATGTATGTTGCGAAGAATTCAGGCGGCAATCGGGTGTATACGAACGTCCTGTAATCCATTTAGATTGGTGTCTGGCAGGAATATGATCTTTCTCAAATTCCAAATTCCAAATCCCAAATCCCAAATAATTTCCAAGTTCCAATTTCTAAATGATCCCCCTCACCCCATCCCTCTCCCCTCAGGGGAGAGGGGAAAGGTGAGGGGTGTTTCGAATTTTGTTTGGTATTTGGTGCTTGCCTGCCTGCCGGTAGGCAGGGGATTTGGTGCTTAGCGCAGTTATGTCAAATCGCCCTCGCCTCTATCTTATCGATGGTTCCTCTTATATCTTCCGGGCGTTTTATGCGATCGGTCACCTCTCCAATTCCAAAGGCCTTCCTACGAACGCCATCTACGGTTTCACCCAGATGCTTCTTAAGGTACTCAAAGACCATCGACCAGACTACCTCATCGTTGTCTTCGACTCAAAGGCCCCCAGCTTTCGAACAGAGGTTTATCAGCAGTACAAAGCCAATCGGCCCGCCATGCCTGAGGCGCTTGTCCCGCAGATCCCCTACATCAAGAAAATCACGGAGGCCTACCGCATTACGACGGTAGAGGTGGAAGGATACGAAGCAGATGATGTCATCGGCACACTCTCCAAGAGGCTGGCGTCCGAGGCCGATGTCGTCATCATCACGGGGGATAAGGACATCCTTCAACTCGTCACGGACCGAATCGAAGTCTACGATACGATGAAGGAGAAAAGGTTTAAAGTGGAACAGGTGATCGAGCGCTTTGGCGTTCCACCGGAGCAGGTGGTCGAAGTGATGGGCCTCTCCGGAGATGCCATCGACAATATCCCTGGCGTGCCCGGGATTGGGGAAAAGACGGCCATCGAATTGATCAAAGCCTTTGGGTCGATCGAAAACCTCCTTGCCCATCTGGAGGAGGTGCCGAAAAAGAGGCTCAGAGAAAATCTACAGGCCTGCGGAGAGCAGGCCCGCCTCAGCCGACAACTGGCAACCATCCACACGGACCTACCCATTCACTACTCGCTCAAGGAAGCCGCGCTTCCTGATCCAGATTTGAAGAAGCTTCGGGAGCTCTTTAAAGAGCTGGAATTTAATAAGCTTCTCAAAGAGCTACCAGACGGGAAGGCCGATCACCCAAGAGACTACCGACTGATCCAGGGACAGGATGAATGGCTCGCGTTGTTGGAGGAGTTAAGAAAAGCCATTCGCTTTGCCATCGACCTTGAGACAACCTCACCCTATCCCATGTGGGCCGATCTGGTCGGGATAAGCCTCTCTTGCAAGCCCCATCAGGCTTATTACATTCCCGTGGGCCACCAAATAGGTGAAGGGATTCCACAGCTCTCTCTCCCCTTGGTCTTAGAAGAGTTGAAACCTCTTTTGGAAGATGAGACGCGCAAGAAGGTGGGTCAAAACATCAAATACGACTGGATCGTTTTAAAACGATACGGCATCGACCTCCGTGGGATCGAAGGCGACACCATGATCGCCTCTTATCTCCTCAATCCCACTAAGCATAATCACAACCTTGCCGAAATCGCACGGGAATATTTAGACCGTTCGGTCACCGAATACAAAGAGGTCGCCGGTATCGGCGCAAAGGCATTGACCTTTGACCAGATCGATCTCGTCAAGGCAAAGGATTATAGCTGCGAGGATGCAGACGTGACCTTGCAGTTAGCCGAGGTTCTCTTCCCAAAATTGACCGAAGGGGGGTTCTGGAACCTCTTCGATCAGGTGGAAATGCCCCTGCTGGTTGTCCTAGCGAAAATGGAAATGAATGGCGTGAAGATAGATACCGACCTTCTCCGCGACTTTGCAAAAGAGATGGAGATCCAACTCCAACAGAAGGAGCAACGAATCTATGCACTGGCCGGAGAAGTCTTTAATATTAACTCTTCCCAGCAGCTGGGCAAAATCCTCTTCCAAAAATTAAAACTCCCTGTCGTGAAGAAAACCAAAACCGGCTCCTCCACCGATGTCGATGTTCTGACAAAGTTGTCTCTTCAGCACGAGCTTCCTCTGGAGGTCCTGACTTACCGGAATTTGAGCAAACTGAAGTCGACCTACCTCGATGCCCTCCCCAAGCTGGTCCATCCAAAGACCGGGCGAATTCACACCTCTTTTAACCAGACGGTCACTGCCACTGGGAGGCTTTCTTCGAGCGATCCCAACTTGCAGAACATTCCGATTCGCACCGACGAGGGGATCCGGATCCGCCAGGCCTTCATTCCCGAGAAAGGATGGATGATTGCTTCTGCTGATTATTCCCAAATTGAATTACGACTGCTCGCCCACCTTTCCCAGGACCAAACATTGGTTGCGGCCTTTCAGAGGGATGAAGACATTCATGCCCGAACGGCCTCAGAGATCTTCGGCGTTCCCCTGGAAAAGGTGAGCCCCACAATGAGACGGGAGGCGAAGGTAATCAATTTTGGAATCATTTATGGAATGAGCGCTTATGGTCTCGCACAACAGTTGAATATTGAGCCAAAGAGGGCTCAATCCTACATCGATGAATATTTTAAGAAGGTTCCCGCAGTTCAAGCCTACATCGAAAAGTGCATTGAGGAGGCCAAACAGAAGGGTTACGTGACGACCCTACTCCAGAGGCGCCGTTACCTTCCGGACATCCAATCCGCTACGACAGCGATCCGTCAAGCCTCTGAGCGAATGGCGATCAACACGCCGCTTCAGGGAACAGCGGCAGATATCATCAAAGTGGCTATGATCCGCATCCAAAGGCGAATTGAAGAAATGTGTTTATCGACGAAGATGATTATGCAGGTTCATGATGAGCTGGTCTTTGAGGTCCCTGAGGAAGAAATCCAGAAGGCCCTTCCCATGATCCAGGCGGAGATGGAGGGAGTGATGGAGCTTTCTGTCCCGCTCAAAGTCTCCATCGCTTCGGGGAAGAACTGGGCGGAAGTCCATTAATTCACAGTTCGGAGTAACGAGTTCGGAGTAAATAATTGACGAAAGATTCTTAAAATTACGATGAATTTAAGCCCAAAAAAGACGGTCATGCCGAACTGGGTTCAGCATCTCACAAGATATGAAATTCGCAGCCCCTCAAATCAAAGACCCTAAACAAGTTCAGGATGACGTTACTTCATTCGAGGTATAATTCAAGATGACATATTCAAGAAACTTGGAATATCATTGTTAGAAGTTCACTGCTTGGGACTTACAGTTTCATGCCGAAAGGATCGTCTATGGAAAGAACAATCCTATTTCTCATAGTTGGCTGGCTACTCTCTGTGGCTTTGGTCCACGGCCAGGAGATTTATCAGTGGGTGGATGAGAGGGGAACAGTCCACTTCACGGACGACTTCAGTAAGATTCCTGAGAAATACCAGGGTCAGGCGAAAGGCAGGAAAACGCCAAAGGAGCATGCGCCTTCCTCCCCTGTCAGCCCGCCTCAAAGCAAGGGTGCCCCCGAACCCTCCGTTGAGAAGAAAGACATCCTGGGGCGAGGAGAGGACTGGTGGCGTAATCAAGCCATGGAATGGAAACAGAAGCTGATCAACGCCCAGAAAGACTATGCGACTGCGGAAGCAGCTCTGAAAGGAAAAGAGAAGGAGTTGGAGGACGCAAAATTCAAACCCAAGAGATTTCAGCGAAAATTGCAGGATGAAGTGAGGGTTCTGGAACAGAAGCTGAACGAGCAGAAGAAAAAAGTGGATGAGGCCAAGACCATGCTCGAGAGCGTCCTGCCCAGGCAGGCTGAGGAATACCGCGCCGACCCCAGATGGGTAAAAGTGGATTAGGTCATTTCGGATTTGAGGTTTCAGATTTTGGCTTTCAATTGAAATCCTTGGCAGCGCAACTTCAGTCGCCCTGGACTCTGGAGATCGAAGCGTGCAGGCATAGACGATCGATTGGGCGTGGTCACCCGTAGAGGCGGTGACCACGCCCTTCGCTTTCTATTCAGATGTAAGATCCGAAACGAGGTTAATTCCGCCATGAACCTTAAAGGCTGCCCCGGGCATGTAATTTCTGTGTTTGACGTGGACTTTGGCATCGAGAAGTTGGTCAAGTTGAGGATAGCTATTAACGGGCTGTCTTAGAAAGATAACGGCAGATGATCTGTCCCGCCCCCAAGATATCCTTAGAGGTCGGCCGTTCCAAATTCATCATTTTTCTCTCTTTTCCTCGGCCGAGATCTATGCTTTTGACTGAGGCGTTAAGCATTTGACCTCGTCACTTTTCTTCCTCGGTTCCTCGGGATTCACAGGCTGTAGGGAGGGGGGAGGAGGAAGGGCCTTTTCCTTCAACTTCTCCTTCGAAAATTCGATCCCCTTCGTTGCTTCCTGGCGCCGGTCTCCATCTGGAAAGGCTTTGAGATAGAGTTCAAATTGCTGGAGGGCCTCCTCATACTTTCCCATTTTCAGGTAGCACTGTCCGATCATATATCGAGAATAGGAGCTCAGCTTGCTCGTGGGAAAGAAAAGGATAAGTTTCGAAAACCGATCGATGGCCTCCTCGTAGCTGGCCTTGTAAAAAAAAGCCATCCCTGCATCATAAAGTTCTCCAGAGTCCTGGGTCTTCTGCTCCCCCTGACTATAAGAGGAACCGAGAACGAATAGGATCAACATTGATCCGATGATCCATTTAGGCATTAAGACCCCCTGTGTTGCGAAATGACAAATCCCAAACTACAAATTCCAAATAAATCCCAAATTTCAAATCCAAATGACCAAAAAGATTTTGTTTGAATTTTGGTCATTGGAGCTTATTTGGTATATGGTGCTTGGAATTTGGTGCTTATCTAAAAAGGATGTCCATTGCTTCTTGGACCGCCTGGATGCCAGCCAGTTCTATCCCCTTAACCCCCTTCATCTTTTCCTGATTCTGTCTGGGCAGGAGGCATCGCTTGAATCCCAACCTTACAGCTTCCCTTACTCTCGCTTCGGCCTGACTCACCCCCCTGACCTCTCCTCCCAATCCAACTTCCCCGAAGACGACCACCTCAGGGTCGATCAGTTTATCCCTGGAACTTGAAGCAATGGCAGAGATCACCCCCAAATCAACCCCGGGTTCATCCACTTTGATGCCTCCGGCAATATTTAAAAAGATGTCATGATTAATCAATCGGATCCCCAATCGCTTCTCCATGACCGCAGCGAGAAGAGAAACTCGATTGGGGTACACTCCCTGAGCAGTCCTTCTCGGGATGCCAAAAGGTGTGGAGACGACCAGAGCTTGAAGCTCCACAAGAATGGGCCTCGATCCTTCGAGACCGGCCATCACCACCGAGCCGGAAGAAGGTTGGGTCCGACCTGACAGAAAAAATTCAGAAGGGCTCGCCACCTCCACCAATCCGAATTCCTTCATTTCAAAGACTCCGATTTCGTTCGTGGAGCCAAAGCGATTCTTAACCGCTCTTAAAATACGAAAGGCATGGTTAGCCTCTCCCTCGATATACAGAACAGTATCCACCATGTGTTCCAGAACTTTCGGCCCAGCGATGAACCCTTCCTTTGTAACATGGCCAACCAAAAAGACCGGGATGGAAAGATGCTTGGCCAGGTAGAGGAGTCGACTGGAGGCTTCCCTGACCTGGCTGATGGATCCCGGCGTCGATGGCAGTTCAGAGGAGTAAATCGTCTGGATGGAGTCGACAACCACGGTCGAAGGCCTGAGCGTCTGGATATCCTGAAGGATCTTCTCTAAAGAGGTCTCCGAAACAACAAAAAGTTGAGGGGAGGAGATCCCTAACCGATCTGCCCTCATCTTGGTCTGCTGAAGGGATTCTTCTCCGGAGACATAGAGGACTTTCTTCCCATTCGAAGCCAGGCGGCTCATCATCTGAAGGAGAAGGGTTGATTTCCCTATTCCGGGATCGCCTCCCACCAAGACAACAGACCCAAAAACGATGCCCCCTCCCAGGACTCGGTCGAACTCCCTGATCCCAACCTGAAGCCTTTCTTTCTCCTCGCTCACAATTTCGGTGATCGGTGTTGGAACTGCTTCCGTCTCAAAGCCCAGAAGGTCTCGTTCGGGAACCTTCTCCTCAACCACCCGCTCCTCAACAAAGGTGTTCCACTCCTGACACCCTGGGCACCTTCCCAACCATTTCGGTGCCTGATACCCGCACGCCTGACAAACAAAATGGGTCTTCGCCCTTGGCATGGAAGGCATTCTAACAGAAAGGCTATGAGAGGTCAAAGACACGAAACATGAGAGTGGCAATGCTTTGGAAAGAAGGCCCCTCATCCTTTTGCAGGGCCGGGGCCCTCATCCCTTCCATCAGGTTTTCAGTTCAGAGGTGCAATGACCGCAACGCGTTGCTTTGATGGGGATCGTGGATAAACAATAAGGACATTCTTTCGTCGTTGGCACCGGCGGCGGAGCTGCTTCTTGCCTTTTCATTTTATTGATGCCCCGGATCAAAAGAAAGACGGCAAAGGCAACGATGACGAAGCTAATCACCGTGTTGATGAAAAAACCGTAGTTAATCGATACGGCTCCGGCTGCTTTCGCGGCTGCAAGAGACTCATAGGGGCCAGCCGCCTTTGCACCGTCTTTGAGAACGAGGAAGAGATTTGAAAAATCGATATTCCCAAGAAGCAGGCCAATGGGAGGCATGATCACGTCTGCGACCAGCGAATTGACGATCGTTCCGAAGGCGGCACCGATAATAATTCCAACCGCCATGTCCACTACATTCCCACGCATTGCAAATTCTTTGAATTCTTTCAGCATTTTTCCACTCCTCCTTTCCTAAGGGGCTTGACGTAACCTATACCATATTTTCCCCCTCGATCAAAACAAAAAGTATACACAGATGTAACCCGTCAGTTATGGGTGAGCAGCGTCGTCCCGACAGGGATGTTTCCGAAAATCTTAGAACGCGGACTATATTAATTTGCATAAGGGTTGGGTAAGAGTTCCTGACGGAAAGGAGTCGCAATAGGTCA
>FWPV01014757.1_pt1 | contig 11379 bp, 10 predicted proteins | sample 2228371 | NCBI WGS metagenome assembly FWPV01 (sample SAMEA103939776, study PRJEB20133) | metagenome | reverse complement strand
TTTTTATCGATTGCGCAAATTAACCCACCACGAATGCACAACCTGCGTTGCATTACGAAAAAGTTACATATCGCAAAATCGACAAAAAATTTGTCCTGTTCGTGCCTTTCGTAATAATTTATTCGTGTAATTCGTGATTAATTTTTCTCCGTGCCTCCGTGTTTCTGTGTTTTTTTACTAAAAATGACAACTATTTATCCATTCTACATGCTCTCCTGAATTCCACAGTCCTACCTATGGTAAGTAATTACAAAATAATATACCGAAACAAATGCTTCTATTCGGTTTTACTTAAATGGAGAATTAATCATGGATAAAAAAGATAATGAAATTATTGTTAATGCTGAAGAACTTACAGAATTTGCAAGCAAAATCTACCAAAAAGTTGGTTTATCCAAAGATGATTCCGACTCCATTGCCAGATTACAGGTAGAAACAGACCTGAGAGGGGTCTATTCGCATGGCACAAGAGCGTTACGCAGATATGTAAATGGCATGAGGTCAGGGTTTATAAACATACATCCAGATATGAAAGTAATCAAAGAAGGATCAGCTTTTGCATTGATAGATGGTGATATGGGTTCAGGCTATTTAGCTGGTATAAAAGGAATGGAGATAGCCATAGATAAGGCAAAAAATGCAGGGGTTTCTGTTGTCGGTATCAAAAATAGCGAGCATTTTGGTGCTGCCGCTTGTTATTCTATGATGGCACTGAAACATAGTATGATCGGATTTGCAACAACAAATACAGGGACTGCATCTATCACTGCGCCAGGTAGTATTTCTCCTGTAATAGCAAATAATCCAATGTCTTATGCTATACCAACAAAAGATGAACCTCCGATTGTTTTAGATATGGCTTGTGGAATAGCTGCATGGGGGAGAATAGTTACAATGGCATTATACAACGAGCCGATCCCGGATGGATGGTTGTTAACTGAAGATGGTCAGCCAACAAATGATCCATCTAAAGGTAAATTTATGCATCCTGCAGCCGGTCCTAAGGGATATGGTCTTGGAATCGTGCTTGGAACACTAGCAGGTCCGTTACTCGGAGGTATGTCAGCATGCCTTAAAAAAAATGGTGAACCTTCTGAACACTTTTTCTTTGTTATAAATGTTGCTAGCTTTACACCTATAGATGAATTTACAGCAAAGATGGATGAAACAATACGCAAAATTAGAACAGCAAAGAAAGCCAATGGGATTGAGAAAATATACCTGCCGGGTGAAATAGAATGGTTAAATCAACAAAAATTCCTGAAAGAAGGTATTCCAATACATAAACAACATCTTCAAGATCTGGCAGATCTAGGAGAGGAATTAGGCGTAAAAGCTTTCTGGATATAATTTGATCTAATAAAGTCTCCCTTTTTCAAAGCTTATACCATTTTAAAAAAATTATTCATTACAATTATCATTTATTATAAAATCCCTCTAAATCTCCCTTTGGAAAAGGGAGACTTTACTAATTTCCTTTTTTTCAAACTGGTTGGAGGATTGATAAATAATTTTTTAAAACGGTATTATCATTACCCATAAGTCTGTAAATCAGCAAATAATAAAAAGTAGATTAGGTTGAGTAAGGGTGGACAATGCCCCATAAGCTAATAAATTTTGATAATTAACCATTAACAAAAATTAATAAGGGATTTAACCCCGTCAGGGGTGATATGTTTGTAGAAATTTAGTCATATCAACAACCTGGCTCCGTTAGGAGCTAAATGTTGATAGATTTTCACATACCGCTCCTAACTCTGCTTGGTATTGTTCTTTCATATTTTCTACAAACATATAGCTCCTATCGGAGCTTAAAGCTTGAATCATCCTTTTCCCCTTTGGGAAAGTGGGAAATTGTAGGCAATCAATATTACCGAGTTTTTGTTACTTTTTCATTATTCTGGGAACATTATATAAACCTTCGGCAAGTTTTAATAGGTCCGAAATTAACTCTTCCAAAATATCGGCAATCCTGGTCAAGTTCTTGTGATCTAGTTCCAAAGATAACATATCGGAAAATTTTTCATAAATATTATCAGGTTTGTAATCAAGCTCATGAATAATAATATGCATCCATTTTGGAAAGACAATAAAACGATGATTCAGTAAACATAATATCTGAAAATAGTAAGTCAGAATATTTCCTAATATTATACTAAAATATACTGGTTCATCTTTTTCTATAGCTACTTGAAGCCTTTGATTATCTTCATGTAACCTGGAAAATAGTTCCAAAATAATGTTTCTCTTCGACTCTATATCCATGTTTGAGATCATATGCTTCCATCTTTGTAAGATCATATTTGAATCATAGACAATTTTTCCACATTGTATTGATTCCCACATACCTAAAGACCGCCATGTTGGTGAAGAAAAAGATTTTTCGATCTCATCAATAAGCTCGAAATCGATATGAACGTAAGTGCCATCTAACGTAAACCTATCGCTTTCTGCAATTATCAGGCTTTTTTCATCTACCATCCGCGTTCTTGTTTTCCTAATCTCCAGACTTGGGATTATAGAGCAATATGCAGTTACATCAATATCTGACTTTTCATCAGAAACACCTTTAGCAATAGAGCCATCAATAAGTATACCCTGCACTCCTTGCATGCTACTATAGGCTTGTGCAGTTGATAAAGCTAATTGTTCACGCTTTTCACTGGAAATATATTTTTCTTGTTGGGAATCAACTATTTTCAGGAAGGATTGCGATCTTATCTCAGGAAAATAAATATCTGCCATGCCCAGAATCTTTTTTATAAGATCAATCCCAGCTAACACTGCGGATAAAAAATCCGCAGAACAAGCAAGTTTATAAAGATCATTATAAGCAAGATATGGTTGTCTTGGCAGGGATTTTATCTCTTGTGGGTATTCATCATAGTGATCGATCTGATTGAGCGCAAAAAGAGCACGTATAATATGATTAGCCTGCCAGCTTCGGCTACAGCAGAAACGGATAATATCATTTCTCTCAATGAGATTGGTTATCGGCAACCTTAGCCAGCCATGGAAATGATTGAGCATAATGCTCTGAAGAATATACATGCTCTTTTGATATGATATTCTTCTATGCATATCCTGGTCTCAGGTCACAAACCATTAACAAGCCTGCTCATCTATATATTTGCTGATAATTATTGCTATGGTATAATCCGAAGGCTCTATTTTCTTAGTGCTTATCGGGTATGGATCAACCTCAATTAACCTGATGATATATCCATCAACTCTCTTTTCAGCAAGCCCTTTATCAGGTCCAAGTATTAAGTTAATCTCCCCAAAATCTTTGCCGTTTTGTGAAACGTTCAATAATACTCCGACCTGACCCGCCCATATACAGGTAACATCAGAAGGGCATCTTGAATCCTCAGTTATTTTTAAGAACTTTACTTTCAAACCTTCAGATTCTATAATCAGATTTTGATTAATCACCAATTTAATTTGAGTATCCAGTTTATAAATCAGGCTTGTCTCTGGCTCAGTAAACGTATTTTTGCTTTCACCGCATCCCAAAAGCGTAATTAATATAAGGCTTAGAATGATAAATTCTTGTTTCATATTATTTAATAGAAAACTTTTGGCAGATTATTTTAGTGCTATCATTTTTCCTGCCACAACAAAATCGCCAGCCTTTAATTTGTAAAAATAAATTCCACTTGATACATATTCACCATTAGAGTTACGACCATCCCAATGCGCCGCCTTATTTACAGATAAATATTTACCACTATATTTATATCCTAAATCTAATGTCCTGATCAATTGACCGAGAGCATTATAAATCTCAATAGTCACATTTGCATTCTGACTCAGTTCATAAGGTATCCAGACTTCAGGATTAAAAGGATTGGGATAGCTCATATATACACGATTTTTTAATGGTGTTTTTTTTGATTCTAAAGCCACATCATTATTAATCTCCACAGCGCTTGCTTGTGTGATTGTTATTTCCTTATTGTAAACAAATTCTTCTTCTCCAATCTTTGCATTTACAGTTAACTTAGTATTTCCAGGTTTAAGATTCTTCGTATCAATAATAGCATAATAATATCCTGATTCATCTATCATATCTTTTTCAAGTATTGTATCTCCCTGTTTTACTGTAACCTTTGGAGGTGAATCAATATTTCCAAATATATCAGCACGCACTTCAATCTTATCTCCTATATTTGCAACTTCAGGTTTAATTATAACATGTATTTCTACAGGATGCCATCCCATTTCACTTTCAAAATTTATAAAGCTTGTGACTTTTTTAATAGCCGATAAATCAATGAATGATTCAACCCAGATTTGTAAGTCAGGAGGGTTAGTTGAAAGAATCTTTTGCCATTGTCCATCTGTCAGGCGATTATCCATCGGTTGTGTAAATTCATAGTAAGAGAAAATTCCACCTTGTGCAATTCTCAGTTCGCCATCAATCGGAACAATAACAAAAATGTTATGTGGATATCCAACGCCAACTTCAAGGACACTTCCACTATTGGGATCAGTGTGAACATCTGCTATGATAGCCATTTCTTTATCTTCTTGATTCTCAATTTCACCTGCTATTTCTGGTGGAAATTTTGTTATTGATTCAAGAGTGTTTCCTATATTTACAATAATTCCATATTGATCGCGAGTTAATGGCTGATTCGTTAGTTCAAGCTCAGATATTTCTTTAAGAGATAATAGCAGTTCCTCTAATTGAACGAATTTGTCTGCAAATTCAGGCAATAAAAGTCCTCTTCTTGATAATCCATTCATTGTAAATTTTACAAGAGCAGCAAGCCGTGCATAGAGTTCGGGATTTGGTTCAACATAGCCTTTAGTTAACTGCGGTCCGGTTGGCATGGAGGTTACCTTTGTGTAGCTTTGTTTTGCATATAATATAGTATCGTGTCGGAGTTCTGCCCAGGAACCAAGAGCGGTATTCAAATCTTTATCAAGCCATGCGGGATTTTGCATAAAAACTGGATAACCATTAGTTTTTGGATATAGCAAAGGCATCAATACATAAAGCCAGTTCCAATAAAGATTTTGTGCCCAAACCTCATCATCCATCTTTGCAAAGTATGATCTAAGTTTTTTAATTTGATCTACGTATCCACCATAACGGTCTTCTTTATAAACATTTACCAGTATATCAAAGGCTCTTTCTGATCCCATTATTGCCATAATATCCAGCCCTTTGGGAATTGCTCTGCCAGATACTGCATCAATAACAAGCTGTTGGAACATATATGAATCAGGAATAAATCTTTGACCCATGAACCTGAAACCCTTTGTCACGTCTTCTATATTTTCACCTTCCCAGACCCATGATGAGCTGATCATTGGACTGCGTAGTTTCTTCGCTGATTTTATAAATTCCCTAATTTTATCCTGATTTGCAAGTTCATCAGGTGATAATGATCCAAAGTCATTGCCATATACATCTGCCATTAATTCCGTATATTCGTAAATTGTTAGGTCATCAGCTTTCCCTACAAAGAAAACCGTCGGTGCATATATTCTATCCCATGTGCTGATCGCAGGCTCACCATTGATCCTGGCATTTTTCATAGCAGAAGTAATAAGGATCGCCTGTAGTGTTTCCATCATGCCTTTTTCTTCGCCTTCTCGTGGAGTTATTCTAAATGAAATACGTCCATACCACATCATAGACCTGAAGAACCTTTCAAGCTTCTCACTTCGTGTATAATGACCGCGAGGAACATATTGGCTATAATCCTCTTCATATCCAAATATAGGCGATTCAGAAAATCCTGCATGGTTATCTATCAGGCTTAATTCGGCATTCACTATATCTTTTACAATTGATGGTACAGTAACTTTGGGATTCAAAAGCACACTTGCAACTGAAAAAAATGCTATGTTCTTCTGTGCTGCGGATTTTGCAAAAGCTGTCTTAGCAGATTCAAGTTGTGAAATTGATTGTTTCAGCATATCCGCATTTAGATTTTCAAGATCGTTAAAAAATTCGCGAGATTCGATTATTCTTAGCGTATAATCATAGAGAATATGATAAACATGGAGCAGGGAATCTGTGGTAACAAATATTGGTATGTTATGTTTCTGGCAGTAGTTATATATGTCATAGACCTGCTTAAAATTGCTGGGACTTGCGGAAAAGCCATTCTTTGCAAGCATTTTTTTCTCGGTTTCTGTAAACTGGAACTTATTAAGATTAGATACATTGCTTAAATTTGGTGCTATTGTATAAGGTTTAATAGATGGTTGGACGTCACTTATATAAGGTTCATAAGTGCCAAATTCAGTTTCAATATGCGACATAATTTTCGGCATTGAATTTACTTGAAAAGGCAAAATCAGTAATAAAATTGCAATACTAAATATAATGGCAGATCTCATCTTTAATTCCCCTCTTTGTAGTGTTAAAATAAGGATGACATCAGCAGGAGTGTGATTTTGTGCAACTCATGCCATCCTTATTTTAAGAAAACCACGTTTTAACAGACCATTTTTTAAGACCACTTTATAGCTGTATACTCTTTTAAGCAACAATGCAGATTCTGAAAAAATCTGTCGCTGGGATTTTTTCCCAAGGGAAATATAATAGCTTTTCATCCAGTCATCAAAAAATTGATATAACCAGTTCCCGGGTGTGACATGTTGTATAAAATTTCTCGGCAAAACGCTTTGAAAATCCCTGGGATAAAAGCTGGAGTTAAAATTAGTGCCAAAAACAAGACTTTCATGAAGTATTTCTTCTCTTTGTTTATAAAAAAGGTTAAATGAAACTAATCTTCCATATTGATCAGAAGTTCCTTCCAGTATTATACCACCATCAATTAAATAATTTCCTAAAATATCAATAGATGGCTGAAAATCACTTTCTGGATATTGTCTTAGCACATTATAGCATCTAATAACATTTGCCTTTTCTTCTTTATCAAGAGGAAGATTAAATCCTCCGAGCCTGAATTCTACACCTGCTTGTTCATAAGGCTTTGCATTAAGGAAACGCTTGTTATCAATTTCAACTCCAATTACTTTGATGCCTGGATTAATGTTTACAAGCCTTTTATAGCTTTCAATTGTTGTTATAGGGTTTTCCCCGAATCCAACATCGATGAATAATGGATTATTGCGCTGGAGTAGATATGCTAATTCCATGCATACAAAGTTATCAACCTGCCTGAGTCGGTTTACAGATGTTAATCCCTTTGTTATTTGTCCCAGCCGTTCTTTTTTTATTGCAATTTTCATACCGTTTCTTTTTTTATTAGGTAGGGGTGAAGTATTTTCAGTAAAAAAGATAGGTAAATATTTTTTTATTTTACAGGTTTGTTGTTTATCACAAATAAAAGCTTATTGATTAATATATTGTAGTGGCGAATGTCCGTTTGCACATACTTGTGAATGAAAGAGTAAAAACATTTACCCATCTACCAACATATCGCTCCTAACGGAGCTTGGTATTGTTCTTTCATATTTTCTAAGAAATTTTGACAATGAACCATTAACAAAAATTAATAAAGAAGTTAACCCCGTCAGGGGTGATATGTTTGTAGAAATCCGGTCATATCAATAATCTTAGCTCCGTAGGAGCGAAATGTTAATAAGCTAATGGAACGGTAAAAGATTTTCACATACTAATTGAAAGTTCAAGATACCATGCAAAGTAATATAATAAAAATGTATAATATTTAATCAAATTTCTGAGATTGAATATCAGATTTTTGAAATTGAAGTCCAAACTTTATTGCTGATAGCTAAGATAGTTATGCTTTATAATTCAATGTTTATATATCCAGATAGCCTCCTTCATCATTGTATTGTAGAATCGTCCACCTTTTAGGGATTCCCATTCTTCATTTGTATATATTATTATATCTACCGGAACAGGAAGCTTCTCTGTATTCCAATCCAGTGATCGCTTTTCGAAAGGTTTATCTGAGTTTTTCAGGATAATGATCAGATCAAGATCACTGCCAACTCCCCAGTCTCCACGAGCATAAGAGCCAAAGTATCCGATTGCCAAAATATCCTGTCTCTCTTGCAAAACTTTATCTGTCCAGCATCGCACAGCAGAATCTACGGTCCTGGCATCAGGCCATTTGAGAACGGACGAATTCAATGATCTCACTGGCATATTGTATTGCCTCCTTACTTTGCAATGGTCCGTAATGCTCAAAAGGAGCTCCCTCTGGATGACTGTTCGGATAACGTGTTGGTATATAAAAATTATCCAGAATTCGACCCTTCTCAATTAATTCTTCTTCAACAGATATTGTCTCTGGCAATTCTTTAAGAAGTCTTGCAATAACATGTCCCCATGCTTCCTGACCTAAGTGTAGATGTAAGGCTTTAATGGCTTTCTCTCCTGCTTGATGCGCGGCAAAACAAGACCATTCGTGTCTTCCAGCAAGACGTGAATCTTTAGCTTGCTCTAAATCCCTGAGTGACTGATTAAGCCAATCAAAAGAACGATTCGACATCAAAATATTCCCTCTAAATTATATTTGATCTCCTTCAATGTAAATTTCCCATAAGTAAACTCACCATCTGGATAATGCCATACCGCTTCTCCATAAGTGATCAGATTAAGTCCGTCTATGTTTTTATAATCAGAAACCGGTGTTGAGAATGGATATTGTTTCATATCAGAAATGGCTGTCCTGTCATAGGAGATAAAATTTATAAGCTGACCTTCAGAATTGAAGTAAAGAGTCGCAGAAATTGATATCCCATTGTTAGTAAAAGTAGCAGAGACATTTTGTTCATCTATCGTTTCCCATGTTATTCTTTTATCAATCAATGTTGCAGGGGCAAGCAGGCACATATCATTAAACAATGTTACAGTCTCTGTCTTATCCATTATTTCACCTGTTTTTTTGATTATTGAAACCAATCCGAAAAGCCTTATATCCATGCTTGCTTTTGCATTCATATATCTATGATATCCTGGCACAGTTATACCGAACATTTTTCCCTTCATAAAAAATAAGCGAGTTGGTTCATCAAAAAAGTTATATTGTTCCGATACAAATGTAAAATAATCCTTGTCCTTTTCTCGCATTTGACCCTGGAATGTAACGCACATATTTTTAACTTTGGGTTTGCCTATAACGCCGGTGTATCTCAAATATTCTTTAACAGGATCAGGTAAATGTTTTATATCTTCTTCAGTAATTATATCTGTTGATAATTTATTGTTATGCTTAAAATTATATTTAACATCCTGCTTGTAAGTTTGCTCAAAAAAGAACATACTTATGCCTATAATGATAGCCAATGAAATTATTGCATTGGGAATTGTGCCAAACTTTGCATCTTGCCATGATAGAATTATAAGAACTTGAGAAAGCACAACTGCAAAAATTCCAATTATCCACCACCATTCCTTTTTTGCGAGAAATAAAATAGCAACAATAATAAATAGAATTGTTGCCAATAACCAAAGAATGCCTCTTGGTTTAGAAATATTTTGTGTTAGCAGACTAACTTTGGCTATATCAAAGGCTTTGACAAACCCAATTAAGTGAATAAATCCATGCACAACCGTAATAGCTAAAAAAAGTATTTTTATCATATCTAATGGTCCTATTGTTTGTATGTAATACCGTTTTAAAAAATTGTTTATACAATCCCTTAATCCCATTTGAAAAGGGCGAAATCAGGAAAGTCTCCCTTTTTCAAAGAGAGATTTAGAGGGATTTTATAATAAATGATAATCATAATGCATAATTATTTTTTAAATGCTATTATACTATGGAAGAAGCCTTTTAGCAGTCAATCTTGGCCAGACCTCCAGCTTCCTGAACCCTTCGGCATATTTCACACCGCATTGTAATCCTCTGAACTTTGCAACTGTCTCTATAAAATCCATTATATCAATATGATCATGATCTCTTAGCCATGAAACCTGGCTTTCATGACAAGCCAGCATTTTCTTTTTAATTTCAAATGTGTCAGTTATATCAACATATTCAGTCGGCAGAAAATTAACTCCAGCCAGAGTATCCATATAGAAAACAGCAGGGACAACAGGATAATATTCAACATTTGTCTTCCAATTTGGAACACTTGCACTGAAGCTACAATCAAAGATTAACTTGCTGACCGCAACATGGTCAAGCATATAATCATCTGGAGAATGAGTAATGATTATATCCGGTCTGGCTGTGCGCAAGACATCTACCATTTTCAGATGGAGTTCCGGTGTATGACCAACCATCAAGTCAGGTATATCAAGAGCAAAGAATTCAGCTCCTATAATATCTGCACTATCACGTGCTTCTTTGTCCCTTATTTTTGCTAGTTCAGGTGGTAGAATGTACTTATGACCAACATTGCCGTTGGCTACACAAGCTATAGCAACATAATGTCCCTCATTTGCATATTTTGCAAGTGTTCCAGCACACAATATCTCAATATCATCAGGATGCGCCCCAACAGCTAAAATTCTGGTTTTCTCGGACAATTTTTACTCTCCTTTTTGGTTTATAAAATTGGAATTAACACGGAGATATTTAATCACGAATGTCACGAATAAGACGAATTACACGAATGTTTTTTATATTTACCTGTTTGAATTATTAACCACAAATAGCACGAGTGGCGTTGCACTATGAAAAAGTTACATATCGCAAAACCGATAAAAAATTCGGACTGTTCGTGTAATTCGTGATACTTTATTCATCTAATTTGTGATATTTTATTCGTGTTCTTCATGATTAATTTTCTCTCCGTGTCTCCGTATTTCATAAATATTTAACTAAGTATCCAACCGAAGTGTATTAATACTCAATACCCTTTTGGGCTTTGACACCTTCATCATAAGGATGTTTAATAGATAACATCTCAGTTACCATATCAGCTGAACTCATTAATGACTCAGGTGCATCTCGCCCTGTAACTATTATATGCAGACCCTCTGGACGATTTGCCAGGAAATTAACAATCTCTTCTTCACTGACCATTTTATATTTTATTAGATAAGTTAATTCATCTAAAACAACCATTTGATATTTCGCTGATAATATTACTTCTTTAGCAAAATTCCATGCGGATTGTGCTAACTTTATATCTTCTTCAATTTTAGCAGATTCCCATGTAAACCCTTTGCCCATTACATGAAAATCTAAAAGATCAGAAAACCTTTCAGCAGACTTTAATTCACCATACTTCCATGAGCCTTTGATAAACTGTATAACGCAAACCTTAAATCCATGACCCATTGCTCTGAATATTGAACCTAATGCAGCAGTAGTCTTACCTTTTCCTTTTCCTGTATATACTATCAATAATCCCTTTTTCATTCCATTTTCTCCAAAATAGACATGGTTCTTTTCCTTTGTATTTATTTCTTTATAATTATACTAAACTTTTTTACTTTTTAAATACAAAAATCAAAATAGATCAAAG
>FWPV01004002.1_pt1 | contig 11379 bp, 8 predicted proteins | sample 2228371 | NCBI WGS metagenome assembly FWPV01 (sample SAMEA103939776, study PRJEB20133) | metagenome | reverse complement strand
CGGGCTGCTCCTCGCCTTCGACCGGGGCGGGCGCAAAAGGGTCCTTGAAATCAACGAAGACGAATAGCGTCCTGCCAGTTTTGGACATAAACCAGCCTTGATTTTACTAACTGGCAGCCGGGTGCGCGAGCGCTGCGCGGTATGAAAGCCAGGGGGTTCCGGGCTGCGCCGTCCGCGGCTCAGCGTTCACCAGAAAGGGAGACGTATGGTCCGGAGAATCTGCAGGACTTGGCAAAGGCGATTCCGGGTCCTGGTGGAGTTATACTCATTGCATACTGACTGCGAGAGTCTGGCCCTGGGGCTGGCCCCGACCGGCAACCCTAAATGCTCACCACGTCGCACCTTCCCTGGAGCGGGAAGAGATAAAGAGGGCAAATGGCTATCTACGTAACGCTTTACAAATGGACAGAGCAAGGAGTCAAGAATCTCAAGGATTCACCGGCTCGAGTCGAGGCGGCGATCAAAGCCGCCGAAGCAGCAGGCGGAAAGGTCATCGGTGTTTGGTACACAATGGGCGAGTACGACCTGGCAGCGGTCAGTGAGTGGTCGGACACCAAGGCTGCCAACGCGTTCGTGCTCAGCCAGGCGAAACAAGGTTTTACCCGTACGCTTTCGATGCCTGCGCTGACCGTGGCGGAATTTGCCGAGATCGCGAAATTGATTCCGTGATCTCCCCGAACCGCTAAAGCTTAATCAGACTGGAAATCTTCACCGGCATCCCCGTTTCGCAGCTCTTTCGGGCGGCGACGCCGGTCAATAGCGACATGGCTCCCGCCCGCGAACCGGCGCGCTGCCGCAGCGGGTCGGGTTTGGCGGGATTGAAGATCATTTCCGCCAGGCGCGGGTCGGCGCCGAAATGTCCGCCCGGGGCATAGGGCAGGGTGATCACTTCGGACTTCTGGAAGTTACGTGTCACCCGGATGTCGTCGGATTTCGGCATCTCCCACGGCTGCCGCTCATAAACTCGCACCTCGATGCGCCCGTTGAGGCCGTTGAAGGCCAGATGATAGCCTTCATAAGGCATGAAGGCGTTCAAGGAATAGCTCATCATGGCGCCGTTCGAATATTTCACCACCGCCGCCATGGTGTCGTAAATGTCGATATCCTGCCGGAAGACGCAAGCGTCCCGCATGTAGCCGTCTTCCGATTCGGCGTTGACGTACAACGACACCATCTCCTTGCTGCGGGTGATGTCCCAGAAGAATTCACATTGTTTCTTATGCGGGCAGGTACGGCAGTTGGTCCCGCGGAACTTGCCGTTCTTGCCGTACTTGCGCAATGCCCCGGCGGCGCTGACTTCCACCGGGTCGGCTTCCAGGTACCAGTTGATGAGGTCGAAGTGGTGCGTCGCCTTGTGGACCCACAGGGAGCCGGAGTACTTGGTGTAGGCGTGCCACCGTCGGAAGTAGTCAGCGCCGTGGTGGACGTCGAGATACCAGTGGAAGTCGATGGACGTTACCGCGCCGATCGTGTTCTGCATGAGCAGTTCTTTGATCTTTTGCGCGGTGTTGGAGTAGCGGTAGTTGAAAGCCACCGTGACCTTGCGTCCGGTCCGCTTTTCGGTGTCGAGGATGGCTTGGCACTTGACTTCGTCGGTGGTCATGGGCTTCTCAGTGACGACGTCGAAGCCTAGCTCCATCGCCCGGATGATTTGTTCGTGGTGGGTGGAGTCCCGTGTGGTGACGATAAGCAAGTCCGGACGGGTTTCTTTGAGCATCCGGTCCAGGTTGGTGAACGTAGGTATATCGCCGCCGATAGCGGTGCGGGCGTAAGCCAGGCGCTTCGGGTTGATGTCGCAAAGTCCCACGATCTCGACGCGCTCGCCCTGCGTCTTGAGCAGCGCGCGCCCCCAAGTGCCGGTGCCCCGGCTGCCGGTTCCGACGATGGCAACCCGCTTCTTGGCTGCGGCTTGCGCTGCGCCGAGCGCCGCCGCTCCACTTGATAAGAACGCTCTTCGGTTCAAAGCGCCAGTCTCCATGCCCTTACTATCGAACTTCGCCGCGATGCAACGCAAGCCCCAAAAGCAAGAGCGCTTGCCCAGGTTGTGGCGCGAGCTTTAGCTTGCCGCGTCCCCGCTCCCGGGGACGCTCGGCGCCCCCATGAGTGGGGGCGCTGCAAGCAGGAGTGCTTGCGCCACAGGATGAGGTGGTTGTGGCGCGAGCTTTAGCTTGCCGCGTCCCCGCTCCCGGGGACGCTTGGCGCCCCCATGAGTGGGGGCGCTGCAAGCCAGAGTGCTTGCGCCACGGGCTGCGGGGGCGCCGCCGCAACTTAATTGGGGGTTGCGTAGCCTGTCCCCGAAATTCGATGATGGGGGGCGGTGCGGAAGAAGCTGAACATCGGATTCCTGCTGGTGCTGGCGGCACTCGCCTTGTACCTGAGCTACATAGTTCTGGAACCGTTTCTTCAGCCGGTGATGGTAGCCGTGGTGCTCGCCGTTTCGTTCCACCCGCTTCACCGGTGGCTCGAAGAGCGCATTGGGCGCCCAGGGCTGGCGGCTGCCTTTTCTCTGCTGATCGTAGTGGCGATGGTGCTCGCGCCGGTGAGCATCATGGCCACCGCGGTGGGACGTGAACTTGCCTGGCTAACCAACATTTTGAGCAAGCAGTCTCTGGAAGGCGGAGGCCTTAGAAATCTGGCGGGCGACTGGCTGGAAGCGGCGGCGGCGTGGCTCAGCCAGTATGTGGACATCTCTCCGGTCAACTTGCAGGCGCGGGTCGCCGAGCAGTTGCAGAGGCTAAGCGGGGCGCTCCTCAGCAAAGCCGGCGGATTGCTGGGCAACATCGGCTCCTTCGTGATGAAGGCGCTGCTGGTGCTCTTCACCCTCTATTTTCTGTTCAGAGAAGGCGAAGCCATGCGCGACGCCGCGTGCCGCCACCTGCCGCTCGACCAAGCGCAGCTTCAGCGGCTTTTCGACGGCATCAGCGAGACCATACAAGCTTCGATGTACGGGATGATGGCCGTGGCGCTAGCCCAAGCCACGCTTGTGGGGCTGGCTTTCTGGGCGCTGGGCGTCCCGGGGCCGATCCTATGGGCGACAGTGACGGTGTTCGCCTCGTTGATTCCGGTAGTCGGAACTGCGCTGGTTTGGGCGCCCGGGGCGCTGTGGCTGTGGCTGGCGGCGGGAAGTTGGGTCAAAGCGCTGATCCTCGTGGCCTGGGGCGCCGGCGTAGTCGGCATGGTGGATAATTTCCTGCGGCCCTATGTGATGAGCGGCCGGGTGCAGATGCACCCTCTCATCCTCTTGTTGTCGCTGCTAGGCGGCGCGCAGGCTTTTGGTTTGATCGGGCTGTTCGCTGGTCCCGTGATTGTCGCTTCAGCCGAGACGGCGCTCGCGCTCCTGCGGGAAGAGGCTGACAGGTCTTGACGCGCGTCACTGCACGTCTTTCCCCGTCAGAATGCGGCCGAGAGACGATAGGGGCACAGCCGATTGCTTCAGCGCCTCTTCATGAAAAGCCGCTAAGCGGAATGCTTCCCCGCGCTCCTGCTTGACAGCTTCCAGAATCCGGCGCCAACCGCGCCATCCCGCGTAGTAAGTCGGCAACTGACAGGAGGACAGCTTGGCGCGCCGCAATTTCGCCTCGGCTTCTTCCTTCTCCTGAAACGTCTTTTTCACCATGAGGTCCATGGCCTCCTGGTCGGTCATGTTCATCGTGTGCAGCCGGATGTCGAGGATGGCGTTGGCGATCATCCGCAACTGTTGCTTCAGGAATGTCAGGCGCAGTTCGGGGCTGTTGTCCAAATACCCGGCGTCGAGCATCGCCTCGGTCGCATACACAGCCCAACCCTCGATGTAGGGACCGCTGCCCCAGGCGGTTCGCAGCACGCGCCGGTACTTCGGTTCGAGGTTGTTCGCATATTCAAACTGCACATAATGTCCGGGCATCGCCTCGTGGATGGTCAGGAGTTTCAGCCCGTAAAAGTTGTATTCCCGCAGCTTCGATTCGATGCGCTCCTTCGGCCAGTCGGGCGGGATGGGCGTTAGCCAGTAGTGGGCGCCGAGGTGCGGCTCGAGCGCCGGGGCAGGGCTGAACCCTCCCACGGCGTAAATGCCGCGCATGAACTCCGGAGTCTCGATGACTTGGAGGTTGTCGCGCGGAGGCAACGGCAGCAGGTTCTTCTCCCTGACGAAGCGCCGTGCCTCTTCGAGGTCCCGCCGGGCGTCGGCGAAATAGGTGGCGGGCGTAGCGCGCCGCGCGGCGATCTTCGCCAAGGTTTCCCCAACGATGAGATTCAGATCCACCGGATCCCGGTGCGTGGGATAGAACCGGTTGTGCAGCGGCAGCGCAATCTGAAACATCTGCTGTCGCACTTCCGTCAGAGCGGCTTCCGCATCGGCGAGCCACTCCGAGGGAGGGCGCGAGCTTCCGACGGTATGCCGGAACTTGCGGGCGTAACGATCCGCGCCCAAACGCCAGTCCGAGGTCTTCGCCGCAAGTTCGCTTTCCAGGAACTTGTTGAACTCGCGCAGCGCTGAGATGGCTGTCTGCGCCGCGCGGTCGAAATCCGCGCGCACGGGCGCGGGGCAAGCTTCGCGCAGGGTCTTGTCGATCAGACGGATGTTGCCTTCGTTTTCCTCTCGCGCCACGCGGTTCCAAATTTCGGGCGAAGAAACCAGGTTGCGCCGGGCTTGGGCCAGAAGCGCCGGAATTTTCTCCATGCGGGCGACGATGTGGCGAAAGCGCTGCACCGGGGCGGCGTACTCGAGCGAATACGGACCGAACAAACCGTTGCCGATCAGCTCTACATAAAGGGTCGGATTGTTGGCGTAGCTGCGGATGTGGTCCAGTTCAAGCAACGCCAGCTCGACTTGATTGGTGAGGATGTCATAATCCGCCCTGTCCTGAACCGAAAGCGTGGCGGGATTGATGCGCCGCAGCCGTTCGGCAAGGCTGCGGTAATAGGTGCGCTGCCGGTCGAGCGCCGGCTGGCTGTAGTCGTCGAGCAACTCGTCGAGCGGCGTCCCCGCATGGCGGTGGTAACCGGCTTGGGTAGCCCAAACCGGAGAAAACGCCAGCGACTGGTAGACGAATTCCTCAGCCAGAACCGGCACGGGAACCTGCTCCTTCCGGCACCCGGCGGCGAGCAATCCGAGCACAGCCAAGACCGCACCCTTCTTCATATGTCCCAGTGTAACGGAACCTTTTGCCGCTTCATCCGTATTCCCTGTTTGTGATGGAGATCCTGAAGCTGGTTTGCGGCAATGTCTGGCGGCATAAGCTGCGGAGCTTCCTCACGATGTTCGGCATTGCTTGGGGCATCTGCTCGCTGGTGCTGATGTCGGCGCTGTGCGACGGTTTCCGCGACGGGCAGCGCAAGAACATGGCGCAGTTAGGCGACAACATCGTCATGCTTTTCGGGGGGCGGACGGAGCGCCAGGCGGGCGGGCAGCGAGCCGGGCGACGGGTGTTCTTGAATGACCGGGCGGTGGAGGCGCTGCGCGCGAGCTGTCCGCTCATCGAAGTGGCGGCGGGCGAGCAGAAGCGCTACGACACCCCCGTTTCGAGTTCGCACAACGCCGGGCGTTTCCTCGTGCTGGGCGTATCCCCCGATTACCTCAAGCTGCGCAACCTCCCGGTGGCGGAGGGTAGACCTGTGTCCGGCGCGGATGTGAGCGAGGCGCGGCGGGTGGCGGTGCTGGGCGCCAGCGTCCGTAAACAGCTCTTCGAAGGGCGGCGAGCCCTGGGCGAGGAAATCCGTATCAACGGCTACCCGTATCAGGTCATCGGGCTCATGAGCGAAAAGCAGCAAAACTCGAGCTACGACGGTTGGGACAACGACAAGGTCCTGATCCCGATTTCCTCGCTCCGCCGCGACACGCCCCCGTACCGGGAAGCTTATGAGATGGGGCGGTTGGACGCCATCATTTACCGCCCGGTGTCCGTCAAGGATTGGGAAGCGGCGCAAAGGCAAGCGCGCAGGGCGATCGGCACAGCGCTGGGATTTGACCCCGAAGACAAGAGCGCGCTGTTTCTGTGGGACACGATGGAGTCCGCCGAGCGCTTCGACAAAGTGTTTAACGCGACGGAGATCTTTCTGGCGGTGGTGGCTTTCATCACTCTGACTTTGGGCGGCGTGGGCGTCATGAATACGATGATGATGGCGGTGGCTGAGCGCACGCCGGAGGTTGGACTCAAGAAAGCCTTGGGAGCGACGAGCCGGAGGATCCTGCTCGATTTTCTCCTCGAAGGGATGCTGCTCGCGGCGGTGAGCGGCGCCGCGGGAATGACGGTCGTTTGGGTGCTGACTTCGCTGGTGAACCGCCTGCCGTTGCCCCCGATGTGGGCAGGGCTTCCGGTGGACCAGCGCACGGCGTTGATTGCGGTGGCGGCGCTCGGCTCGGTAGCCGTGTTGTCGGCGCTCCCGCCGGCGTGGCGCGCCTCCCGCTTGACTCCTGTAGAAGCGCTCCGGATGGAGAGGTGAACCGTGACAGTAAGCTGGACGATGCGCGAAGCGGTATCGGCGTTGCGTTACTACAGGCGCAGAACCGTGATCACGGTGCTCAGCTTGGCATGGGGCGTGGCGTGCTTCGTGCTGTTGATGTCCTACGGGAACGGCTTCGATTCGGCGCTGCGTTCCGCATTCCACGCTGTGGGGCAGGACCTCATCCTGCTCATGCCCGGACAAACCAGTCATCAAGCGGGCGGGCTGCGCAGCGGGCGGCGCGTCCAGTTGGAGTTGAGCGACGTGGAAGCCATCCGCGAGGCGGTTCCGGCGGTGGCTGCGATTTCGCCGGAGCTGACAAGGCGAGGCTTCCGCGTGGCATACCGAACGCGGGAAAAAGACTACAGCTTTCGCGCCGTTCGCCCGGAGTACCAGCGCATCCGCAACATGCAGGTCACCTCCGGCAGGTGGATTTCGCCCGAAGACATCGAGCGCCGCAGCCGCGTGGCGGTGCTCGGCGCCACGGTGGCGAATGAGCTATTCGGAGAGGCGCCCGCGGTGGACGAAGAGATTACAGTGAACGGGCTGCGGTTCACCGTGATCGGCGTCCTCGAAGTGAAGGGGCAGCTTGCCAATTACGGGCGCCCGGACAATATGTGCGTCTTCATCCCTTACGAGGCGATGAGCCTGTTCCGGGATATTCGCTACCCGGATCTGATTGTTTGGACGCCGGTGTCGGGCACGGTGCGCGATCAAGCCATCAAACAAGTGCGGGAGACCCTGGCGGCGATTCACAAGTATTCGCCGGCGGACGAAAAAGCCATCGAAGTCCTCGCGTTTAACCAGTTCCTGCACATCGTCAATGGCATGAGCCTGGCAGTCAAGGCGCTGCTGGGGTTCATCGGCGCTCTGACGCTGGGCATCGGCGGAGTGGGGCTGGCGAACGTGATGCTCGCCAGCGTGATCGAACGGACGCGTGAGATCGGCGTCTTGAAGGCGCTCGGCGGCGCGCGCCGCTGGATTCTGGCGCAGTTCTTCGCGGAAGCGGGCATCGTGATCGTATTGGGCGGGGCGATCGGGCTGGCGCTCGGCGCAGCGGCGACGGCTGCCGTGGGCACCATGCCGTTGTTTGGCGCTCTGTTCCGCGACGCCGCAGAAAAAGGCAATCTCGAAATGCAAGTTTCCCTGACCTCCGTCCTGGTTTCGCTTTCCGTGCTCCTGGCGGTGGGGGTGATTGCCGGCATGATCCCGGCGATCAAGGCTGCCCGCCTCGACGCGATCGAGGCCCTGCGATACGAATAGCGGCGCTCCTGATGTAGAATGGCGGTTTCTACCTGAAGGAGAGATCCTTGTCCGAACACACCAAATTTGTACTCACCGATAAAGAGATCCCTACTGCATGGGTGAACGTGCTGCCGCATCTGAAGGAGCCGATGGATCCCCCGGTGCATCCGGCGACCCACAAGCCGCTCGGACCGGAAGATCTGGCGCCGATTTTTCCGATGTCCCTGATCGAGCAGGAATTCTCGCCGAAGCCGGAAATCGACATCCCCGGACCGGTGCTCGACGCTTACCGGCTGTGGCGCCCGACTCCCTTGTACCGGGCGCGGCGGTTGGAGCAGGAACTCGACACGCCCGCCAGAATCTACTACAAATACGAAGGCACTAGTCCCGCCGGCAGCCACAAACCCAACACGGCGCTCGCGCAGGCGTACTACAACAAGGAAGCCGGCATCCGCCGGCTGGCTACGGAAACCGGCGCGGGTCAATGGGGCAGCGCTCTGGCGCTCGCCTGCCAGCTTTTCGGGCTGGATTGCACGGTGTACATGGTGAAGGTAAGCTACCAGCAGAAGCCCTACCGCCGGATGCTGATGAATACCTGGGGCGCGGAGGTGTACGCCAGCCCGAGCGAGCACACGAACTCAGGGCGCGCCATCCTGGCTGAGCACCCGGATTCGCCGGGCAGCCTCGGCATCGCCATCAGCGAAGCGGTGGAAGACGCCGCCACGCATTCCGACACCAACTACTCGCTCGGCAGCGTCCTGAACCACGTCATGCTGCACCAAACGGTCATTGGCGTGGAGGCGAAACGGCAGATGGCGCTGGCGGGCGACGAGCCGGATGTCGTCATCGGCTGTTTCGGCGGCGGCAGCAACTGGGGCGGCATAGCCTTGCCTTATGTGCTGGACCGCTTGAACGGCTCGAAAGTGCGCTTGATGGCGGTGGAGCCCGCGGCTTGTCCCACTCTCACCAAAGGCGTTTACGCCTATGATTTCGGCGATACGGCGAAGCTGACGCCGCTGCTGAAGATGTTCACGCTGGGGCACGGATTCATTCCGCCGGGCATTCACGCCGGCGGACTGCGCTACCACGGGGCTTCGCCTCTGGCGAGCCACTTGCTCAAGCACGGCTGGGTGGAAGCGCGCTCGGCGAAGCAGCTAGAGTGCTTCGAGGCGGCGGTTCGGTTCGCCCGGGCGGAGGGCATTCTGCCTGCGCCGGAGTCCTCGCACGCTATCCGCGCCGCTATCGACGAAGCCATCCAAGCGCGGGAGGAAGGCAAGCCGCGAACCATCCTGTTTTGCCTCAGCGGGCACGGGCATTTCGACCTAGCGAGTTACGACGCATATTTCTCCGGGCAGCTTCAGGACTACGAGTACCCGGCAGAAGCGATCGAAGAAGCGATGCACGACCTGCCTAAGGTCTGACGGACGCCGCTATCACGACAGCGCCGGCTCCTCGATGGTCAGTTGACCGCGGCCGGCGTCTAGCGTAGCCATTACGCCCAACGGCAGGGTGGCTTGGTCGTCCGTGTGCCCGATGGTGAGTCCGGAAAGGACGGGAACCTTCAAAGCCCCGAGGATATCGTCCACCACTTCGCCGGTGGAGAGCGTGTTCTCAAATGAAGGCTGGAAGTCCCGCGGGCGGCAGGCGGCGCACTCGCCGAAGATAATGCCTGCGGCGGACTGAAGCTTTCCGGCGAGCCGGAGCTGCGTCAGCATCCGGTCAAGGGAGTAGGGTTCTTCGCCAACGTCCTCGATGAACAGAATCTTGCCGCGGGTGTCGGGTTCGTATGGCGTGCCCATGAGGCTGCAAATCAGAGAGAGGTTGCCTCCGGTCAAAGGTCCCCGCGCGACGCCGCTCCTCACCGTGCGGTGCATGTGCGCCGGGCGGAGGGGGTCGGAATCGGGCGGGTTCGTGATCAAGCCTAGGGGTTCCTTCTCGAACAGCGCCTTGCGAAAAAGCTTGCGGGTGTATTCGGAGAAACGCGCCAGCATCATCGGACCGTGGAAGGTGATCAATCCGGTCTGCTTTTGAATCGCGAGATGCAGCGCCGTGATGTCGCTGTAGCCGAGGAAAATTTTAGGATTGCGCCGGATGACCGGGTAATCGATGCGGTCGAGAAGCTGGCCGGAACCGTAGCCGCCGCGGATGCAGAAGACGGCGCGCACTTCGGGGTCCTCGAACATGGCGTGCAGGTCGTCCAAGCGCTCCTGAATGCTTCCGCCCAAGTAGCCCGTCCGCTTGCGAACGTTGCGCCCAAACTTGGGTTTGAGTCCGAAGTATTCGACGGTCCGCTGGACCAGAGCCAACCGGTCCGGATCGGAGACATAGGTTGCCGGGGTAATGAGCCCCACCGTATCTCCGCTCTTGAGCGCAGGAGGGCGGATCAGAGAGCGGGAGGGCGGAGGCGCAGCCAGCCAGGCAGGAGCGGCGAACAGCGATCGGCGCGTCATGCATTCAGAGTAGCGGGCTTGAACGCTACAATGGGAGTTTCCCACCCAACATGCACGACTTAGCCTTTTTTCGATCGAACCTGGACGCCGTGGCGGCGCGTCTGGCCACGCGGGGATTCGTTCTCGATGTGGAGCAATTCCGCCAAGCGGATGCCGAGCGGCGGGCGGCAGTGACCGAAACCGAGCAGTTGCGCGCGCAACGCAATTCAGAAAGCCAGTTGATCGCGCGTCTGCGCCGGGAGGGTGTGGATACTACCGGGCATCAGCAGCGGGTGCGCGAAATCGGCGATCGCATCGCTGCTCTCGAACAAAAGGTGAAGGAAGCCGACGAGGCGTTCCGGCAGTTGCTTACCGGCATTCCGAACTTGCCGCATGAATCGGTTCCGGTGGGTAAAGACTCCACCGGGAACGTCGAAATCAAGCGCTGGGGTGAGCCCCGCAAGTTTGACTTCGAGCCCAAAGCGCATTGGGATCTCGGACCGGCGCTCGGCATCCTGGACTTCGACCGGGCGGCGAAGGTCACCGGTGCGCGGTTCGCCGTGTACGTGGGCGCCGGCGCGCGGCTGGAGCGGGCTCTCATCAACTTTATGCTAGACGTGCACACCCGCGAGCACGGCTACCGGGAGGTACTGCCGCCGTTCATGATCAATTCGGCAAGTCTTTTCGGCACCGGGCAGTTGCCCAAGTTCGCTGAGGATCTTTTCAAAGTCGAAAGCACGGACTTCTGGCTGGCGCCCACGGCGGAGGTCCCGGTGACGAACCTGCTGCGCGATGAGACGGTGGAAGACGCCGCGCTGCCAATCAAGCTATGCGCCTATACGCCGTGTTTCCGCAGCGAAGCGGGATCGTACGGGCGCGACGTGCGGGGCATCATCCGGCAGCACCAGTTCCAAAAGGTGGAGTTGGTGAAGTTCGCCCGCCCGGAAGATAGCTACGAAGAACTCGAAGGGCTGACGCGGGACGCCGAGGACATTCTGGAACGGCTCGGGCTGCCTTACCGGCGGGTGGCGCTGTGCACCGGCGATTTGGGGTTTTCCTCCGCGAAAACCTATGATCTGGAAGTGTGGCTGCCGGGTTTAAACGAGTACAAGGAGATCTCCTCGTGCTCGAATTTCGAGGCGTTTCAAGCGCGGCGCGCTTCCATCCGGCGCCGGAGCGGAAAAAAGTCGGAGTATCTGCACACGCTGAACGGCAGCGGGCTGGCAGTGGGGCGGACATGGCTGGCGATCATCGAGAATTATCAGCAAGCGGACGGGAGCGTAAT
>FWPV01014750.1_pt1 | contig 11381 bp, 7 predicted proteins | sample 2228371 | NCBI WGS metagenome assembly FWPV01 (sample SAMEA103939776, study PRJEB20133) | metagenome | reverse complement strand
AAAAGGGATATTGCTATGAATACAAAATATAAAATTGATTTGCCGGGAATATTTCTATATGTAATTTCAATATCTTCTTTCATATACGGGTTAAGTAATATAACAGAAAAAAATGGATATATATTTTTTTTCACAGGCATTTTATGCTTTATAATATTTTTTATAGTTGAGAATAAAACAGATTATCCTGTTTTACCGATTAAATTATTTCAGAAAAATATTATGTTTTTATTTTCAAATTTGTCAGCACTGATACATTATACATCAACATTTGGTATTACTTTTTTACTCAGTTTATATCTGCAGTATATAAGGGGATTGACTCCGCAAAACGCAGGTATTATTATTATGGCACAGCCATTTATGATGATGCTTTTATCGCCTCTGGCAGGAAAATTTTCTGATAAGATAGAACCTGCGTATTTAGCATCTTCTGGCATGGCAGTAACTGCAATTGGACTTTTGATTTTATCCACATTTAATAAGAATACGGAATTTATATTTATTATTTTAACTTTGATTTTTATAGGTTCTGGTTTTGCATTTTTTTCATCACCAAATACCAATGCTGTTATGAGTTCTGTAAGTAGAGAATATTATGGTATTGCATCTGGAGTTTTAGGGACTATGCGTCTTTTAGGTCAAATGATGGGACTCGCAATATCAACAATGATGTTTTCTATTTTTTTAGGAAAAACAAAGATAATGCCTGAAAATTTTGATATATTTATGAAAGCAATGAAAATTTTATTTATTATATTTTTTATTCTCTGTATAGCAGGTGTATTTATGTCAATGGTAAGGGGAAAGGTTAAAAGGCAGTAAAAACTGTTCCAGGCGGCAGATTGGATGATTGGATGAAATAATTTCCGATTTTCGATTTGAAAGAAAAAATCTCTACGATTTGCGGTTTACGATTTACAATTTTAAAAACTAATCGTAAAGTGGAAATCGTAAAATGAAAAGAAAATTAAAATAAATACTTTGACCCCGTATTAGTCATAATGCAAAATTATTCATAAAAATTATCTGTGATTTCACAAAGGAAAAATCTTGATAGTATATTAAATTCCTGTATAATTTATTTAATAAATAAAATTATCATAGAAAAATTTGTTATTTTTTATTATAATAATATAAGTTTTATTTTTCTTAAAAAGGAGTTTATATGAGAAAAGGAAAAATTGTTATAAATGAAAATAGATGTAAAGGTTGTCTTATCTGTGTTTCGCAATGCAAAATGAAAGAAATAGAAAAAAGCAATAAAGTAAATAAATTCGGCCATATAGTTGTTGAATTTAAAAATTCGGGGAAATGTAATGCCTGCACCTTATGTGCTATTTCCTGTCCTGATGCTGCAATAGAAGTTTATGAGATAGTTGAGGAAAAAATATAATGGAAAATAATAAAAGAATATTGATAAAGGGAAATCATGCTGTTGTAGAGGCAGCAATTGATGCTGGATGCAGATTTTATGCAGGTTATCCTATAACTCCGCAGAATGAAATTCCGGAATATATGTCCAAAAGGATGCCTGAGGTTAATGGTATTTTTATGCAGGCAGAAAGCGAACTTATTTCAATAAATTTGGTTTATGGTGCTGCTGTTGCAGGCGCACGCGCTATGACAACTTCTTCTTCTCCCGGTATTTCTCTTATGCAGGAAGGTATTTCATATATGGCTGGATGTGAATTGCCAGGTGTTATAGTAAATGTTATGCGTGGCGGACCCGGGCTTGGTAATATTTCACCTTCGCAGTCAGATTATTATCAGGCGGTAAAACCAGGACATGGCGATTACAGATTAATAGTTTTAGCCCCGCATAACACTCAGGAGATGTATGATTTTACCTTTGAAGCATTTGACATGGCTGATAAATACAGAAATCCTGTTATGGTATTAACTGATGGTCTGCTCGGTCAGATAATGGAAAGTATTGAATTAAAAAGAAAAGAACCAGAATTAGTAAATCAGAAAAAAGAATGGGCTTTAACCGGTGCAAAAGGCAGAAAAGGACAGAGGATAGTTTCTTTGCTTATGGATCCCGGTGCTTTAGAAAAACATAATTTTCATTTGAAAGAAAAATATGATTTAATAATAAAACAAGAAAAAAGATATGAAAAATTTAATATAAATGATGATACGGAATATTTAATAGTAGCATTCGGAACTGTTGCAAGAATTTCAAAGGGGACCATAAAATTGGGGCAGAATAAAAAAATAGGTTTATTCAGACCCATTACGCTTTTCCCTTTTCCTTATGAAGAATTAAAAGAAATTGCAAAAAATGTAAAAAAGATTTTTGTTTTTGAAATGAATTTAGGGCAGATGTTAGATGATGTTAAAATAGCATTAGAAAATTCACAAAAAATAGAATTTTATGGAAGACCTGGGGGTGGTGTTCCAACATCAGAAGAACTTTTGAATTTTATTTTAAAAAGGATATAAAAATGAAAGAAAAAATAATTTACAAAAAGCCGGATTCTTTAACAAATATTAATTTTTCATATTGCCCTGGTTGTGGACATAGCACAGTGCATAAAATAATTGCAGAAATTATTGATGAGTTAAACTTACGGGAAAAAACTATTGGTGTCGCACCTGTCGGCTGTGCGGTTTTTGCGTATAATTTCTGGGATTTTGATGTGACAGAAGCGCCGCATGGCAGAACTCCAGCTGTTGCAACTGCGATAAAAAGAGTTTTACCGGACAGGTTAGTTTTTTCATATCAGGGAGATGGGGATTTAGCGTCAATTGGTATGGCTGAAATAATTCATACAGCAAATCGCGGAGAAAATATAACTGTAATATTTATTAACAATACTAATTATGGAATGACCGGTGGACAACTTGCACCAACCACGCTTTTGAATCAGAAAACAACAACTTCACCTTATGGAAGAGATGCAAAGAATTATGGTTATCCTGTTAGAATGCTTGAACTTTTATCTCCTTTAGAAGGTGTAAAATACTTAGAAAGAGTTAAAGTTACAGATGCAGCATCAGTGGTTAAAACAAAAAATGCTATAAAAAAAGGTTTTACTTACCAGATGCAAAATATTGGGTTTTCAATGATTGAAGTGTTATCTTCATGTCCCGCAAACTGGCGTAAAGAACCAGAAGAGTCAAATAACTGGATAGACGAAGAAATTATAAAAGTTTATCCAACTGGAAAAATAAAAGATATAAAATAGAGGAATGATATGACTGAAAAAATAATTATTGCCGGAAGTGGCGGCCAGGGTGTATTGACACTTGGCGTATTTATAGCCAAGGTAGGTTTTTATGAAGGAAGACAGGTTGCATGGCTTCCTACCTATGGTGCTGAAAAACGAGGTGGATTTTCTTTCTGTTATACAGTTATATCTGATGACGAAATTTTTTCACCAGTGGTTGAGATCCCGGATACTCTATTTGCTTTTGACCAGCGTGCTTATGATACATATAAAACAAAGATTGGTAAAGAAACACTGATTATAATTAATTCTTCACTTGTAAAAGATTTTGATGAAAATAATAAAAATATTTTTAAAGTGCCTGCAACTGAATTAGCAAAAGATATAGATTTTATACAGGGAATGAATATTATTATGTTTGGTGCTTATTCTGGATTAAAAAAAATATTTAAGAAGGAAATTATATACGAAGTGATGAAAGAAATGTTAAAAGGAAGAAAAGAAGAAATCTTTTCAAAGAATAAAATAGCTTTTGAAAAAGGAACAGGATATTTAAACAACAAATGAAATTTGTTATAAGAAAAGCAAAAACAAAAGATGCATATAAAATAAGAAATTTATTAAAAAAATATAGTTTGGAAGCAGATATAATAATAAGACCGCTTAATGATATTTACGAAAATATCAGGGATTTTTTTGTTGTTGAGAATAAAAACAGGATAATAGGTGTTATCGCACTGCATATTTACTGGGAAGACCTTGAAGAGATAAGGTCTTTTGTTATAGAAAAAAAATATAGAAGTAAAGGATTTGGCACCAGACTTTTAAAATATGCTTTAAAAGAGGCAAAGGTTATGGATTTAAAAAAAGTTTTTGCCTTAACCAAAATAGCAGGATTTTTTATAAAAAATAAGTTTAAAAAAATTTCAAGGAAAAAGTTGCCAGAAAAAATATGGCGTGATTGTTTTTTATGTGCAAAGTATCCGGATAAATGCGATGAAGAAGCTGTGATAATAAAGATAAAATAATTTTAAGAGGCAATGATGAAGGAAGAAAAAAAACAGATAGTTTTAAATTTTGAGATAGCGATAAAAGAGATGGACGGACGTTTTATTGGCGAATGTATTGAACTGCCAGGTCTTATAGTAAGTGGTGCAAGTAAAAACGAGGTTATTAAAAATATGAAAGCGGCAATACCGCTTTATTTGAGATATGTTCCCAAAGAATCATTCATTCCTGTTTGTGAAAATTCAATAAGCCCCATTATATATGATTTTGAGGAATTCAATGGTTTTTTATATGCTGCAACCAATAAAGATGTTGTTTTGAGAACAACAACAGGTGATGTTGGATCATGGGAAAGTATAAATATAACAAATATTTTTTCTCCTTATTTTAATCCGCCTGTTGGCAAGACAAAAGATTTTACCACCGAAGACCTCGGTGATTATACCCCGCAGATATACTGTTTAAAATTCTTTAGCGATTTAGGAACGCCAAAACTTTACTGTGGAACAAATGCTACAGGTGGTATTTATGAGACACTTGACGGGAAAAAATGGAGTTTGTCCTTTAACAGTGGCGAGGCAAGAGTGCATTGTCTGGAAGTTTTTAAAGGCAAACTATTTGCAGGAACATCAACAGAAGGAAAAATATATAGTTATAACGGAACAAACTGGTTAATTTCTAATGCAACAACTGAACTGGCTATTGTTTCTTTCGGGCTTTTCAGAGATTACCTTTATGCAGGAACATACCCTAACGGGATTATATTCAGAACAGCAGATGGTGTTAACTGGCAAAAAGTTTTTGATACAAATCAGAGTTTTGTAAATAGTTTTTGTGTTTTTAAAAACAGATTATATGCTGCGACATCAAAAGCTTCCGGTGCTCTTGTTTTTATGTCAGAAGATGGGACAAACTGGGTTGAAAATTTTTTTTCTGAAAAAGATACCAATTTTTTTAAGTTTTCTGTTTTTGCAAATGCCCTTTATCTAGGAACAGGTGACAATGGAAAAATTTATAAAACTTTAGACGGTAAAAAGTGGGAACTCGCTTTTCAGACAGATGAAGAGGATATAAGGGCTTTAACTGTTTTTAACGGATATCTTTATTTCGGATCATCACCAAAAGGAAGGATATTTAAAACCATAGAGAGCAATGTTCCGCCGCCTAAAGCGTATGATGTTGAAATAAGTGAAATAACATCTCACAGTGCAGTTATTACATGGAAAACCGATAGAGAAGCAAGCACTATAATAGAATACGGTCTTGATAAAAATTACGGTAATAATATTATAAATGAAACTAAAACAGTAAATCATAAAATTACTTTAAACAACTTAAAAGCGTTAACGACATATCATTTCAGAATACTTACTTTTTCTGATATGGGAAGTTTTTCCGGAATTTTAGAAGATTACAGTTTTACAACAGGTGCAGCGATAACGCCTGTTATATCATCTAAAACCCATCCTGATCAGAATAAATGGTATTCAACTCAGGAATGTGAACTAAACTGGGGAATTCATCCAGAAGTTAAAAGCTATTATTACTTATATGATAAAAATCCCGAGACAGTACCTGATATTTCAAAATGCAATATAACTGCAAAAGAAGGAGCAACAGTAAAATTACCAGAAGATGGTATATGGTATTTTCATTTGCTTATTGAAGATAAGGCAGGAAATATAAGTACTTCAGTTTCTCATTTTACAATAAGAATTGATACATCGGCTTTGCCGCCCGAAGTTTTTTCAACAACTCATCCAGATAGTTCAAAATGGTATAATAGCAATAATATTGTTTTAAAATGGAATCCGCCAGAAGACCTTTCAGGGATAGATGGTTATTATTTTATTTTAGATGATCTACCGGGCACTGTGCCTAATGAAAAATCAGGAAGGTTCATTCATGATACAGAAATTTCGCTAAAAATACATGATGATGGCGTAAAATATTTTCATATTATTTCAAAAGATAAATCTGGCAATACAGGAACTAAAGCAACACATTTCAGGATTAATATTGATACTCATTCCTTGCCACCTATAATAAGTTCTAAAACTCATCCAGATACAGAATCCTGGTATAATGAAAGAAAGGCAGAAATACATCTGGCAAAACCGCATGACCTGTCAGGTATAGAAGGGTTTTATTATTATTTAGACAATAATAAAACACCAGATGAAAATGCTGACTGGATTTTTACAGAAGCAGTAGATATAAAGGTTGAGATAAAACAGGATGGAGTATGGTATGTTCACGCAAAGGCAAAAGATATAGCAGGCAATGTTTCAAAAGAAATATCAAGTTTTAAATTAAAAGTTGATACACAGGCATTGCCGCCAAATATATCTTCGCTTACCCATCCAGACCCGAATAAATGGTATAACATAAAACGTGCTCAATTTAAAATATACCCGCCTGATGACCTATCAGGAATAGAAGGTTATTATTATATACTGGATACAAAAGAAAAAACAGTTCCGGGATCAACCGCTGTTTTTATAGATAAAGATACAATTTTTACCCCTGATTTAAAAGATGGTGAATGGTATTTGCATGTTGTAACGAAAGATAAAGCAGGTAATATTGGCACAATTGCTTCTCATTTTAAATTTAATATAGATACTGTTGCAAAACCCCCAAAAGTTTTTTCAAAAACACATAAGGATCAGGAACAATGGTATAATAATCCAAACCCTGAATTACACTGGGAAACTCCCGAAGATTTATCAGGTATAGAAGGATATTATTATATAGTTGATGATAAGCAAAATACAATACCAACAAAAGAAACAGGCGAGTGGACAAAAACAAACCAGATTGTTATTCCTTTAAAAGAAGATGGGATTTATTATTTTCATATAATTTCTAAAGATTATGCAGGCAATACAGGTTTTGAAGCAGAACATTTCAGAATTAAGGTAGATACAAAAGTTGAATCTCCAAGAGTTACATCAATAACTCATCCGGATGAAAACAAATGGTATAATAATCCGCTGGTGAAATTATCATGGTCGGTTCCACAGGATTTATCAAAAATTAAGAGTTTTTATTATCTGCTTTCAGAGGAAAAGCAATTAAAGATAAATCCAGGACTTGCTACTAAAACAGATAAAAGAGAAGTTGAGTTTAATCTTTCTGAAGAAGGTATTTATTATTTTCATATAATAGGCGAAGATTATGCGGGTAATATAGGTGATGAACCAACAATATTTACAATAAAAATAGATTTAAAGGCAGAACCCCCGGATATCATTTCAACCACACATCCTAATCCGGAAAAATTTTATGCAAGCACCAATCCGGTTTTTGTTGTTGAGAAAATTAGTGATCTATCAGGTGCAGAAGGATTCTATTATATTGTTGATAATAACCCAGAAACTATACCTGATAAAAAAACAGGAAGATTTACAAATGATACCACCATAAAAATTCCGGAAAAATTAGAAGATGGAGAATGGTATTTTCATATTGTTTTAAAAGATAATGCTGGTAATTTGGGTACAAAAGCAAGTCATTATAAATTTAAAATAGAAACAAAACCACCTGAAGCATATATAAAAGAGTTGCCACAGTTTATCGCGTCAGATACATTTGAAGTTAAATGGACCGGAACTGATAAAGAATCTGGAATAAATTGTTTTACACTGGAATATAAAGAAGGAGAAAAAGGAAAATGGAAAACATGGCTTTTGGAAACAAAAGCGCAGTCAGGCATTTTTAAAGGAGAAGATGGCATCACTTACTACTTTAGAATAAAGGCAAAGGATAATGCGGGTAACTGGTCTGATTTTTTTGAAGATGAAAAGATAAAAACAACTATAGATATATCCCCGCCATCGCCAATTACACAGATAGTAGCAAAACCTGTTGCGGGAGGAAAAATTTCACTTGAATGGAATAAATCATTAGATTCTATAAGCGGGCTTGATTTTTACAGAATATACAGGTCAACATCAAGCGGACAGTTAGGAATGCAGATAAATGGCGATGGAGAAACAAAGGATACAAAATTTATTGATGAATCAAAAGAATTAGAAGATGGAATTATATATTACTATACAGTAAGGGCAGTGGATAAAATAGGAAATGAAAGAGAAAGTGGCAACAAACAGATTTTTGCAATATGCGACAGGATTGCTTTGCCACCTGTTATTACTTCTATTACCCATCCAATACAGGATCAATGGTACAACCATAAAAATGTAAAGTTAACATGGAATACTCCCCAGGATGCCACAAAAATAACAGGTTATTATTATATTTTTGACCAGATAGCAACAACTGTCCCTGATGCAAAAACAGGGAACTGGCTTATTGATAATGAAATAGATTTAAATAATGTTTCTGATGGAACATGGTTTTTTCATATAATATCAAAAGATGAGGCAGGGAATTTATCAGAAGAAGCAACACATTTTAGAGTGAATATTGATACAACAAAACCAAAACCGCCTGTTGTTACATCAATTACACATTCTGATGCCAATCAATGGTATAACAATAATTCACCTTCTTTTTCATGGACTGTTCCTTCTGACCCGGCAGGCATAGAAGGTTATTATTACATTTTTAACCAGATGAAAAATATAATTCCTGATATTACAACAGCCAGCTGGACAAAAGGAACAATTGCATCTTTTGTTGATGTGCCTGATGGGGTCTGGTATTTTCATATTATCGCAAAGGATACAGCGGGAAATATTTCAGAAGAAGCATATCATTTTCAAATAAATGTCGCAATGTCGCCACCGCCGCCATCTGTTTTTTCATCAACGCATCCTGAACAGGAAAAATGGTATAGAGAGAGAAATGTCAAAATACAGTGGAAACCTGCCAAATATGTAAATGAGATAATAGGTTATTATTATATTTTAGATAACTTTGAAAATACAATTCCAACTGTGAAAGCAAATAAAACAATGGATACAAATGTAAATTTTCAGGATTTAAAGGATGGAATTTATTATTTTCATATAATATCTGTTGATAAAGAGGGAATAATAGGTAAAACTGCTGCACATTATAAAATAAAAATAAAAACAAAAATTGCATTAAAAGGAGTTATAACACAATCAAATGGAATTATGCCTTTGCCTGGCGCGACAGTTGAGGTAATGAAAGAAGATGGAACAACGCTCGGAGTTTCCATATCTGATAAAGACGGAAATTATCAGATTGAGAATCTGTCTGTGGGAAAAGTAAAAATTAAAGTTCTTGCAAAAAATCTGCCGCCCCAGATGATTTATGATATAGAACTTACCGAGGATGAAGCAGAAAGAATATTAAATATTTCTTCTGAAATATTTGCAATTTATGAACCTGTAACAGGAAAAATAATTTTTAATTATTTTATTCCTGAAAATGGCACTGTTACAATAAAGATATATACGGAAAACGGTAAATTAATTAATACAATAGAAGAGAAAAAAACAGGAAAAATTTATAATAATTCATTCTGGAATGTAAAAGATATAGAAGATGGAATATACCTGTATCAGATAACATCAAAGGGGGAGGCAACAGGTAAACTTACAAGATATGCTATAAGAAAGATAAGGAAAGGAAAGTAGTTATACCAGATGGCAGATGCCGGTTGAAAATAATTTCCGATTTAATAAAAGATATTTACGATTTCCGATTTACGATTTGAAAAATAAGTCGTAAAGTGGAAATCGCAAATTGAAAAGTAAATAGGTTGCTGATTAAAACAATTTTCGATTTGCAATTTACGATTTACGGTTAAAAAAACGAAAAAATTCCCCTTTTTCAAAAGGGGTGGCAGCCGAGCCGAAGGCGAAGGCTGACGGGGTATTTGAAAAGCAGTGGCAAGTGTCAGGCGCCAGATGGCAAATGTTAGATGCTGATTGCTGGTTGCTGATGGAAAACAATTTCCGAATTCCGATTTTCAATTTACGATATGAAAAATAAATTAAAAAATAAAATCGTAAAGTAAAAAGCGAATGAATGACGGATGAAAAAATTTTTCTCACACATCAGGTGATTTTTTAAATAAAAAATTTTCCTATATATACAATAGAAAACGGCTTTTTCAATATTTTCTTTTGCGGATTTAAGGTTGCAATTTTTAGTTTACAATTAAAAAAAAACATTTATAATAAAAAATATTAAAATTTATAATTATTAAGGAGGAGAGATGGCAAAGATTTGTAAATCATGTGGTGCAGAAAACAGGGACGAAGCTGCTTTTTGCAGGCAATGCGGTGTTCCTTTGCCTAAAAAGAAAATTGTAATTGATGATAAAAAAGCAAGGGAGTATGAGAAAAAATTAAAAAAATTCTGGCTAACAGTTTTCATAATTATAGCAATATTAGGTATTTTAGTTTATATAGTTATAAAGAAAATAGAACATTATAATAAAATTGAAACAGTAAAAGAATACAGCGGTAAATATATAAATGAAGACAAAGCAGCATTTGCAGGTATAGGGCTTGGAACTTTTGCTTTAGAAGGATTAACCTGGGATATGAGTGTAAAGGATATTCAGAAATTATATCCTTATGTAAAAGAATCAAATGACCCGGATTTTGTTATATCAATGATGATTTCCCAGGCAGATTTTAAGGTTGAAATACCGCATGCTAATTTTATGAGTTTGGGAATTATAAATGACAGATTATATGCTATAAAATTTGAATTTGGAAATTCCCGAGAATTTTTAAGACAACAATTAAAAATACCTAACGAAGATGAAATAATGTATGGAAGGTTTGAAGGGATTTATAAAACATTCAGAGAATTATACGGGCAACCATCTTTTATAAAAAATGAAATAGGAAAATTAAATTTTTCTGAAAGGTTAAAGTATTTAAAGGCAGGCAAACTAAAAGATGGCAGACCGAGCAATGTTTATATATACTGGATTTTAGGAAAGACAAAAGTGGAAATTGCATTTTTTGGTTATAAGGGCAAACCTAAATTAACAATTAGATTTCTCTACCTTCCAGTATGGGAAAAAATAGGTGGATAAAACTAAAAAAGTTTTTTTTGAAATAATATTACTTTACATTTTTTTATTGTTGCCACTTTTATTTTCTTCGTTTTCTTACAGTATTTTATTGCCAAAAGATATTCTGTTAACAATCGGGGTTATTTTTTTTGTTTCTTTTTATTTTTTTGAAAATGAAATCAGGATAAAAAAAATAACAATATTTTTAATAATTTTTATTTTATATT
>FWPV01014747.1_pt1 | contig 11382 bp, 9 predicted proteins | sample 2228371 | NCBI WGS metagenome assembly FWPV01 (sample SAMEA103939776, study PRJEB20133) | metagenome | reverse complement strand
CGGAGCATTTTAGAAAAAATAAATTGATATTTTTTATTCAATCCTCGAGACGCACGGAGAGAAAAATCTCTCTTCTCTCCTTCTTTCACCTCAAATCTTTCCCTTCAGAGACTTAGAAAGGATGTGGGCTAACCGGAGTGGCTCCGGGATTCGGTAGCGAAGGGTGGTTTTCAAGACTATCTCTCGGGCGGTGACAAAATCAATCCGATGACCCGGGGAGACAAAGACCGGAGAAACGCCGTCTCTGGTTCTTAAGACATAGCCAATCAATTCCTTATTTTCCCAGAGAGGGGAGAAAGAGCCCCGTCTTTTCCCGGGCGGGTGAAAATTGCCCAAAAGCCGGCTTTTGGCACAGCCGATTGTTGATTGATTGAGAAGGACGCCAATATGCGAGGCAAGACCGAGCCTCCTGGGGTGGGCAATCCCTTGACCATCAAAGAGGATGACATCGGGTCTGGTCTCTAACTTCTGATAACACTCCAAATAGGCATCCTTCTCCCGATAAGAGAGAAATCCCGGGATGTAGGGAAAATCAATCTTCCGCTTTGCGGTCTTCACCGCCAAAAGTTTCAACCTTTCATAAGAGAAGAGGAGAAAGGCACAATAAATGTATTCCCCATCCGAGGCGCAATCTGCTGCCCCGATAAGACTCAATTGGGAAAAGAGATTTTCTATTCTCACCTCTTGACTCAATCTCTTTTGTTCTTCGCTCAAGGATTCAATCATCCCCATCGCCCGAAGAAGTCTGCTTTTTTAAGGCGAAGACGGGGCGCTAGCCACTGAGGGTTAGAGCACACTGAATCTCTTCCCCCCCAAGTGTAAAACGACCTTTGCCCCTTTTCGCCAGTAGTTGGGGAAGAGCCCCTTTTCCGCAAAGCTTTTGACCACCTCCCCGATAAAGAAGAAACATTCGCCGACGTCTATCCTCTCTCTCACCCGGCATTCAAGATGCCCAACGCACTCTCGGATGTGAGGCGGTCTCACTATCTTCGCTCTCTCTTTTGTCAAATTCGTCCTTTGGAACTTATCCACCTCTCTCCCCGATTTTCGTCCGCAGGTCCAGATTGCCTTTAAAATTCTGGCGGTTGGGATATTTAAGACGAACTCCTTGGTCTCCTCAATATTCTGGGCGGTGAGACTCTCTTTACCAACCGCAATGCCGACCAAAAACGGCTCCATAGAGAGCGGTGTCGCCCAGGCCAGAGACATCACATTCTCCCTTCCTGTGCTATCAACCGAAGTTAAGAGAAAGGTCAACTTCGGATGGAGAAGCCGATACCCATCCTTTTTTATCTCTCTTTTCATAACCAATTATAAAATAGATAAAGCCTCTGTCAATATCCCGCCCAATTGACGATTCTCAATTATTAACGATAATCAAAGGTCTTATGGTAAAGGAGAGGACCTGGAGGAATGTCGGGATAACAACCGGGGAGGAGATTAAAAATTACCTTTTAAAGAATAACGGTTGGGAAAAAGAGGTAAAAAACCCAAACGAATTGTGGCGAATCAAACTCCCGTTTGCCGTCTTCACCTATTACAAGAATGGCACCCTCCACTCTTCTCTTAAAGACTTCCCGGACGAAAAGAGCCGCTCTCTCTGGTCAGAGATCGATTCAATCGCCGGTCCGAGGTATCGCCAACCGACAAAGAAAATTCTTGTCGGCTTAGACGAAGCCGGCAAAGGCGAAGTGATTGGCCCGATGGTTCTAACCGGAGTTCTATTCCCCGCTGAGCTCTTCCTTGCGGTTGATGAAATCTTAGGCGCGGCGGACACGAAAGTTAGGCAAAACTTCTTCTATTGGGATAAAATCTATAGAGAACTCTTAGGCCAAAGAGAGAAGAGATTCTCGTTCGTTCGGGAAGAAATTCCACCCCAGCTAATTGACCAAACTAACCTCAATCGCCTCTTAGACAAGGGCTACAAAAAAATTCTCTCTCTCATCCTGAAGAGCCAATCCCAAGAGAGAAAAGATTTTCGGATTGTTCTGGACGACTACGGCGTTGGCGAGAGATTAAAGGGGTTTATGAACTCGTTAAAAAGGGAAGGGGCGGAAATCATCATCCAACAAAATGCCGATGAGGACTACTTAGAGGTGAAAGCCGCTTCCGCCATCGCCAAAAGGTTTCGGGAGGCGGTGGTTAAGAAGATAAGGGAAGACCCAAGGTATCAGATAGCCGGTCTAACCGTGGGCAGTGGCAACCCCGGAGATAGAGAGACGAAAGAATGGCTAAGGAACTGGTATAAAACTTATAAGGACTTCCCTTGGTTCGTTAAGAAGTCATTCAAGACGATAAGAGGTTTAATCTAATTTAAGTCGGCGGAAAGGTCTTGACTACCTTGTCAAAGAGGTCAATCACGGTCTTCAGATAGACGAAGAGCGCCGGCTTATTCTTCTCCCCAAGAATCGGATCTTCCGCTAAGGCGGTGGTGATGAAGTTGAGAAGCGATTTTTGGGGATAGGTCTCAAACATCTCGGTCACCGCGCCACCGAAATCCTGATTCGCCCAGAGTCCCTCCAAGAGTTGGAAGTTATCCTCAATCCCCTCCTCAATCATTTGCCGGGTAATCTTACCAACAATCCCCTCGCCCTTAGCGAACAGAAACCAAATGAGGACCGAGTTGTAAAACATAAAACCCCATTCCTCTTTTTGAATTTCGCCGTCAATCTCTGAGAGATAACTCATCAAATCCGGTTGCTCCTCTTCAATCTTCGCCACCAATTTCTCAAACTCCTCAATCGGCATCGCCGCAATCTCTTGAACCGCTTTAAAAATCACCTCTTCCTTTACCTCTTCCATAATTCACCTCTTTTGCCAAAGGGGAGAGATATCCCGCAATCGCCTGACGACCTTCTCTAAGACTTCAACGGCGCGGTCAATCTCTTCCTTGGTATTTTCCCTCCCCAAACTAAACCGGACCGTGGAGTTGGCAAACTCGGGTGGTAGAGATATCGCCTCCAAGACATGGGAGACCTCCCCGGCCGCGCAGGCGGAACCGGAAGAGACCGCCACCCCTTCCAGGTCTAAGTTCATCAAAAGTGCCTCTCCTTCCACGCCCTTAAAAGAGACCGAGGTGGTATTAATGAGCCGGTCTTGGGGGTGACCATTAACCATCACCTCGGGTATTTTCTTCTTAATCTCCTCTTCCAGGTAGTCGCGGAGTTTCTTAATCCTCTCCCAACTCTCCCTCATCTCGTTTTGGGCAATCGCGCAAGCCTCACCAAAACCGACAATCCCCAAAAGGTTCTCAGTTCCAGAGCGCCCGCCCTTTTCCTGATGACCACCGTGAATCAAATTCTCCGTCTTTGTCCCCTTTCTAAGGTATAAGGCGCCAACCCCCTTTGGACCGTGAAACTTGTGAGCGGAGATGGTCAAGAGGTCAACCTTCAACTCTTTCACATTTAAGTCTAACTTCCCGGCGGAAGCGACCGCATCGGTGTGGAAATAAATCCCCTCCTCTTGGGCAATTAAGGAAATCTCCTCAATCGGCTGGATGGTGCCAATCTCATTATTGCTGTGCATTATTGAGATTAACCGGGTATCTGACCTTATCGCCCTCTTCACCTCTTTTGGTGAAATCTTACCAAATTTATCTGGTTTTAGATAAGTCACGGCGAAACCGATGCCTTCCAAAAACTTAGCGGAATTGAGGACCGAGTGGTGCTCAATGGCGGAAACGATTAGGTGCCCCTTATTTCCCTTTTCCCGCAAAGACGAGAAAGCAACCCCCTTAATCGCCCAATTGTTCGCCTCGGTTCCACCAGAGGTGAAAAAAATCTCTTCTGGCTCGCAACCGAGAAATTTCGCCACCTGCCTCCGTGCCCTCTCAATCCCTTCCCTTGCCTCCCGACCAAAATAATGGAGATTGGAAGGGTTGCCAAACTTCTCCCTCATAAACTCCACCATCACCGCTATTACCCTTTTATCAATTGGGCTGGTGGAATTATAATCAAGGTAGATTCGTTTCATCTCTTCCTCCTTCCGGTAAGGATTGTCAAAAAGATGCCGATGACGAGAAAGGCATCCGCCAAATTAAAGACATACCAACGCCAACGACCAATTCCGATGTCAATGAAATCGGTCACCTTGCCAAAAAATATCCGGTCAAAAATGTTACCCAAAGCCCCGCCTAAAATTAAGCCGTAGGCAAAAAGAGAGAAAAGAGACTTAGCGGTTAAACTCAAGTAGATGGCAAAACCAATCCCCAAAATTGGCAAAAGATAACGGACGAGGACCCCGTCGCCGAAAGAAAGCCCGAATATCCCGTGATAATTATAGACCAAATGGAGCCGAAAGAAATCACCAAGCACCGCTACACCCCCAACCCGCTCCAAATTTATCCGGACCAAATACTTCGTCACCTGATCAGAAGCGAGAAAGGAAAGGGTAATCAAAAAAAGATATAGTCTCTTCTGAGCTCCCGTCATCAAATCTTAGAAGTGATTTTAATTGACCTTTTCGGATTTGTCAAGAGAATTTCAAGAAGGTCTAAATTTCTTAGACCTAATTCCGTTAAACAGAGGTTTCTCATTATCCTGGCTCTACTCACCCACCCCTTCTCTTTACCAGACCTATTTATAATGCTATAAGTTCAAGAATCTGATTACCGAGAATTTTATAAGTGATTGACTTAAGAGGAGATAAAATGCCAATGAGATTAGCAAAGACAATTTAACTCTTTTCTAATTAAGCCCTTAATTTCACAAGACTTATTGAATTTTGGCAAAAAGGTGGGGGGTTGTCCCCTCTACCGCCTTCTTGGTTCAATTCCTTGACTGATGAATGACCTGAAAAAGAGCGCCAGCGAACAAGCAATCAAAAGAATAATCAAATGACTAAGCAAAGGTCTCAATTTTTATCTCTTTTCTTGCGCAGAAGAAATTCCAACCGAAAGCCCAATCCCAAGTCCAACAAAAGGTCTAAACCGAAGTCCAACAAAAGGTCCAATCGCAAGAATCAAGGCAAGACAAATTCTGGCCTTCGGAAAAACCTTGAATCCTTTTCACCCATTTCTATTTCCTCCATTGAGCCCGTTTAGAAAGTGGCGGATTAAAATCAGACCAAATTTTCCTAATTCTACTCTAACCTTACCTTTAGTTCTCTCCGCAAAATGACCGCGCTCAGGGGTTCTTTCTGGAAAGAGAACTTCCTCATCTAATCCGGTAATCCTCTACTTCTCTTTCGGAAAACGGCAAAACCTTTATTATCTCCTTTCCATTCACCAAGAGCTCAACTAACCCTTTGGCATCGGAATATCGGGCACAGAGACGACAGGCTTCTTCTAAGTCATTCTTCCCCTTAATCGGATAGAGAATTGCCACCGGACCAGGAAGACCTCTCATCGTCAAGAGAGTCTTATCTTTTCCGAAGGCGGCGAGGATTCTATTCTCTTGCTCGTTTCGCCCAACAATTACCTTAGTCCCACTCTTCAGCCGGAAGTGTCTTCCGTATCTCAATAGTTCCATATCCAAGAGGGAATCCTCGCCAAACTTCAAGGCATCCCTCACCTTTTGAGAAAACTCCTTATAGGTCAAGAGGCAACCACCCGCCGGGGTCGGGTAGTTCTCAATCCCGAACCTTTTCGCCAACCCGATCTGCGGCTTTCTTGACCTCCCCCTTATCGCCAATAGTTTCTCCCGGTCAACGAGTCCTTCTATCTCCGGCTTTGTTGGCGGGAGGAGTTTCGCGGAGAGGGGACGCAAAATCAGACCCTCTAAGCCCACCTCTTTCTCAATTACCGAAAACGCCCGCTTATTCTGAGACATCGGTCTCTCATCCAAGACCTCACCGGTAAAGATAAATTTAGCCCCGTCTTCCTCCATAACCTTCTTCGCCGAAGAGAGGATTAGAATCCGGCAGTCAATGCACGGGTTGAAGTTTTTGCCATAGCCATATTTCGGTCTCTTGAGCATCTCAATATACTCTTCTTTTAAGCAGATTACCCGGAGGGGAAGGTTTAAATCCGCGGTGGTCTTATGGCAATGGGAACAGAGGCAGAAAGGCGAGACGAAATGAAGAAGTGAGACCTCAATCCCTAAGTCTAAAACTAACTTTGTCGCTAAGATGGAATCTAAGCCCCCGGAATATAACCCAATCGCCTTATCCGCCATCAGTCATTCTATATCTCTCCAATCCCTTGTCAAGGAAAGAGAGAGTTGAAATCTAAGTAATCTCAATTATAATGGGATATGAAGAAGAACCTCTTGCCAATCTCAATCTTCTCCTTTGCCTTCCTCTGGCGACTATTATATATCTTCTTCGCCAAGAGAAATGACCCCCTCTTCTTCTATCCCCAGATGGACCCGCTCTACCACCACCAGATGGCTATCTCCCTCTTAAATGGTGGTTGGTTAGCGGAGAGGGCATTCTTTCGTGCCCCCCTCTATCCTTACCTTTTGGCCACAATTTATCAGGTATTCGGGATAAACCTCTTATTTCCCAGAATCCTTCAGGGCATCCTCGGTTCCCTCAGTTGCCTCTTAGTCTATCTCATTGGGAAGAAGGTCTTCTCAAAGAAGGTCGGCATAATCGCTGGATTTATCTCTGGTCTCTATCCGCTCTTAATTTACTTTGACGGCGAACTCCTCTTAACCAACCCATTAATCTTCTTCACCCTCCTCGCCTTCTACCTCCTAATTAAAGAGAGGGTCTTTCTCGCCGGAATTGTCTTCGGCTTAGCGGTTATCACCCGCCCGAATATCTTGCTCTTCCTTTTCTTTCTTCCCCTCTACTTCCATTATCAGCGAAAGGATTGGTTAAAGAAGACCCTCTCCTTCTCCCTTGCCGTCCTGATTCCGATAATCCCAGTTCCGGTCCGGAATTATATTAAAGAGAAAGACCTCGTCCTCATCGCCTGGCAGGGGGGGATAAATTTTTATATCGGGAATAACCCGAAAAGTGATGGGATGACCGCCATCATTCCGGGGACAAGGGGCAGTTGGTGGGGTGGGATTTATGATGCGAAGCGGATTGCGGAATCGGAAGAGAAGAGGGAACTAAAACCATCCGAGATTGACCGCTACTGGTTTAAGAAGGGGCTTCAGTTCATCTTCAAGAACCCAATTAAAGCCCTCAGTTTATTTTTGAAAAAGTCTTATCTCTTCTTCACTGGTTATGAGATTTCAAACAATCGGGATATTTACCTCTTTGCCCAATTCACCTTCCTAAAATACCTGATTCACAACTACCCATTATTCCGTTTTCCCTTTGGTCTCCTCTTCCCCCTTTCCTTAGTTGGCATCTATTTCTCCCTGAAAGAGAGAGAGAAATTCTTCCCCTTCTATCTCTTCCTCATAACCTATCCCCTCTCCTTCATCATCTTCTTTGTCACCGCCCGCTACCGTATGCTCTTAATCCCCTTCTTAATCCTATTTGCCGTCTATGGTCTCTTTAAGGTGGTTAAGGAGAAGAGGCGATATCTTCCCATCCTCATCTTCTCTTTCGCTTACCTCTTTTTTAATTTTGACCCTTATAAAATAACCTCGCCCAATTTGGCTCAGTCTTACACAACAATCGCCATCGCCAAGAAAGAGGCGAATCAGTTAAGAGAGGCTTACGAGTGGGTAGTTAAGGCGATGAAAGAAGACCCAACTTGGGTTGAGGGGTTAAACCTCTTGGGGGTCATCTTGACCGAAAGCGGGCGATTAAATGAAGCGGAGGGAGTCTTCCAAAGATCTCTCCAATTGAATCCGAATCTACCCGAGACCTATCATAACTTAGGCAACCTCCACTATGCCAAGAATGATAAGGCGGCGGCGAAGGAGTGCTACCGGAAGGCGATAAGCCTTGACCCCTATGCCTCTCGGAGTTACAACAACTTAGGTAATCTCTACTTTGAGGAGGGGGACTTAGAGGAGGCCTTGACTTTCTATGAGAAGGCATACGAGTTAGAACCCCTCTTTGACCAAGCCCTATTCCACTTCGGTTTGGCCCACTATTACTTAGGTAATAAAGAGAAGGCTTTTGGTATCTGGCAAAAGGTCTTAGAGATAAACCCAAATAACCAAATGGCCAGAGAGGCATTGAGAGAGTTGAGACACTGATTGGGAAAAAGAATTTTCCCCAACGGGGTGACAGGAAAAAAACCACGGGGCTTTTTTTCCGCAAGAGGGGCGAGTAGCCCCTATTGAGGGGGGCTTGGTGAAAATTCTACTTCAATAAGGCGAAGCGCAAAATAAAGCCCAAGAACACGATTGAGACCATTGACATCAATTTGATTAAGATATTCAAAGAAGGACCCGAGGCATCCTTTAACGGGTCACCGACCGTATCACCGACGACACTTGCCCGATGGAGATCCGTGCCTTTGCCTCCTAAATTTCCCTTCTCAATATACTTTTTGGCATTGTCCCAGGCGGCACCGGAGTTGGCCATCATCACCGCGCAGGCAAAACCAGAGGTTAGAGCTCCGGAGAGGAGCCCGACAACCCCCTCAACACTCAAAAAGAGCCCAACCAGGATTGGAGCGATAACCGCTAAGAGGGCGGGTAGGGTCATCTCCTTCTGGGCGCCAGCGGTTGCGATATAGACAACTCGGGCATAATCTGGCTTCACCCCCTCCTTTCCTTCCAAGAGTCCCTTTATCTCCCGGAATTGCCTCCTCACCTCCTCAACGATGAGACCGGCGGTCCGACCAATCGCCCTCATAATGAAGGAAGAGAAGACAAAAGGTAGACATGCCCCGATAAAGAGACCGGTGATGATGCGAGCATCTAACAGGTTTAAACTCACCTCTTTTAATCCTTGGCTCACAATCCGGACCTCGTCCCGATAGGCGGCGATTAGAGCCAAGGCGGTTAAGGCGGCGCTTCCAATGGCAAATCCCTTACCAATCGCGGCGGTCGTATTCCCTAAGGCGTCAAGGGCATCGGTCCTCTCCCGGACATAAGAAGGGAGCTTTGCCATCTGGGCATTACCCCCGGCATTGTCCGCAACCGGACCGTAGGCATCGCTCGCCAAGGTAATCCCTAAGGTGGAGAGCATTCCGACCGCCGCCAACCCGATTGAGTAGAGCCCAAGGTTTAAGTTATTAAAGCCACCCGCCAGATAGAAACTCAAGATGATTGCTACCGCCACCGTCAAGACGGGAAGGAGAGTTGAGAGCATCCCAACCGAAAGACCCTCAATGATGACCGTAGCGGTTGATGCCTTTGCCGCATAGGAAATCCCACGGGTCGGGGGATAGGCATCCGAGGTGAAATATTCGGTGAAGAAACCAATTAAGACCCCGCTCCCGAGCCCTGATAAGAGCCCCCAAAAGACCGAAAAATAATCTCCCAAAATCCCTCTCACCAAAAAGTAGGAACTTATCGCCACTAAAATTGTCGTTCCATATATCCCCCGCCGCAAGGCGGAAAGGAGCGTCTTTTGGCTCGCCTCCTCTCCGCTCTTGATTAAGAAACTACCAATGATGGAAGAGAGAGTGCCCAGGCTGGCGACGGTTAAGGGCAAAATAACTCCCCCCTCGCCCAAACCAGCGGCAACCGAGAGCGCCATCGTCGCCACGATTGAGCCGACATAAGACTCATACAAATCCGCGCCCATTCCCGTAATGTCACCGACATTATCACCGACATTATCCGCAATCACCGCTGGGTTTCTTGGGTCATCCTCTGGAATCCCCGCCTCCACCTTTCCCACTAAGTCCGCACCGACATCCGCCGCTTTGGTGAATATCCCGCCACCAACCCGAGCGAATAGAGCTTGGGAGGAGGCACCGATACCAAACCCGAGCATCGTTGAGACAATCTTCTCAATCCGCTCCGCACTCGGTAGGTTCCTAAAGAAGAAGTTTAAAATCCCATACCAGATGAATAGGTCTAAGAGGGCAAAACCAACAACGAATAGACCCATCACCATCCCCGAAGAGAAGGCAATTCTCAAACCACCATTTAAAGAGGCTTGGCAGGCATTTGCGGTCCGAGCCGAGGAGCGGACACCAATTGACATCCCCAAATAACCGCAGAGACCAGAGAAGAAACCACCAGTGAGAAAGGCAAAAGGGACAAAGATTGTTAAGAGATTCTGAAAGGTGAGGATGAGGAGGATGATAAATAAGAGAAGGAAATAGATGCTGACGACCGTATACTGCCTCTTTAAGTAGGCTTGGGCACCCTCCTTCACCGCCTGGGCAATCCTCTTCATCTCCTCTCTCCCCTCATCTTTCCTTAATATCCATAAGGTGAGGAAGAAAGCAAAGAGAAGGGCTAATAAAGAACTGAAAGGAACGAGAAAAAATAGATTCATACTTTCCTCCAGTTTTAAAAACCACTAACGACGGGAGGATAACAGAAATTTCGTCATTGTCAACAACAAAATCAGGCCAATTACTCAATTTTGGTCTTGACAATTTTGAGAAATTTGGTAAACTAAAATTTGGAGAGAAGATATGGAGAGAAGAAAGCGCCAGAAGGGAAGGAAAGCCTTAAACCAAAAATATCTTCCCGAACTCTTCTGGCGGAAAAATCTCCGCCTGGGGTGGTGGAGAACCCAAAGTTCTTTGATACCCCTCTTCATTTTTAGGCAAATGAGATTTGGACTTGACTTTTTTGAAATTTTGAGTATAAGTTAGACCGAAAAAGGACTTGACAAGTTTGAAAAATTTGGTAAACTAAAATTTGGAGAGAAGATATGGAGAGAAGAAACCGCCAGAAGGGAAGGAAAGCCTTAAACCAAAAATATCTTCCCGAACTCTTCTGGCTAAAAAATCTCCGCCTGGGGTGGTGGAGAACCCAAAGTTCTTTGATACCCCTCCTCCCTTTTTGCCGGGAAAGGGAGGAATCTTTTACCGGCGGCTTCCCTCTTTGGCGGGAAGGGAAAGTCAGAAAAAAAATACCGCCAGATGTAGGAGGAAGGTATGCTTAAATATCCAAAAGCATTGCTTGCTTTCGTCTTCTTCTTTGCCTACGGAATGGCGAATGAGTTTCGCCCCCTAACGACTACCGAGAAGGTCCTGACGCCAACAGAAAAGAAAGAGATGCCGGAGACGAAAGAAGAGGTTCGGGGAGGCGAGCCCTCTATCCTGCGGAGTGGTGGACCGGATGAGTTTGGCTATGTCTTTAAGGATGAGACCGAACCCGGCGGACCGGTCTATAACTGGCGAGATATCTCAACAACCGGAACCCCTGTCCCATTCCCCTATTTTGATGACGATATCGCCCGCATCCCAATTGGCTTTAACTTCAATTTCTATGGGAATACCTATAACCGAATTACTGTCGGCACGAATGGCGTTTTATCCTTTGATAGCGTCTATCTCACACTTTCAAACACTAATATCCCGAATTCAGCCACTCCCAATAATCTCATCTGTGCCTTTTGGGATGACCTCCACTGCGTCCAATTGGGAAAGGTGAAGTATCAGACCTTAGGGACCTCTCC
>FWPV01014746.1_pt1 | contig 11384 bp, 8 predicted proteins | sample 2228371 | NCBI WGS metagenome assembly FWPV01 (sample SAMEA103939776, study PRJEB20133) | metagenome | reverse complement strand
GGCATCAAGAATCCGGTCAATTCGCGAATTAAGTGAGTTCTTGCACATTTGGTGTTTCTCTAATTTAGGACTCAAGTTTTAATGATTTTAACTTTTCTATCAACATCATAAAATTCAGATTTCCGCTGCATTGCTTTAGCTATTTCAACAATATCATTTTCTTTGTATTTATATACCCATTACTTGTTTTCAACTGATAGAAATACACTCCACTTGCTACCTGCTGACCCTTGGAATTTGTGCCATCCCATTCTACTGTGTATTCACCTGGTGATTTTACTTCATTCACCAGTGTTACAATTTCACGACCAAGAAGATCATATATTTTTAAGGATATGTGACCTTGACCACCTACAGCATATGTGATTTTTGTTTTTGGGTTGAAGGGGTTGGGGTAGTTTTGATGTAATTTGAATCTATTGATTAAGTTCTCTCCAACATTAACACCCGATGTATTTGGGAACCTGTATATCCTAACCGCGTTTCTTTCAAGTGTATCATTCAATATTCCACCAGACATTGGTATTGCTCTTGCCTGTCTATTAGCTGGAGCATATGTAACCTGAACAAATCCTTTACCTTCAGGAATGCCATTAGTGAAATTTAATTGAACTTGTCCAGTGTTGTAATTGATTGTTCCTGATACATTATCCCAAGAGTAGAGAGGTACAATATTACCATTTCCATCATCAAATCCATACCTTAGATTGCCTGCAATATCATATTCAGTTGGATACCCTTTGCCCGTCCATCTGTCATATAAAGAATCTGGATAATTTGAATTCACATCTTTTGCTGATTTTTTAACTGCGCTAATAAGAAGAGTCCCAGGAACAATACCGCCTTCCGGTACTGTAAAATTAAACGTCTGTTGTCCAGATGTTGCATCAAACTTTAGGTATTTCCAGCGATATTTTTCCAATTCATCATAAGCAAGGTTACAGTTTAAACCCGTATTTAGTTGGAAATTTATTACTTCAGGTTCATATACCTCATTCCATTCGCTTTCAGGTTCAGTTATTCTTGCAGCAAAAACATAGACATCTGGACCATATTCTCGAATCATCATATCTACACGGTTTCCACGTGTATTGCAATTATGCGACATTGTTCTATTTGACGGTGGAGCAAGAATTACAGGTGTTAGAGCGGTTACAGCTTCTTTCAATTCTCCTAATGCACTTAAATTACCTGCTGGAGTTTGAGCATAAAATTGAAAATAGGCTACATATTTCATTCCGTGAATGATAGCACCCCAGGCTTCTGTTCGAACATCGGTTGGAGTAGGACCTGCATCCCATAAAGAATCATATCCAGACATGCGTTCAAAGGAAACAACATTCTGTGGCTCTATAAATGCTCCGAGTGGCGCAAGGCCGGCCATATTCCAATTGAAGTGATCAAGATTTTCAAGCCATAAATCAACAACTCCTCTATCTGAATAGTTTAAAGTAACATGTTCTTTATCTTCAATAGGATATACATCATGAGTGAAGAAATCTGCAATGAATGTCTTTTTGCCTCCGAAATGAGTTTCGCATCTCATAAAACTGTAAGGATGAGTATATTTTCTAGGCTGATAATGTGGCATCCAATCGAACCCATAAAACTGAATTGCTGAAGGATGATGAGGATCTTCTAAATTATTCCGATAACTCCAGCCCGCAAGAACAGCTGCCGGCACTTGGGCGTATCTACCACCCAAATTCGGTTCATCATCCCAGCACCACCCCAATAAACCGGATGTGTTCTTTCCATATGAAACATAGGAAACCAGATCGTTTACGTCCGAATTACGAGCATAATAAGTTTTTGTATTAAAATAAGTTCCCCTACCTGGTCCTATTGTGAGCATTCCATCTGAATAACCTTTATTTATATAGTCAACCCATGTTTCTTTAGTTTGCTCCTGGTAATAGCCTACTGTATGAAGTGTATTTGAAACCTTTTTCCATAGTGGAATTTCTCCTTTATTTAACATAAATGGGCTAAGAGGGAAAAACAATGTTGTGCCGTTTAATACAAACGCATTATTTTCGTTTATTCCTACTTCAGGAGCTCCATCATAAGGTTTAGAGAACTTTTCTTTGATTCTGCTCACTACTGTCTCCCCATTTTTAAGCTCTGCGATAACAACATAATTACCTGAAGGTAGAGAAGAATTGTTTAATAGAAATCTTTGTTTATCATCTACGGTTGTGCCGATTAACTCCTGGGAAAATCCGCCTCCGATTCTTTCAACTTTTGCAACAACTTGTGATGGATTATATCCTTGTGGTACTTTCGCATAGAGATATTGAGCAGTGCGAGCGTGAAACGGTGCATGCCATAATTCAAATCCTTGTAGTGGAGCTTCACCAGTGACATTTATGACAACAGAATCAGAAGCTAATAAAGCACCTCTCGTTGGCGGTCTTTTTGACATATCAAAAGAGGAAACGGTTAATTTTACTTTAAAATTTCCAGGGCTCATAAAATAATGTACTACACACATCCCAGTCTCAAATGGATCTCCATCCGAATCGGCATATAAACGATATCCATCACCAAAATCCCATTCGCACTGGATGGTATCGGCTATTGTATTCCGGTAATACATCGCATCAAAGTAAACCGCCTTGCCAACCTCTACATTTACGCTTGGTAAAACATTAATATTAGTCTGTGCAAAGATGTTGACGCTCAAAATAATAAACAGGTTAAGGTACAATGTAATGTATCTAATTTTCATAAATTACCTCCATTATATTTTTGTTATTTTAAAAACATCATTTTCCTTGTGTTTATAAACCCGTTGCTCGTTTTCAATTGATAGAAATATACTCCACTCGCAACCTGTTGGCCCGCTGAATTTGTGCCATTCCATTCAACTGTGTATTCGCCAGGTGATTTTACTTCATTAACTAGTGTAGTAATCTCACGCCCAAGAAGATCATATATCTTTAAAGATATGTGACCTTGACCACCTACAGCATATGTGATTTTTGTTTTTGGGTTAAAGGGGTTGGGGTAGTTTATACCCAGAGAATAAATAAAAGGATATGATTTCTTCGATACATTGGTTGCTATCGATTCTAACCTTGCTTTTTTTACAGCCTGTAAGAGGTGATCTCTTGCAAGACCAGTATGCCTCGATAAATCAGGAACATTATTCTCACTCAAATATGCTCCGCAAATCTCCCACACCATTGCTCCTCGTAAATCTTTACGCGATATATATTGAATTATCTCTCTGATACATGTGGTATCCTGAAAAATTGCTATCATATCATTGGTGTATCCTGGTGCATTATATCCCCACCATGCAGCCTTACGAATAGAATCATAATGAACTGTGACAGAGAACGCAGTATCTAAAATATATTTCCACAAAAGATAGTACATTTCGCTTCCACTGTAACCACTTACAACCTGTCCATTTCCATTAAGTAAAACCCAATCAGGGTATGGATTTAATTCTAATAATGGAGCAAAGCATCCTTCGCCTGTTGTTGTGAGGCCCCCCTTAAACATATTATAATTGAACGGACATCCCATTACAAGTTTTTCGGGTGGTATACCAGCAGATAGCCAAAGTTCTGTGTAATCATCTAGACACTGAACGTTGTAGTAAAGACCTTCATATCCTGTTTTATATATTGGGCAGTTATACCATGATATTCTCTGCCAATTTCCCATCATATTGTAGGACATGTGTAAATATGCATCAATGTATGGTTCTAAAGATGAAAAGAATGCTGTACCCTGACTTCCCAGTAACGTAATAGTTACCTCTGGTTTTTTCGATGGATTTATCCATTGATGATATTTTTGCAAAGTATCATAAAGAGCAGAGAAAAACGCTCTTAATCCGGCAGAATCTGAAGCAATGACTGAGGAGTTCATTGGTTCAAGATCGAAGTGCACACCATCGTATTGGTTTGTTGGACCAATGACAGAATCGACAATAGTTTTTATCATTGCAACCCGTTTTGCGGGATCATTTATAAGTGCAGTCCATTCACTTCCGCCGCAGAAGAAACAAAGATGCACTGCCTTGCCCTTCGAATGAATATAATCATTTAAGAACCTGCGTTTCGGTATTTGAAAATAAGGTTGATGCCATGCTGTATTAGGTCCCCAATACCAATCATTTGCTAAATCAATTCCGCCTGTCGAATCAAAGGCAGCGTTGAATACTATATAGTCTGTACATGCATCATAATCTATTGCTGTATATGGGCAGTTTTCATAATTAGATGAACCAACGTCCATCCTTAACGCCCAAGTGGTTAGATAACCATAAACTTTTAGTTCTTCTTGGGAAGTTATTTGAGCAAAGGATGCATTAATTAATAAAAAAATAAAGCATAATAATTTCATCCCCCCCTTACCTCCTTACAGTTTTTTTATGTTCTCTTATTTCGCAAGAATCATTTTCCTTGTATATATATATCCACTACTCGTTTTCAATTGATAGAAATACACTCCACTTGCTACTTGCTGAGCATTGGAATTTGTACCATTCCATTCAACTGTGTGTTCAGCTGGAGATTTTACTACATTTACAAGTGTTTCAATTTTACGGCCAAGAAACTCATATACTTTTAAAGTCACTTTCGACTGCTGCGGTATTGTATAATTTATTTTTGTAGTTGGGTTGAAGGGATTGGGGTAATTTTGGTGAAGTGCATAATTATACGGTTGGGATGATGAACTCTCAACACCATTTACTATATCAGGAGTATAAATATAAATGTGTATTCCTAACGGAGAGAAACTGTCGATGAATACCCCGTTGTTTACAGCAATAGTTCTGTTCTCACCATACACTTCAACCAGAGCATTAGCATTCTTATCGACAGTAAAAACTACTATTTCTTCCTGTTTGTGAGATAAATTACCGTCCATAAAATAAATTTTACCGTTAAATGTGTTTACCATAACATCGACACGGCCATCTAATATTTCCCGATCTACTACTGTTCCTTCATAATCTGGTCCCAACACTGCCTCTTTGATGTCGTCCATCCACCTAAGGAATTATCTCATCGTCTCAGCATTTCTGGGTGGCTGACCATTGGTGCGCGAGTTGTATCCCTCGCTATCGTTACTGAAAGCAGCATGAATTTGAAATCCCTAACACCATGTATAACCTTTATCCAATATTCAGCCCACATTTGTTCTGGTGTAGGTGGTGGTATCTATTGATAATATGGTGAACTACTTCTACCTTGTTAGCCTCTTTTGCTCCATCCTTAATATTTATTTCATTCACTAATAAGGTAAAATTTACTTCCATGTATTTACGGCAAGTGTTCACTTTTATACTCTCCTATAGATTAATCAGGCAGCAACATGTTACCTGCTACTGCCTGATTTTTTTGTTTGAGGGGGGGGAGGATATTTACCATATTTTTTTACTATCTATGGTAAAATAATAATGAATCATCCTTTTCAGGTCTAAAAATATCTTGACAACTGCATCGTTTTTTTTGTCAAATGCACTAAAGGAGGGTCTAAAATATTAAAACAAGCCTAGTATATGTCTGATATCCTTAATTTTATTTCTGCTTACAGGTAGTTCATTCCCGTTTTTAACTACCATTTTATACTTTCCACCGCTTTTTATTTGGAATGATACGACCGATTCCAGATTAACAATATAGGATTTGTGGATTCTCAAAAAATTATCTGGCAAGAGTTTTTCAATCATTTTTAATGATTTATCGTAAATTTCTATCGAGTCACTTTTGGTATGTATTTCCGAATAAATATTTAATGCACGGAAAAAAACTACATCGCTGAGAGGAATTACTTTAACCTCTCTTCCCTTTTTCACTGAGAGATACTCAAGAGAATGAATATTTTTTTTCTCTGCTTTATTGTATTTTGCTAATGCCTTACGGATTCTTTCTTCACTATACGGCTTTGGTATAAAATCAAGTACTCCATATTCGAAGGCTTCTATTGCCCGATTGGTATTTCCTGATATAACAATAGTGTGGAATGAATGCGATACAGCTTTCCGAAGAAGCTGAAAACCGTCTGACGAATTCAAATTCAAATCAAGCAGCAAAAGATCGATAGGATGTTCTTTCAAATAGCATTCGGCTGAAAGGATATTTGTTTCTACATGAATCGTGGTATTCCTAGAATTAAAAATTATTCTAAGAATTGTCTTTAAATCTTCCGCAATAGTTCGTTCATCCTCTACAACAAGTATTCTCATATTCAGTTTTCGATAATTTCAATAATCGTTTTCCAGCAGTTTTTATTTTTATACGATCGTATCGACCATCTGTTTGGATAACATTCCTCTAACCGCGTTTTAACATATCTCATTCCTACACCACTTGGTCTGTTTAATTCTGTTTTTTCACATTCTCCATTATGCTGTACACTATATCGAGTAATTGTCCCTCGTTTTGATTTTACAATAAGAAATATACCTTTTGACTTTAGATGAAGATCATGTGTCAAGCCGTTCTCTACAATTGTATGAAAAATCATTGGTGGTATAAGTTCATTCCCTTTTATACCACGTGTTTCAAGTTTATATTTTTTCCCATAACGATATCCCATAATGTTCAGATGCTGACGGCATAGTTGCAACTCCTGTTCAATAGGTATTAGTTTATGCTCATAGATTTGTATAACCAACCGAAATTCCTGCGATAATGCTTCAATAAGCTTAATTGCATTTTCAGGATCTTTTCGTAGCCACGCTATTATCGATGTTAAAGAATTAAAAATGAAATGAGGATTGATCGTCTTTTTCAAGAGCTCTATTTCTAATCTTGCAGATTTCAATTTTTCAGCGCGCTCTTCCCTTTCCTTACGGATAAATTCTCTCGCAATTGCCAGCGTCGAAACCATTGCCAATACGGTACCTGCACCAAAATATCTGACCCGCGTGTAATACACAAGACCAGCTATTATAACGCCTGCCAAAAGTATGATGCTTCCATCCTTCTTTTTTAAGAGAGAATATATTGCAATAACCAAGCATTCTCCTAATAACAACATCGTTGATACATCAATTATATTCCAAAAGGAAGTATAACCCAGAACTATAATCGAATTGATAAGCAGAACACTCAGAGCCAATACTTTTTTATAGTTTAAATTAAAAAAATAAACAATAAACGATGGGAATAGAATACTTCGCATGAAACAGGAAAAATAAAACGCACCGTAGCCATATGGTATGTAAGTAGTCGGTACATCAATAACTAAAGGTAACTGTAACATCACCCGATCTACAAGAGTTATAAAGCACAATATTGTAAGCAATAAATGCTCTGTGGCAAAACCCCTTCCAAAGTAAAGAAATAAGTTAAGTATAAATGCAACGAGCATAACACCACCGGTCAGGTATATCATTTTCTCAAGTTCATAGTGAGAACGCAATTCATCTCTATAATTTGCTATAAGAACTTGACCATAATACCACCTCCAGTGTGGATATTCACGGTGGTTCGAAACACGTAAAACTAATGAGTGATTACCTTGTTGAAGCAATTCTGGAGGAATAATAACATCCTTAAAGACTACTCCCGGTATTTCGGTTTCTTTATTTGCACCCAAAGTACCATTGTCTATCAATAAAACATCATCCCAATATAATTTATACGCCGTCGGTAAATACCGAACAAACAAACCTACAGCTTTCTCTATAACTATTGAATCATTTATTACAATCTCTGCACGCACCAACCAGTTCCCTTTGCTGTACTTTTCGCTATCAAACACTGTACTCCAATCTCTTTTTTGGATTTCATTGGAATGCAATGTATCCCCTCGTATTGCAGTTCCAGTAACCCGAATTTCTTTTAAATTTGATGTTACTAATGAAATTTGCCCTTGTATAGGAGGACTTAAGAGATAAAGGAGGAAAAATATAATAAACTGTTTCTGATTCAATGTAATAGCCCTTACATTTCCTTCAGCCTTCCCTCTATTGCTAAGTTAGCACAATTTCTGATTTTTTAAAAGTTTTATTATTTCAGCCAATGACCTTTACTGTTAACAGAACAGATCTTTTATATCCTCTATTCTCTTATTCTATTCTATAAATCTGTAACCAATGCTATTAACCTATGTGAAGAAAAACTACATACGGACTAAAAAAACGATGTACCTGCGAAAAACGAAACTTCTCTCTATCGTACAGAGTTCTCCCCTTACAAATCTCTTTAAAACTATTACACCAGTAAAACAGGTAAGTATATCTTAATTTTTAACAGCTTTTAAGACCTCTCTGCCAAATGCCAAACATTCACTTCTCTTAAGGTTATCATAGTCTTCCATTTGCAAAAATGTTTTTAACTGTTCGCGTACCTCTGGCTCAAGTAATCCCCAGGTAATTCTTCCTAAAAACACCCGACTCGGTACTCCTTCCGTTTGAGTGAGTTTTTCAAGATGGTTTTTTATAAAGTTTTTGTATTGTTCATCTGTAACAGGTTGCCGCATATTACCACAAACAACAAACAACCCTCTGATTTTATTACGTAATAGTTCTCTGTTGTTTACTATATATTCTTGCAGTGCTTTCGATGTCTCACCGTTCCTAATGGAACCACCAACTACAATATGTTTATACTTAGACAGATCAGGTTTTTCCCTTATATCATATACATCAGCAATACCATCCATTCCTTCAGAAATCCACACTCCTGCATCACGTGCTGTACCACACCAGGTACTATAAAGAATAGCCCATTCCGTATTGGCAACAGTTGGATAAAATTTCAAAGCATAAAGTTGACTTGGAATAAAGAGAGAGGCAATTCCACTGGCACATGTTTTAAGAAACATCCTTTTATTCATTTGTTCCTCCTTTTTTATAGAATGACGAAAGCTGTTTAATATTTGTTATAACATCTCTTCCGTAACCGTGGTATTATCAAAAAGATATGACAAAATATTAATACTTCATATATCATATTCTTTTTTATAAATTATAATCATACAATTGTATTCTAATTCCTATTTACTCAGAGAATTGATATAAATATAAACTATGCTTCTAAAAATGAAAGACTTAATGATCATCAAAGAAATACTGAAAGAGAAATACGGAGCTATAGCACAGCAATCAAAACAAATAAATAAGTCTTCATGTTGCGGAAGTGGCTGCGGTTGTTCGAATGTTGAGTTTACTGTTATGGCGGAGGATTATACAAAACTCCCCGGCTATGTTCCCGATGCTGATCTTGCGCTCGGATGCGGTTTGCCGACTGAGTTTGCAAAAATAAAACCCGGTGATACGGTTGTTGATCTTGGTTCTGGAGCAGGCAACGATTGTTTTATAGCGCGTGCAATCGTTGGGGAAGAGGGTAAAGTAATAGGTATTGATATGACTGAAGAAATGATATCAAAGGCACGAGAAAATGCTTCCAAGCTTGGATATAGAAATGTTGATTTTATCCTTGGAGAAATTGAAAATCTTCCGATCGCAAATAACATAGCTGATGTTGTTGTTAGTAATTGCGTATTGAATCTTGTTCCAGATAAAAGAAAAGCATTTACCGAGATATTTAGAATGTTAAAAGAAGGCGGACATTTTTGTATATCGGATATTGTACTACAAGAAAATCTACCTGAGCAGCTTAGGAAAGATACATGTTTATATGCAGGTTGCATTGCTGGCGCTATGCAAAAAGATGAATACTTGAAGATAATTCAGGAAGCGGGATTTGTTAATATAATAATTCAGAAAGAACGTAAGATTCAAATTCCCGATGATGTTATTACACAATCTTCCGATTTACAAGAGGAATTTAATAAAAGTAAGATTGGTATTTTCAGCATTACAGTATATGCGGAGAAACCATGTGAGCTTAAATACAGGGAAGTAGAAACTTCTTGACAACTCAAATCATTTTCATTACATATCGACGAGTATCGAAATGAATACATACGAAGAAATAGCAAAATTATTCAGAGCACTTTCTGATCCGAATAGAGTTAGAATACTTTTTTTGCTGGCAGAAAAGAAACTCTGCGTTTGTGAAATAACTGAAATACTCGGATTAGCTACGTCTACAGTTTCAAGTCATCTTAGTATTTTAAGTGAAGCAGGCTTGATTGAACAAGAACGAGATGGTAAATGGGTGAATTATTATTTTAATCCCCGATTAGGAAATTCTAAAGAAAAAATTGTTGATGAAATAATCAAACTAATTAAATCAAGTGAAGAAGCAAAGTCAGATATTGAAAAAGCCAAGAGGGTTGATAGAATGAAAATTCATTCGCATTAAATTTTTTGAGCATACATTTCGTTATTTATCGAAATGAAAGGTAAATACTTTATGTTAAATAAATCTGATATTAAATTTTTTATATATATAGTTGGCGGATTTATTATTGCATACTTTCTTCCTGTTGGAAACTCTACATTTGATTCTGCTGTAAAAGAAGCCCTTAGCTTGTTACGATGGTATGCCCGTGAACACGTATTGCTGTGTCTTGTGCCTGCATTTTTTATAGCTGGAATCATTGCAGTGTTTATTAGCGAGGCTGCGGTGATAAAATATTTCGGTGCGCAGGCAAAAAAGTGGTTGGCATATCTTGTAGCTTCTGTTTCTGGTGCAATTTTGGCTGTATGCTCCTGCACAATTCTGCCGTTATTCTCAGGTATCTATAAACGAGGTGCTGGGTTGGGACCCGCAATTGCATTTTTGTATTCTGGCCCAGCAATAAACATTTTAGCGATAATACTTACAGCAAAGATTCTAGGCTTTGAGCTTGGTGTTGCACGCATAATCGGTGCAGTTTCTTTCAGTATCGTTATTGGAATTATAATGGAGTTTCTTTATAGAAAGGAAGAATCACAACGAGCGGATGCTCTATTGGCCATACCAGAGCCAGTGGAAACACGACCTCTCTGGCAAACTGCATTGCACTTTTTTATACTTGTGGCAATTCTCGTCTTCTCAAACTGGGCACAACCAGATGTGAATGAAGGTTTCTGGTACGCATTTTTTGCAAATAAATGGTTTATTACTTCTTTCTTTGGAGTTGCATTTGCGCTTTCATTAATCTTCATTCTTAAAGTCAAAAGTTTGTTTGTAATTCTCGGTTCAGTTCCAGTTATTATTGTTGCACTTCTGTTCTATCATCAACCATCGATGCCATTTGTGACTGCTGTAATTGCTACGTCAATTATATTGGCTCGTTCAGGCGAGGAATCTCAGCAATGGTTGAGCGAAGCATGGTCGTTTGTAAAGCAAATAATACCATTACTTGCAATAGGAGTTCTTATTGCCGGATTCTTCCTTGGAGGACCTGAAACAAAGCAAGGCATCGTTCCAAACGAATGGATTGTCGCTCTTGTCGGTGGAAATTCTCTTTTCTCCAATTTCTTTGCGTCCGTCGTTGGTGCATTTATGTATTTTGCA
>FWPV01013454.1_pt1 | contig 11386 bp, 7 predicted proteins | sample 2228371 | NCBI WGS metagenome assembly FWPV01 (sample SAMEA103939776, study PRJEB20133) | metagenome | reverse complement strand
CCGGGTGGCGTTGGATCTCCCGGGGGGTGCCTTCGGCCAGGAGCTCCCCATGGTCCAGGACCACGATTTCCTCGGCCACTTCCATGGTCAGGCTCATGTCGTGCTCCACCAGGAGGATACTGACGCCCTGGTCCCGGATGGCAAAGATAAGGTCCTTGAGCCGCTCGGTCTCGGAGATGTCCAGTCCGGCCGCAGGTTCGTCCAACAGCAGCAGCTTCGGTTCGGTGGCTAAGGCCCGGGCGATTTCCAGGAGCCGCTGATGCCCCAAGGGCAGGTTGGCGGCATAATCAGCCGCCCGCTCCTGCAGGCCGAGGAACTCCAGCCATTCCAGACTGCGGCGGCGGATGGCGGCTTCTTCCTGCCTTCCCCAGGGTAGGCGCAGGGCCGCGGTGAGCAGCCCCGCCCGGGTCCGGACATGACGGCCCACCATGACGTTCTCCAGGACCGTCATATGGCCGAAGAGCTGGACGATCTGGAAGGTCCGGGAGATGCCCCGGGCGGCGATCTCATAGGGCGGCAGACCCTGGATGGGTTGGCCCTGAAAGATGATCCGGCCCCCGTCCGGCTTGAGCATACCGGTGATGAGATTGAACAGGGTGGTTTTGCCGGCGCCGTTGGGACCGATGAGGGCCTTGATCTGGCCCTGGCGGACCTGGAAGGAGACCTGCTTCACCGCTTGCAGACCTCCGAAAGCAATGCCGACGCGCTCAAGATCCAGCATACCCCTACCCCATCTCCAGCTCAGCGGCCCTGCTGCTTGCGCCGCCGGAATTCCCACAGATCCAACAGGCCTCGGACCAATCCTCGGGGTAGAAAGATCATCACCAGCATGAGGATCAGGCCGAAGATAACGATCTCCAGGTCATGGAAGACGGCCAGCAGTTCGGGCAGGACCGTCAGCACCGCAGCCCCCAACAGGGACCCCCAGATGCTGGCCATGCCGCCCACGACCACCATGGTGACCAGCTTGATGGAAAACATGAAGCCGAAGGAGGACGGCGCGATGAAGTTAATGGTATGGGCCAGGAGGCTGCCCGCCAAGGAGGCGTACAGGGCGCTGACCACAAAGATCAACAGCTTCAGCCGTTGGGCGTTGACGCCCATGGCCGAGGCGGCGGTCTCGCTGTCATGGATGGCCCGGAGCGCCCGGCCGAGGCGGGAATCAACGATGTTTAAACTGAGGATGAGGAGCAGACCGGTGACGGTCCAGACCAGAAAGAAACTGCGGGCCGGGGTGTGGAAGGTCAAACCCACCAGGCGGAAGGGCGGAATCCCCATGAAGCCCGACGGACCGCCGGTGAGCCAGTCCATCTGCTGCAGGGCGATGGCCACGATGATGCCGAAACCCAGCGTCGCCATGCCCAGATAATAGCCCCGCAGTTTCAGGGCCGGGATACCCACCAGGATAGCCACCAGGGCGCTGCACAGCAGACCGGCCACCAAAGCCAGGAGCGGATCCCAGCGGTAGGTGGTGCTGAGGATGGCGGAGGTGTAGGCTCCCAGGCCGAAGAACGCCGCATGCCCCAGCGATATCTGGCCGGCGTAGCCCATGAGGAGGTTCAGTCCCAACACCACGATGATGTGCAGGCCGATGAGGTTGAGGAGGGTGACGTAGTAGGTGCCGGGCAACAGGCTGCCGACCACAGCCACCAGGAGAAAGAAGACCAGGGCCTGCAGCCACCGTTGGTAACGTCCCATGAGCATCAGGAGGATCTCTGCGGGCGATGGCCGATCAGCCCCTGAGGCCGCAGGAAGAGGACACACAGCAGGATCAGGAAGGCCACCGCATCCCGATAACCGGAGGAGATCAGTCCGCTGGCCAGGGCTTCGGCGATGCCCAGGAGCAGCCCCCCCAGGACTACGCCCAGGATACTGCCCAAACCGCCGATGACCGCGGCACAGAAACCTTTCAGCCCCAACATGGTCCCCATGTCATAGACGCCCATGGTAATGGGGGCGATCATGACGCCGGCCGCGGCACCCAGGGCCGCACTGAGACCGAAGGAGAATTGGATCATCTGACTCACCCGGATGCCCACCAGCCGGGCGGCCACGGGATTATAGGAGGCAGCCCGCATGGCCTTGCCCTGGATGGTCAGGTGCAAAAAGGCCTCCAAGCCGGCCACCAAGAGGAGGGTCAACCCTATGATCCACAGGCTCTGGGGCAGGATGGTAGCCCCCAGCAGCATGAGGGGCTCCTGGCCGCTGAACGGCGGCAGGGTGTAAGCATCTTTGCCCCACAAGACCATGGCCAAGCCCTTGAGGAAGACTGCGCCGCCCACCGTGATGATGATCAGGCTGATGGGCGTGGCTTGGCGGGCCGGCCGGATGGCCAGGCGTTCAAAGACCAACCCCAAAAGGGTGACGGCCACCACGGCCAACAGAAAGGAGACCGGCAGCGACAGACCCAGGGAAAAGCAGAAGATCACCGCCAAGGCGCCCAACATGACAAACTCGCCCTGGGCGAAGTTGATGATCGCCGTGGCATTGAAGATAATGCTGAAGCCCAACCCAATGAGACCGTAGATGGCCCCGTTGGTAACCCCAGAGAAGAGGTATTGTAACAGTTCGGCCAGTTTTTCCAAGGTAAGCCAAAAGTCCGCGGCACCCCCAGCCCCTGGGAGTGCCGCCCCTCCCTGCCGGAGCGCTGCCCCTAACAGGGTATTGAAAAAGTGTTCCTAGGGTAGGAGGTCAAGGAGCACCGCCCCCCTGCCCCACCCCCAACGACCGCTGGTGGCCGCGCCAAAGCTGAACAGCGGGGATGTTCTGGCTCCCTCAGCCTGGGCAGGAATTGTGCAACAGCCTGCACCCGTTGCGCATAAGGCCGCGTCGTTCCCCGGCCTGACTGCTTGCCGCCACCGGTAAGCTATTCCAACAGCTTCCAATTACCCTGGTGGATGGTCACCATGACGAAGGCATCCGGTCCCAGGCCGTTGTGATCCTGAGGGCTCAGGTTGAAGACGCCGCTGACGCCGGGAAAGTTTCTGATGTTCTGCAGCTCCTGGACGATCTTGGTGCCGTCGGTACCGGCTTTGCTCACTGCCTGGGCCAACAGCTGGAAGGCGTCATAGGCATAGCCGCCGAAACCGGAGACCGGGGCCTTAAACCTGGCTTCATACCTTTCCACGTAGGCTTTGATGACCGCTTTCTGGGGATCGCTGTCAGGCAGGTCCTTGTACACGGCTATCTTGCCGGCCGGCAGGATAATGCCCTCAGCCGCCTCACCGGCGTACTCAATGAACTTTTTGGAGGCCGCCCCATGGCTCTGGATGAGCGGGATGGTCATGCCCAACTGCTTCATATTTTTGGCCACCACCGCAGGGGCCGGGCCGGTTCCCCAGCAGATGACGGCTTCCGCCGGAGTGGAGCGGATCTTGGTCAGCTGCGGGGTCATGTCCGTATCCTTCTCGCCAAAAACCTCCTGGGCCACGATCTCCAACCCGGCTTTGGGTGCCTGGGAGACGAGCTGATCTTTGCCGGAGACCCCGAAACTGCTGGAGACGGTGATGATGGCGATTTTCTTCAGATTCCGTTTCTGCAGATACTGGTAGATCCTGCTGACGGCCATCTGATCGGTCTGGGCGGTCTTAAAGACAAAGGGCCGCTCCTCCACCGGCGAGGTGATGCTGATGCCCGCAGCACAGGAGATGAGCGGTATCTTGGCCGGCTGGGTGATGGGAATGATGGCCATGGAGGTCGGCGTCAGACTGGGGCCGATGATGGCGATGACCTTGTCTTTGTCGATCAGTTTGCTGGCATTCAGCCTAGCTTTATTGGCATCGCCCTCGTCATCATAGATCACCGCCTTGACCTTCTGACCGTTGATACCCCCTTTGGCGTTGATCTCATCTACCACCATTTCCAGGGTGTTGCGCTCCGGTTCCCCCAGGTAAGACTGGGGACCGGTGATGGAAAACAGCCCGCCGATGACAATGTCCCCCGCCTGGACCGATGCGGATACCAGGAGACTGAGGGCCAACGCCAGCCCTGCCAGCCAGCCGATCTTGTTGCCACCGAAACCTAGTGCGCCCCGCCTCATTGCCTTCCTCCTTTCAGCACGGGTCGATGAACAGAAGTCCACGGCCGGCCATCACCCCGGGCATGGGCCCCGCGGCCTGCCGACAGCCTGGCCCCCTGATCCCTAACCTTATAATTTATATACCTCTTCCCCGGTGTAGATCCGCACGCCCTGTTGCTGCAGCAGATCGATGGCCTTCTCCAGGTTGTCGAAACGGAAGATGATGACCGCATTCTTGCCGCTGTGCTGGACAAAGGCATACATGTATTCCACATTGATATCGGAAGCGGAAAGGATTTGCAGGACCCAGGCCAGACCGCCCGGCCGATCTGGGACCTCAATGGCCACCACTTCCGTCTTGCCCACTGTGAAACCGTGTTCTTTTAAGACCTCCCGGGCCTTTTCATATTGATCGACGATGAGCCGCAGGATGCCGAAATCCGTGGTATCCGCCAGGGACAGGGCCCGGATATTGACGTTGGCCTCCCCCAGGACCTTGGTGACTTCCGCCAGACGACCGGCTTTGTTTTCCAAAAAGACCGAGATCTGTTCGACTTTCATGGGCAGAATCCTTCATGGTTCAGCCACCCTGGACGCACCAGGTGACGGTGGCGGTGGCATATAAGGGAGGAGAGGACCTCTGGCCCTTCCCCTCAGAATGCTCTTTTCTTTCCTTGCCGGTCTGGCGACAGGCACGGGGAGTGCCGGGAAACCGACCGCCGGCGGCTCATTTCTTCCGGTTATCAATCACCCGCTGGGCCTTACCTTCACTGCGGGGAATGGTCCGGGGCTCCACCAGCCGGACTTTGGCCGATACGCCGAGATAATCTTTAATGTTATGCTCGATCTTCTTCTCCAACTGCTGGAGTTGCCGCACTTCATCGGAGAAGGTGGCCTCGTCCACTTCCACCCGCAGTTCCAAGGTGTCCATCTGTCCCACCCGGTCCACCACGATCTGATAGTGGGGGGCGACCCCTTGGATTTCCATGAGGACCGCTTCGATTTGGGAGGGGAAGACATTGACCCCACGAATGATGAGCATATCGTCGGTGCGGCCCTGAATGCGCCCCATGCGCACCAGGGTGCGGCCGCACTTGCAGGGCTCAGGATTCAGCATGGAGATGTCTCGGGTGCGGTAGCGCAGCACCGGGAAGGCCTCTTTGGTGAGGGTGGTGATGACCAGCTCGCCGGGTTGCCCGGGCGGCAGCGGTTCCAGGGTCTGGGGATCAATAATCTCCGGCAGGAAGTGGTCCTCAAACATGTGCAGACCCTGCTTGGCCTCCAGACATTCGACGCTCACCCCCGGCCCCATGACTTCGGACAGACCATAGATATCCAGGGCGTCGATCCCCACCTTCCGTTCGATCTCCGCCCGCATGGCCTCAGACCACGGTTCGGCACCACAGATGCCCACCCGCAGCCGCAGCTGGGCAAAATCCACACCCATATCCTTGGCCACATCGTACAGATGCAACAGGAACGACGGCGTGCAGGTAATGACCGTGGGGCCGAAATCCTGCAACAGCATGATCTGCCGCTTCGTATTCCCCCCGGAGACGGGAATGACCGAGGCCCCCAGATACTCGGCGCCGTAGTGGAAGCCCAACCCACCGGTAAACAGGCCATAGCCATAGGCATTGTGGACAATATCGCCCCGATGCACCCCTGCGGCGCTCAGGGTTCGGGCCATGAGTTCCGACCAAGTCCGGATATCCCGATGCGTGTAGCCCACCACCGTGGGTTTGCCCGTGGTGCCGGAAGAGGCATGGATGCGCACCACCTGCTCCATGGGCACGGCAAAGAGGCCGAACGGATAGTTGTCCCGCAAGTCCTGTTTGGTGGTGAAAGGCAGGCGGCGCAGGTCCTGTAGACTCCTGACATCTCCAGGCTTCAGACCGGCGCCGTCAAACTTCTGCTTATAGAAGGGAACCAGGGCATACAGCCGTTCACACAGCGCCTGGAGGCGCCGCAATTGGATGGCCTCCAGCGCCTCCCGGGGGAGGGTTTCGAATTCTTCATTAAAAATCATAGGTTATGCTGCCTCTTTCATCAACAGTATCCTCAAAATTAGCATATAGCCTCAGGAGCGTCAAGGGAAAATTGGGTATAACGGGAAGTTGCCCGAAGGCGGTACAGCGGTTAGACTTAGCGCGCGGGGGAAAACTCCCGGCCACAGTTGCGGGTGGTGAGGTATCCCTTAGGTTCAGCTGTCGGCCCCGCCCAAAGCTGCCGTCGTGGTTGGGGGAGGGGGTGAAAGGGAGGGGGCAGAGGGGTGTGCCCCCTCCCCGAGGAACACGTTTTCAACACCCTACTGAGCGCTGGGACCGGTCTGGCCCTTACCATTGCTCGGTCAGAACCGGATAAGGAAACAGCCGGTTCACTTCTTCCACCAATGCGGCCGACGGCTTGAGATGGAGCTCCCGGGGCAGGGCCAGGATCTCCTCCCGGTCCGGGGGCTCCAGAAAGTGGAGAAAAGCCGGCAGGGGGCCTCGGTGGCGCTCCAGGACTTCCCGTAGACGGCGGAGGGTATCTGCGGAGAGCCCTTCCAGGTGCAGGTGCAGGTGGACCTCTGAGGGCAGTCGGCGGCTTTCCGCAATTAGGGAGCGGATATCCTGGGCGATGAGCTTTACGCCTTTCTCCTCCTGGGAGACCGCCCCCCGCACCAGGACGGGTTGGCCGGGAGTCAGGAGCTGGCCGGCCCGCTGGTAGATGTCGCTGAACACCACCACCTCCAGGGAACCCAGCTGATCCTCCAGGGTGACGAAGGCCATGCGGTCGCCCTTTTTGGTCATGGTCTCTTTCACCGTGAGGATCAGGCCACCGATGGTCACCGGCCCATTGTCGGTGTACTCCGCCAAATCCAGGATCGTCTGGTCGGTCAGGATCTGCAACGGCTGGCGGAATTTTTCCAGGGGATGGCCCGACAGGTAGATGCCCAGGGCCTCTTTTTCCCGGGCCAGGCGCTCCTGTTCGTCCCATTCCGGCACCTGGGGCAGCCAGGCATCCCCCTCCTGGTCCTCGGCCAGCCCCAGGCCGCCGAAGATATCCAGCTGTTTGGCCTGCCGCTGCTTGACCCGGACCTGGGCCCGCTCCAGAGCTGCTTCCAGTCCCTGCCAGAGGCGGGCCCGGGCCAAACCCAGGCTGTCAAAGGCCCCGGCCTGGATCAAGGCCTCCACCACTTTTTTATTGACCCGGGTCTGGTGCAACCGTTCCAGGAAATCGCTGAAGGAGGTGAAGGGCCCCTTTTTGCGGGCCTCCAAGATGGCTCGGATGGCCGTCTCCCCCACGTTCTTGACTCCGGCCAAGCCGAAGCGGATCTGGTTGCCTGCCACCGTAAAGACCCGCTCACTGTCATTAATGCTGGGCGGCAAGAGGGCCACGCCGCTCTCCCGGGCCTCCTGGATGTGTTTGCTCAAGGTGGTGGGGTTGTTGATCTCACTGGTAAACAGGGCGGCCAAGAACTCCAAGGGATAGTGCGCCTTCACATAGGCGGTCTGGTAGGTAATGTAGGCATAGGCGGCACTGTGGGATTTGTTGAAGCCGTAGCCGGCGAATTTCTCGATGAGGTTGAAGAGGGCCTCGGCCTTGTCCGCCGGGAAACCCCGTTTGACCGCGCCACTGCAGAACCGCTCTTTCTGGGCCGCCATGACCGCAGGCTCCTTCTTCCCCATGGCCCGACGCAGGATATCGGCCTCGCCCATGGAATACCCGGAAATGACGCCGGCGATCTGCATGACCTGCTCCTGATAGAGAATGATCCCGTAGGTCTCTTTCAAGATGGGTTCCAGTTCCGGTAGATCATAGGTCACCGCCAGCTCCCCATGCTTGCGTTTGATGAAGTCGTCCACCATGCCGCTCTCCAGGGGGCCGGGCCGATAGAGGGCCACCAAGGCGATGAGGTCCTCAAAACAGGAAGGCCGCAACTGGATCAGTTTCTCCCGCATGCCGCTGCTCTCCAGTTGGAACACGCCGGCGGTATTCCCGGAACAGAGGAGCTCGAAGGTGGGCTGATCGTCCAGCGGTAGCCGGCGATAATCAAAGTCCTTTTTCTGGGTCTGCCGGATGAGCTGCGCGGCGTTCTCCAGGACCGTCAGGGTGCGCAGGCCCAGGAAGTCGAACTTCACCAGCCCCACCTGCTCCACCCCCTTCATGTCGAACTGGGTGACCACTTCATCATTGTTGCCCTTATACAGGGGCAGGTAATCCCACAGGGGCCGGTCGGCGATGACCACACCGGCAGCATGGGTGGAGGCGTGGCGGGGCAGGCCTTCCAAGGCTGCGGCGATGTTCAGCACCTCCCGTACGGTGGCATCCTGGTCCCGTAACTCCCGCAGCCGGGGCTCCTTTTCCAGGGCGGTGGCCAGATCGATCTTCAGGACGTCGGGCACCAGCTTGGCGATTTTGTCCACCTCCGGATACGGCAGGTCCAGGGCCCGGCCCACATCCCGGATCACCTGACGGGTCTTGAGGCTGCCGAAGGTGGTGATCTGGGCGACGTGGTCCTTGCCGTATTTCCGGGCCACATAGTCCAACATCTCCCCCCGGCGCTCAAAACAGAAGTCCACGTCAATGTCAGGCATGCTCTTCCGTTCGGGATTGAGGAAGCGCTCAAACAGGAGTTTGTAAGCGATGGGGTCCAGGTCAGTGATCTCCAGGGCATAGGCCACCAGGCTGCCGGCGGCGGAACCCCGGCCGGGGCCCACCGGGATGCCGTGTTTGCGGGCATAGCCGATGAAGTCGGCCACCACCAGGAAATAACCGGCAAATCCCATGCGGCAGAGGAGCTCCAGCTCCTCTGCCAGTCGCTGCCGATACTCGGGGCAGCGGTCTTCGGTCAGGAAACCGCTCTGCAGCAAGTACTCCAGCCGCCGTTCCAACCCTTTCCGGGCTTGCCGCCGCAACTCCTCCTCCATGGACTGCCCGGCCTTGAGGGGATAGACGGGAAAATGCCACTCCCCCAAAGGTAGGTCTACCTTACACCGGGAAGCAATTTCCAGAGAGTGGGCCAGAAGCTCCGGCCGCCCCGGAAAGGCTGCCGCCATCTCCGCCGGGCTCTTGAAATAGAGCTGGTCTGTCTGGAAGCGCAGCCGCTTGGCACTGTGGATCGTCTTGCCCGTCTGGATGCAGAGCAGCACATCATGGGCCCGGGCGTCCTCCGGCCGCAGGTAGTGGCAGTCGTTGGTGGCCACCAAGGGTAGGCCCCAGCGGGGGCCCAGTTCCAGGAGGGCGGCGTTGACCTTCTGTTGATCCGGCAAGTCGTTGGCCTGCACTTCCAGATAAAAACTCTGGGGAAAGAGTTCGGCATACTCCCGGGCAGCCGCTTCGGCCCCCTTGATATCATCCGCCAGGATAAGGGAGGCAACAGCCCCATGCAGACAGGCACTCAAAGCGATGAGCCCCTCCCGGTGATCGGCTAGCAACTCCATATCAATGCGGGGCTTATAGTAAAACCCCTCCAGGTGCCCTTTGGAGACCAGCCGCAGCAGATTCTGGTAACCGGCATAATTTTCCGCCAGCAAGACCAGGTGATGATTTTCCCCCTTGGCTTTCGGGCTCTTGTCCAGGCGACTGCCCGGCGCCACATACACCTCACAGCCGATGATGGGGTTCAATCCGGCTTTCCGGGCCTTGGTATAGAGGTCCATGACCCCGAACATGGTACCATGGTCGGTAACCGCCACGGCCGGCATCTCCAGGGAGGCAGCCGTTCTGAGGAGATCGGGCAGGCGGATGGCCCCATCCAAAAGGCTGTAGGCGGTGTGCACATGCAAATGGACAAAATCGGCGCTGGGCATACAGTTCCCCACACAGGATGATGGTAACTCTGCCGCGGCAGATGGCAGTTGTCGGTCGTCTCATCAAAGGAAGGCTAGCACCGGCATCGTCTCCATCATACCCCAAGGCGGTTGACCGGGGCAAGACCCGAGGAGGGATCTCGGAGAGGCAGAGCCAATGACCCGCCCGATAAGAACCTATGTTAATAATTAGGAATTTCCCGGGCGCCGGGATACATAAGAATGTATCTTTGCCGAGAAATTTTATTAATCTTTCCCTGGTCCCCGGCGAACTGAAAAAATCCCCAGAGACAAAGAGTGTTAACCGGTTTTTTTTGCTTGACACTCTGGGGGGAAACGGGATAATCTTGCATTTGAAAATTATTTCACAATAGTGTGCAGGTGTCCGCGGTTTTTGATAAGACCTTGATATAAGGAGGATGTTGCCTTGGGTTTTGAAATTCCGACAGTTAAGTACAGCGGTGCCATTAAGGTCGAGACCATTGGCGCCACCAACCCCCTCACCATCGGCGGCGAGACCGCCTATCCTTTTTACACCTTTGAAGGGGACATGCCCAACAAGCCCAAGATTGCCATGGAAGTTTGGGACATGGATCCCACCGAGGAGTGGCCAGCCCCGGCCCTGGAACCGTTCAAGGATGTTCTGACCGATCCGGTGGCTTGGGCCCAGAAGTGCATCAAAGAATATGGCGCCGACGCCATTGCCCTGATCCTGAAGAGCACCGACCCCAATGGCAACGACGCTCCGGCGGAGGTTGCGGCGGCTACGGCCAAGAAAGTCGCCGACGCCATTGACGTGCCCCTGATCGTCTACGGCACTTCCGCGGTGGACAAAGACGCGGAAGTTCTGTCCGCCGTGGCGGAAGCCTGCGCCGAGAAAAAAATCGTCCTGGGTCCGGTACAGGATAAAAATTTCAAGAAGATCGGGGCGCAGGCTCTGGCCTATGGCCATAGCGTGGCGGCCAACTCCCCCATTGACGTCAACTTGGCCAAACAGCTGAACATCTTGCTGGGCAATCTGGGCGTGCCGGATAACCGTATTCTCATCGACCCCACCACCGGCGGCTTGGGCTACGGCATGGAGTATAGTTATTCCGTCATGGAGCGCATCCGCATGGCGGCCTTGACCCAGGATGACGACAAGCTGATGCTGCCCATGATCAACTATGTGGGTCAGGAAGTCTGGAAGGTAAAGGAGTGCCGCCTGACCAACGAGGAGGCGCCGGAGCTGGGTGACCAGGCCATACGCGGTGTCATGATGGAGGCAGTGACCGCAGCTTCCCTGCTCCTGGCCGGTTCCGATCTGGTGATCCTGCGGCATCCGGAAACGGTCAAGATGACCAAAACCCTGATTGACGAATTGGCGTAGTTCCTCGGGGAGGCCGCGTCTGCACGGCCTCTTGTTATGAGGAGAGGTGGTGATCTCAGCCCCGAAAGGTAAGCGGGAGGCGACGCCAGGGAAGGGGTCGGCACCGCCAACTTTCAGGCCAAAAGGGTCCATGAAGGCAACCCACAAATTTCGGAGGAAATTCCATGGCCGAGGAGAAAAAGGAGAAGAAACTGGATCCGAAAG
>FWPV01014742.1_pt1 | contig 11387 bp, 15 predicted proteins | sample 2228371 | NCBI WGS metagenome assembly FWPV01 (sample SAMEA103939776, study PRJEB20133) | metagenome | reverse complement strand
CTAGTCGATCAATTAGACGGCGATCATCCACAAGTCGGGTGGTGGCACGGGCTTTGCGTTTTCGCGGCTGCGGCCGGCGAACGCGAAGGTGAAGACGACGATGGGGGTGGCAAGCGGGCCGGTGTCGTTCATGAAGGTGTTCGACGCGGCAACGGAGGCGATCAAGCAGGGGGGCACGCGCCGCGGCGCGAACATGGGGATTCTGCGGGTGGACCATCCGGACATCGATGAGTTCATCGAGATGAAGGCGGACATGGTGACGCTGACGAACTTCAACATCAGCGTCGCGGTGACGGAGGCCTTCATGCAGGCGCTGGAGGCGGGGACGACGTACGACATCATCGACCCGCAAACGGGGGAGCCGATCGGGAAGCGGGATGCGCGGGAGGTGTGGGAGAAGATGGTGCACAACGCCTGGAAGAACGGCGACCCGGGGGTGATTTTCATCGACCGGATCAATGCGAGCCGGGCGAACCCGGTGCCGAAGCGGGGGCCGGTGGAATCGACGAACCCGTGCGGGGAGCAGCCGCTGTACCCGTACGACTCGTGCAACCTGGGGTCGATCAACCTGAAGCAGTTTACGACGGGGGCGCCCGGTGCGAAGCGGGTGGACTACGAGCGGTTGAAGACGACGGTGTGGCGGGCGGTGCACCTGCTGGACAACGTGATCGAGATGAACAACTACCCGATCCCGGAGATTGCGGAGACGTCGCACGCGATTCGGCGGATTGGGCTCGGGGTGATGGGCTGGGCGGACATGCTGATCGACCTGCGCATCCCGTACAACTCGGAGGCGGCGCTGCAGCTGGCGCGGGAGGTGATGGCGTTCATCCAGAAGGAGGCTGATGCGGCGAGCGAGCAGCTGGCGCGCGTCCGCGGGAACTTCCCGGACTGGGCGGATTCGCTGTACGGGCCGCGGGGTGCGGAAGGGCCGCGCCCGATGCGGAATGCGACCAGGACAACGATTGCGCCGACGGGGACGCTGAGCATTATCGCGAACTGCTCGGGTGGGATTGAGCCGGTGTTCGCGCTGGCGTTCATTCGCTCGCACTACCTGGACAAGAACGACCCGACGAAGCGGACGGAGCTGACGGAGGTGAACGAGCAGTTCGAAGCGGTGGCCCGCGCGGAAGGGTTCTACAGCGAGGAGCTGATGCGGTTCCTGGCCGAGGGGGGCCACCTGGCCGATCGGCCGGAGGTGCCGCAGTGGGTGAAGGACGTGTTCGTGACGGCGCATGAGATTGCGCCGGAGTGGCACGTGCGCATGCAGGCAGCGTTCCAGGAATTCACGGACAACGCCGTCTCGAAGACGATCAACTTCCCGAATTCGGCGACGATCGACGATGTGCGGATCTCGTACGAGCTGGCGTACCGGACGGGGTGCAAGGGGATCACGATCTACCGGGATGGGTCGCGCGAGTTCCAGGTACTGAAGCACGCGGAGAAGTCGGACGCCGAGAAGGCGGTGGAGGCGGCGCAGGCGATTGTGGCGCAGGCGGCCGGGCCGGTGCGGCGGCGGCTGCCGGATGAACGGCAGGCGATCACGCACAAGTTCCGGGTTGGCGAGCAGGAGGGGTACATGACGGTTGGCCTGTTCGAGGACGGGACGCCGGGCGAGGTGTTCATCAATGTTTCGAAGCAGGGCTCGACCGTTTCGGGGCTGATGGACACGGTGGCGATGCTGACGAGCTATGCGTTGCAGTACGGCGTGCCGCTTTCGGAGCTGGCCTCGAAGCTGAAGAACACGCGGTTCGAGCCGAGTGGGCCGACGAGCAACAAGGAGATCCCGATCGCGACGAGCATCGTGGATTATGTCTTCCGGTGGCTGGAGCTGAAGTTCGGTGGCTCGAAGGCGGCCGCGCAGCCGGCGCTCATCCCGCCGGACCTGGTGGTGGAGAGCACGCTGCCGAGCGTGGCTGCGAAGCTGCACAGCGATGCGGTGGCGAGCGGCGTGGGCTGCCCGGAGTGTGGTGCGGTGTTGTACTACGCGGAGGGCTGCCTCGTCTGCCACAACTGCTTCTACAACAAGTGCGGCTGATTCGGTCGCGGGAGAGAGCAGGCCGAAGGCGAGGGGCGGGGACAGCCGGTGTCCCCGCCCCTCGAGCATGGGTGGCGCCGCGGACCGGGAGGTAGGGGTACACTCTGGGCATGGGGTTTTACTACGGGCCGAGCACGCCGCCGGAGGACCCGCCGCCGGGTTCGTGGAAGGAGACGCTGATCATCATCTGGGTGGTGTTCAAGGCGCTGGCGCTGCCGCTGGGGCTGCTGTTCGGTGCGATCCTGGGGTTTGTGCTGATTCTCTGGGCGTTCCTGGTCTCGGCGTGGCTGGGGCTGGCGCTCCTGGGGGTGGTGGTGGCGGCGGTGGTGGCGCGTGGCGCCTGGGAGGCGCGTCACCCGCCGGACCTGCCGTGAGGATGGGCGTGACCGCCGGGGGGATTGGCGAACGGCTCGCAGCGGTTCGTGATCGGATGGTCCGGGCGTGCGAGCGGTCCGGGAGGGACCCGGGCGAGGTGCGGCTGATCGCGGTGAGCAAGGGGCAGCCGGCAGAGGCAGTGATCGAGGCGCTGGTGGCCGGGCAGGTGGACTTCGGGGAGAACCGGGTGCAGGAGGCGCTGGGCAAGATGGCGGGGGTGGTCGAGGCCACGAACGAGCGCGGGCTGCCGCGGCCGGTGTGGCACCTCATTGGGCACCTGCAATCGAACAAGGTGCGGGCAGTCGCTGGCGGGGGCTTTGCTATACTCCACGGCATCGACTCGCTGCGTCTGCTGGAGATGCTGGACCGTGCAGCGGCGCCCGTTCAGCCGGTGCTGCTGGAGGTAAACGTTGCCGGCGAGGCGACGAAGTTTGGCGTGGCCCCGGAGCAGGTTGGGGCGATCGTGGCGCGAGCTCGGGAGCTGGCCGGGGTGAGGCTGTGCGGGCTGATGACGGTGGCGCCGAGGGTGGCGGACCCGGAGGAGGTGCGGCCCGTGTTCCGGGCGCTGCGGGAGCTGGCTGAGCGGCACGGGCTGGCGGAGCTCTCGATGGGGATGACCGACGACTTCGAAGTCGCGATTGAGGAAGGGGCGACGATGGTGCGGATTGGGCGGGCGCTGTTCGGGGAGCGAGGATGAAGGTCGCGATCGTTGGCGGGGGCGTGATGGGTGAGGCGCTGCTCGCGGGGGCGCTCGACCGGGCGGTGTTCGAGGCGGGTGATGTGACTGTGATCGAGAAGGTGGAGGCGCGGCGTACGCAGCTGCGCGCTGCGTACGGTATTGAGGCGACCCAGGACTTCGGCCCGATGGGTGACGCGGGACTGGTGGTGCTGGCAGTGAAGCCGCAGGAACTGGCCAGCGTGAAGGGGCGTGTGCGGCCGGGGGCGCTGATCGTGTCGATCATGGCGGGGGTCCGGATCGCCACCATCCAGCAGGCGTTCGACCACCCGTTTGTGGTGCGGGCGATGCCCAACACGCCGGCCGCCATCCGCGCGGGGATGACGGCGTGGACGGCGGCGCCAGGCGTGACGGTGGAACAGCGGAGCATTGCACGGCTGCTGCTGGGTGCGGTGGGCCGGGAGCTGTACGTCGATGATGAGCGAAAGATCGACATGGCGACGGCCGTGAGCGGCAGCGGGCCGGCGTACGTGTTCCTGTTCATCGAGGCGCTGGTGGAGGGTGCGGTCGCGGTCGGGCTGCCCCGGGCCCAGGCGGAGGAGATGGTGGTGCAGACGTTCCTGGGGGCGGCGCAGTACGCGCAGGAGAGCGGGAAGGGGGCCGCCGAGCTACGGGCGATGGTGACGTCGCCGGCGGGAACGACAGCAGCGGGGTTGCTCGAGCTGGAGAAGGGGGCGGTGCGGGCCGCAGTGATCGAGGCGGTGCGGGCGGCGTATGCACGGGCCGTGGAGCTCGGGGGGCCGGCATGAACGAGTCGGTGGCGCAGATCTTCATCCTGTTCCTGTGGCTGCTGATCCTGGCGGTCTTCCTGCGTTCGCTGCTGAGCTGGTTCCCTGTTTCGCAGGACAACGAGGTGGCGCGCTTCCTGTACCGGGTGACGGAGCCGCTGCTGGAGCCGGTGCGGCGGGTGTTGCCGCGGACGGGGATGATCGACTTCTCGGGGCTGGTGGTGATCGTGCTGTTGTACGTGATGATGGAGGTGGTGCGGCGGGTGACGGTGGCCTCGTGACGGAAGCGTAACGTGCCGATTTGCTAAGCTGGAAAGAGCGACGCTGGGGGGCCTGCCATCAATCCGTACGTTGCGCAGCTAACGTTTACGTGGCTGAACATCCTGACCTGGGCGATTATCGCGCGGGCGCTGTTGAGCTGGTTGCCAGTGGACCAGAACGGGCCCCTGTATCAACTGCTGTTCCGGGTGACGGAGCCGATCATCGACCCGTTCCGGCGGGTGATGCCGCGGGCCGGGATGATCGACCTTTCGCCCATGATGGCGATTTTGGCGCTGCTCGTGATGCAGCAGCTGGTCGCGATGCTGGTGGTGGAGTCGTAGGGGGGCCCGGGGCTCGATGGGCGGGGATGCACGCATCACTCGATTGCGGCCCGGGGGCGTGTCACACTGGGGCTGATGGCAACGGCGGTCGAGGCGCGCGGCATCCGGCGGGCGTACGGCGAGCGGCTTGCGCTGGATGGATTCAGCCTCGATGTGCCAGCGGGAACGGTTTTCGGCATCCTCGGCCCCAACGGGAGCGGGAAGAGCACCTTCATGGCGCTGGTGGCTGGGGCGGAGGCGCCGGCGGAAGGGGCGCTGCGGATCTATGGGGCGCCGCCCACGCGCGGTACGCGTGGCCTGATCGGGACGGTGTTCCAGGAGAATGCCTCGGACCCGCTGATGACGCCGTTGGAGTATCTGCGCTTCGCGGGTCGGCTGTTCGGCGTGACGCGGGCGGAGGCGGAGGCGCGGGCACGGGCGCTGCTGGGTCGATTCGGGCTTGCCGAGCGGGCCGGGGACGCCATCGGGACACTTTCGGGCGGGATGCGGCGCCGGCTGGAAGTGGCGCGAGCGCTGCTGCATCGGCCGCGGCTGCTGTTACTGGACGAGCCGACGACGGGGGTGGACCCGGAGGAGCGGCGGCTCCTGTGGGCGTGCGTGCTGGAGGAACGCGGGGAGGCAACGGTGCTGCTGGCCACGAATGACCTGCACGAGGCGGACGCGGTGTGCGACCGGGTGGCGTTCGTGCAGGATGGTCGGGTGGTGGCAACGGGGGCGCCGGCCGAGCTGAAGCGAAACCTTCGGCGCCAGGCGGTACGCATCGAGCTGGCCGAAGGGGCGGGCGAGGAGGCGGCCGCGCGGCTGGCGGCTGTCGCGGGGGAAGGTGCGGTGACGGTTGCGAACGGCGTGATCCTGGTGACGACGGATGATGCTGCGGGCCTTGCGCCGCGGCTCTTCGAGGCAGCGGGGGCCGCGATCCGGTCGGTCCGGATCGAGGAGGCGTCGCTGGAGGATGCGTACTTCCAGCACGTGCGACGGAGGGTGAAGGCGTGAGGGCGGCGGCCGTGGCGTGGGCGATTGCGGCGCGGGACCTGTGGGCGGTGGCACGTTCGCGGTCGCAGCTCTACTCGTCGGTGCTGACGCCGCTGCTGTTCCTGGTGTTCCTGGGGAACGGGGTGTCGCACGGGCTGGAGCCATCGCGGCTGCCGGCGGGGAATTTCACGGCGTACCTGGTTGCCGGGACGGTGGTGATGACGTCGGTGTTCTCCTCGACGTTTTCTTCGGCGTCGTACTACCGCGACCGGGACAGCGGGGTGCTGCGGCTGCTGCTTTCGAGCCCGCACGATGCGCGCACGATCATGCTGGGGAAGTCGCTGGCGGCCCTGTTGATCGGCGTGGGGCAGGCACTGGTGGTGTTGTTGGTGGCGGCGCCGTTTGTGGATTTTGGCTGGCAGCACGGGATGGCGGCGGGCGTGGCGCTGGCGCTGGGGGCGGTGGTGCTGCTGAACCTGATGCTGACGGGGCTGGCGCAGGCGCTGGCGACGCGGGTGCATTCGATGCAGGGGTTTCACCTGGTGATGAACCTGGCGCTGTTCCCGCTGCTGTTTTTCTCTGGTGCGTTCTTCCCGGTGGAGGGGTTGCCGGCGTGGATGAAGGTGCTGGCGTACGTGAATCCGCTGACGTATGCGGTCGATGCGCTGCAACTCGCGACCTATGCGACGGGGAGCGAGGGGTTCATCGGCTACGGGGTGGATTTCGCGGTGCTGGCGGGGCTGGGCGTCGCGGTGTACGCCCTTGGGTTTAGCCGGTTGCCGACGCTGACGTGGTCGGGGAAGTAGGCGCGACGGTTGGCATGGTGGGGCGCCGGGGGCACACCGGGACGTAAGCAGGCGGCCGCGGATGCGGCCGCCTGCGCTGGACCTTGGGGACGGTTGCGCTAGGAGGCGAGCGCCTGGCGCGCCTGTTCGGCGAGACGCGCGAAGGCGTCGGGGCGGGTGACAGCGAGGTCGGCGAGGACCTTGCGGTCGAGTTCGATGCCGGCCTTTTTGAGTCCGCCGATGAAGCGGCTGTAGGAGAGGCCGTTAAGGCGGGCGGCGGCGTTGATGCGGATGATCCACAGCTCGCGGAAGTCGCCCTTGCGGTCGCGCCGGTTTTCGTAGCTATAGCGGAGGGCATGGAGCATGCTCTCGTTGGCGCGGCGGAAGAGGCGGTGGCGCTGGCCGGCGTGGCCTTTGGTGAGGGCGAGGACCTTCTTGTGACGGCGGTGGGCGGTGACGCCTCGCTTAACGCGGCTCATGGGAATCCTCCGGGGTTAGGTTCAGGCCTGGCCGCCGAGGAGGCGGCGAACCCGCCCGACCTGTGCCTGTGCCAGGGGAACGGTGCGCTTGTAGAGGGCATTGACGGCGCCGCGCTTCTTGCGGCGGAAGTTATTGCGGCTGCCGTACATGCGCATGATCTTGCCGCCGCCGGTTACGCGGAAGCGGGATGCGGCGCCCTTGTGGGTCTTAAGCTTCGGCATCTTCGTCTCCTTCGGCGTCGTCGGCGCCGGTGTCGATGTCGTCGTCATCGGCGGAATCGCCAACGACCGGTGCAGCCGCTGCGGCGGCGGCGACGGCTTCGTCGTCCTCATCGCCTGGTGCAGCGCCCTGGGCCTGTTGCTGGGCTGCTGCCCTGGCGAGGGCGGCGAGCTTCTTCTTATCGGGCGCGAGGATGACCGTCATGTGGCGGCCTTCGAGGGTTGCCTCCTTTTCGATGGAGGCGATGTGCTCGAGGCTCTTGACGACGCGGTCGATGAGGGCTTTCCCGATTTGGGGGTGGGTGATTTCGCGGCCACGGAACATGACCGTGATTTTGACCTTATCGCCCTCTTTGAGGAGCTTGGCGGCGGTCCGTGTTTTGAAGTCGATATCGTGGTCGTCGATTTTCGGCTTCATGCGGACCTCGCGCAGCTGCACGTTTTGCTGGTGCTTGCGGGCCTCGCGCTCTTTCTTTGATTGTTCGTATTTGAAGCGGCCGAAATCCATGAGCCGCGCGACGGGAGGGTTGGCCTGGGCGGCGACCTCGACGAGATCGACATCGCGCTGGCGGGCCATCGCGAGTGCCTCGGAGGTTTTGACGATGCCGATCTGGCGACCCTCTTCGTCGATGAGGCGGACTTCCGGAACGCGGATGCGTTCGTTGATCCGGGGCTCCGGCGGTGCCGGCCGTGGTGGAACCTTAGGTCGTCTCCTCAAACTGCTCCCCGCAAGAGATTGAAACAGCTTCACATGCTAGCAAGGAAGGCGTGTTCTGTATATCCGGTAACGATGGCACGGCCTAGGATGGGGCGGGTATGAGCCAGCGCGTGACGACGGCGGTCATCCTGGCGGCGGGCCTCGGGACGCGGATGCTGCCGGCGACGAAGGCAGTGCCGAAGGAGATGCTCCCGGTGGTGGACCGGCCGCTCATCGACTACTGCGTAGACGAGGCGGTGGCGGCCGGGATTTCGCGCATCGTCTTCGTCATCGCGGAAGGGAAGGAGTCGATTCTCGAGCACTTCCGGGCCGGGGCGCGGGTCGAGACGGCGTTGCGGGAAACCGGGAACCAGGCGCTGGCGGACTCGCTGGCGGCGATCGCGGCGAAGGCGGAGTTCCACGCGGTCTACCAGCCGAAACAGCTGGGCATCGCGCACGCGGTCGCCTGCGCGCGGGCGTACATCGAGGGCGAGCCGTTCGCGCTGCTGTTCCCGGACGACGTGATCCTCGGCGAGCGGTCGTGCACGGCGCAGCTGGTCGAGGCGTACGAGCAGACCGGGGGCACGGTGATCGCCGTCGAGCAGGTGGCGGACGCGGACGTGCCGCAGTACGGGATCGTCGACCCGGTGGATGACGCGAACCCGGCGCGGCTGCGGCGGGTGGTGGAGAAGCCGCGGCTGGAAGACGCGCCCTCGCGGCTCGGCATCGTGGGGCGGTACGTGCTGGGGGCGAGCATCCTGCGGCACATCGACGAGACGCCGCCGGGGAAGAACGGCGAACGCCAGATTACGGACGCGATCGCGCGGCAGATCGCGGCGGGGGAACCGGTCTCGGCGCTTCGGTTCGAGGGCCGGCGGTACGATACGGGCCGGCCGCTGGGGTACATCGTGGCGAACGTGGCGGCGGCGATGCGGCGGCCGGAGCTGGCGAGCGGGCTCCGCGAACGGCTTGCGCCGCTGCTCGAGGGGGAGTGCTGATGCGCATCCTGAGCATTTCGTTTCCGCTGCCGAACGTGGCGATCGACAACTACAACCCGGTCACGGCGCCGAACTACAACGACTACGACGCGGTGATCATCGACCCGGCGGGCATCGACCGGGTCGTGCGGGAGCTGGTGGACGAAGGGAAGGAGTATGAGGCGTTCGACGGGCGGCCGGTGCTGAACGTGCCCGGCTCGGCGACGGTCGCCGGGCTGGCCGACCAGCTGCGGCGGCGGCAGGAAGAGACGCAGCGGCTGCTCGAAGCCGGCGGGCTCGTGGTGGTGCTTGGGCGGCCGGACGCGTTCCAGGCCGGCGTGGTCGGGTTCGAAGGTTGCGACCGGTACCACTGGCTGCCGGCGCCGCCAGGGATGAGCTGGTCGGCGCCGTGGCTGCGGGCGGGCGAAGGGCGGACGGTGCGGATTGCCGACGACCATCACCCGATGAGCGCGGTGCTGCGGGAGTTCCGTTCGGAGACGGCGTGGCGGGCGTGGTTCGACGACCGGCAGGCGGAGTTCCGGCGGCACGGCCGGCCGATTGCGCTCGGCGGCTCGGGCGTGCCGATCGCGGCGGAGTTCGAGGTGCTCGGAGGCCGGGTCGTCTTCATCCCGGTGGTGATGGAGTCGTACGGGGCGCAGCGTTCGCAGCTCGCGCAGGCGCTGGTCGATGCCTGCCGGCAGCTTCGCGGGGCTGGCGGGCACGAAGAGGCGCCGTACTGGGTGCGCGGCGTGGCTGTCCCGGGGCTCGAACAGGTCGAGGCGGAGCTCGAGGAGGCGCAGGCGGCTGAGGCCGAGGCCCGGAGCCGGCTCGACGCCGTGCGCGAGCGGCACGACGCGCTCGCGCGGCACCGGGGGCTGCTCTGGCGGGACGGCACGGGCTTCCGGGAGGCGGTCACTGCGGCGCTGCAGACGCTCGGCTTCGCTGTCGTTTCGGGGCCGGGCGAGCCGCTCGCCGTGCGGTCGGACGACACCACGGCGTTCATCGAAACCGAGAGTGCGTCCGGGCAGGTGGCGGAATGGCCGTACGTCCGGCTGCAGCGGCGCATCGAGGCGGAGGTGCTGGCGGGCCGGCCGGCGCCGAAGGGCGTCGCGATCGTCAACGGGTACCGGGAGCGCGACCCGGAGCAGCGGGAGCAGGAGGTGAGCGAACCGCTGGTGCGGGCGTGCGAGAACTACCGGTACGCGCTGGTGACGGGCCGGACGCTGTTCGAGCTGGTGCGGCGGGCGCTCGGCGGGGCGGACGAGGCAGCACTGCTGGGCATCCGGCGGCGGCTGCTGCAGGGCTCGGGGCTGCTGGCGGCCGAGCGGCTGCTCGGGCTCGAGGGCGAAGAGGCGCCGGAGACGGGCCCGATTTTCTAAACTTCGGTGTCACGGCATTCCCTTGCGGGAGGTGAACGCATGAAGGCGATCATCGACTGCGACCCGGGCCACGACGACGCGGTCGCGATCATCCTCGCCGCGCGGCACTTCGAGCTGCTCGGCGTCACGACGGTCGGCGGCAACGCCCCGCTCTGGCGGGTGACGGAGAACGCGCTCAAGGTGCTGGAGCTCATCGGGCGGCCGGACATCCCGGTGGCGGCCGGGGCTTCGGGGCCGCTGCTCGGCGAGCTGCCGCGGGCCGGGGAACGGGTGCACGGCGCGACCGGGCTCGATGGCGCGGAGCTGCCGCGGCCGAACCGGGCGGTGATTCCACGGAACGGGGTAGAGTTCCTCGTCGAGACGGTGATGCGAAACCCGGGCACGGCGGTCATCGCCACGGGGCCGCTCACGAACATCGCGCTGGCGATGCGGATGGAGCCCCGCTTCGCGCGGAGCATGGCGCGGCTGAGCATCATGGGCGGCTCGACGACCTGGGGCAACGTGACGCCGGCGGCGGAGTTCAACGCCTGGGCCGACCCGGAGGCCGCGCGCATCGTGTTCTCCTCGGGCGCGAAGCTGACGATGTGCGGGCTCGACCTCACACGGCAGGCGGCCGTCGACGCCGCGACGATTGCGCGGTTCCGCAGCACGCGGACGCGGACGGCGGGCGTGATCGCGGACCTGCTGGAGTACTACCGGGCGGCGACGGAGCGGCTAACCGGGGCGCCGGCCGTGCCGCTGCACGACCCGTGCGCGGTGGCCGCGCTGTGCGCGCCGGAGCTGTTCGCGTTCGCATTCGCCCGGGTGGAGGTGGAGACGCGGGGCGACCTGACGCGCGGGATGACGGTGATGGACCGCCGGACGCTGACGGACGGGGAGCCGACGCGCGAGACGAACTGCCGGGTGGCGACGAAGGTGGATGCAGCGCGGCTGTTCGACCTGGTCGCGGAGGCGCTGGCGGCCTGCCCGTGAGGCGGGTCAGCGTGCGCCGGAGGACTCGGGGAAGGTGACGCAGGTCGTGGTGCTTTCGATGCCGTCGATGGCGCGGATGTGGCGGGAGATGACGGCGGGAACGTCGGTGAGCGAGGGGACTTCGACCACCGCGACGATGTCGTAGGGGCCCATGACCTGGTAGACCTCGGCGATGCCTTCGACGGCGCGGAGTTTTTCGTAGACTTCGACGGTCTTGGCCGGGTCGACGACGATGAGGACGAAGGCCTTGATCACGGAGCGCTCCGGGGGTTCGGCGCGGTGCGCCGGGATAGCTGGAGGGTAACAGAGCAGGATTTCGAACGGGTTACAGGTGCCGGCGTCACTCGCGGAGGCGGAGGACGGCCATGAAGGCTTCCTGCGGGATTTCGACGCTGCCGACGCGCTTCATCTTCTTCTTGCCCTCGGCC
>FWPV01014740.1_pt1 | contig 11388 bp, 5 predicted proteins | sample 2228371 | NCBI WGS metagenome assembly FWPV01 (sample SAMEA103939776, study PRJEB20133) | metagenome | reverse complement strand
TGTCCTTGTGGCAGCCCCAAAGCTTTCTCACCGTGGACAATTTTCTCAATGTATTTCGACGCTCGTCAGTCTATGGAATCATGGCCGTAGGCATGACGTTCATCATCATATCAGGCGGCATAGATCTCTCTGTTGGATCACTCCTAGCCTTAAGTGGGATGTGCGCGGCAGGTACGATGGTGTTATTCGGTGGGGAATCGCCTTCTACTGGAGTGATGTTTCTGGGTACGCTTGTAGGACTTCTCACTGGCGCAGCAGGCGGATTGCTTTCCGGAACGCTGATCACAAAGTTGAAACTCCAACCATTTATAGCGACTCTCGGAACAATGAGTCTTTATAGGGGAATAGCCCTAGTCATGTATGACGGTCAACCTATAAATGTCCCGCAGTTCCGCTATCTAGGCGAGGGAACGTGCTTGGGAGTGCCCATCTCAGTAATTTTGTTCTTGATGGTCACGGTAATATCTGGAGCGATCTTAAAGTTCACCAAATTTGGCCGTCACACTTATGCTATCGGTTCCAACTCAGAAGCCGCGCATCACGCTGGAATTCGAATAGACCGACGTATAAAGAGCGTTTACACTCTTGGCGGCCTTCTGACTGGGCTAGGGGCCGTTATCGCAACGAGCAGAACAGTGTCGGCCCAACCGACCGCAGGCGTAGGCGCTGAACTCGACGTCATCGCTGCAGTGGTAATAGGCGGAGCCAGCCTTTCAGGCGGCAGAGGAACCATAACGGGAACCATCATCGGCACTTTGCTTATTAGCTTCTTACGTAACGGATGCACACTACTAGGTATATCTACGAATGCCCAGCTGATAGTGATAGGAGTTGTAATAATCCTCGCAGTAGCTGTTGACCAATTCACTCGACTAAAAGCAGGCTATGCTGAGTAACCTATTGTAAAACCATCAGGATAAGGTGAAAATATGCTCTCAACCAAAATTACCATCTTTTGGCCAGGAGATTATCGACCAAGACCCAACGAACTCGCTAAACCAAATGCTGAGGAAGCCACTGCACAACTCGAACAGGCTTTAAAAAAACTTGGTCGCAGGAGTTATCGCATAGAAGGTTTTATCACTAGGCCTCACGAAGCCATTGAGAAGCTAGGACCTGTGGAGGACCCATTAATCGGCATCTGTGTACACTGGGTTTATGGGCCCCACACCTCGGATGGCGTCCTCGGAAAAGACAACCCTTTGTTATTAGCTAGCAACTTCTCGGGTCAATGGCCCGGTCTAGTGGGTCTTCTAAATACCATCGCTTGCCTAGAAAGCATGGGACGAAAATGCTCCCGTATCTGGAGTTCGGCGCCTGATTGGACAAAAGACGAAGCCTTTATGTCGCGTCTGGATGAATGGTGCAATACAGGTCGAATAAGATACCCGTCAGAAAACATCTACTACTCGGTCCCCATATCCGAAGATGCCTACTTTAGGGCGAAGATGGTGTTTGAAGACATCAATAAACGCAGAATTCTCGCACTGATGCTTGGAGACACATCCATGGGCATGATCAACGGGTACTTTGGGCCGCGCCGATTGGCGCGAATCGGGTTCTCGGAGCACAAAGTAGATCAAGCCTGGATCATCTCCCGTGGACGCTCGGTCTCTGACAAACGCTTGGACCAGGCCCTTGCTTTTGTCAAAGAGCACGGGGTAGTCTTTCATTGGCAAGAGGAAGGGGCCGCTGACTTTGACGAAAACGCCACGCGTGAGCAACTTCGGGACTACTTGACTGTACTCGATCTCGCAGCTGAGTTCAAAGCTGACTGCGTAGGATGGCAGTACCAACTGGGACTTGTACCTCTGAGACCGCCGTCAGACTTCGCAGAAGGACTCCTCAATTCTGTATGTCGGCCAGAAAGTAATGGCGATGTCATCATCACGGCCACAGAAGCCGATCAAGGCAACCTCATACCCATGGAGCTCATGAAGCGCCTCCTCAAATCCAAGGGGCTTCATCCAGCCGTAATTTTTCATGACGTGCGTTGGGGCGCAGAATACCAGGGACGATTCCTGTGGGTTCTCCTCAACTCCGGTTCATGCAGCGGATATGCAATGACCGGGGATCCCAACACCCTAAAAGGGGTTCACTCCTACCGCCAGCCAGCAGAGTATTTCCCCATCCCCGGGGGCACGTTCGCAGGAGTGGCTATACCTGGAGACATAACTTGGGCCAGGGCTTACCTTAAAGATAATGAAATGTGGATGGATGTCGGTAAAGGTCAAGTTGTCGCTCTCCCCGAGCAAGTCCGCGAACAGTGGTGGTGTTCTACGACCCGCGAATGGCCGTTCATGGCCGCGGATCTAGGCGTGCCGCGCGATGACCTCATGGCCCATTATCTCAGCAACCACATAGCAGTGGCCTATGGCGATATCCTAGAGGAAATGGCCTGTCTATCTCAAATGCTGGGCTTCAAAGTTCGCTTTCTCGGACGGAGTAGATGACATGACTCAGCACCGTCGTTGCTATCTCGGTATAGACGTAGGAACAGGAAGCGCTCGAGCTGGAATTTTCGACGAATACGGTACAATGCTCGGAATGGCAGCGCATCCAATAAAAATGTGGCGGCCTCAGCCGGATTTCGTAGAGCAGTCTTCCGAAGATATTTGGGCTGCCACCGCCAACTCCGTGCACCACGCCGTTGCTGAGGCTGACATTGATCCGGATGATGTGCGAGGCATCGGATTTGACGCAACATGTTCTCTGGTCGCCCTAGACGGGGCTAATCAACCCGTGTCCATCAGCCCTACTGGCAAAGACGAACAAAATGTCATTGTGTGGATGGATCACAGAGCTTTAGATCAAGCAGCCCGAATTAATCACATGGGTCACCCTGTGTTGCGACATGTCGGAAGGGTAATCTCACCTGAGATGCAAACACCCAAGCTTTGCTGGCTTCGGGAAAATCTTCCAAATTGCTGGAGGCGAGCTCGCCTGTTTCTCGATTTAGCCGATTTCTTGACCTATCGCGCCACTGGCGACGACACTCGTTCTTTGTGCACAACAGTATGCAAATGGACCTACCAGGGGCATTTGCAACCCACGGTTATTGGCAGCTTAGGCTCCTGGGATGACACCTACTGGAATGCCATTGGGCTAGACGATATAGTCAAGGAGGGCTACACACGCGTCGGCACACGCGTACGGCCGATGGGTGAGCCGGTAGCCCAAGGACTTACCCATTCTGCAGCAGAATCCCTAGGCTTAAAACCAGGTACACCAGTTGCCGTGTCCATCATAGATGCCCATGCAGGCGGCCTTGGACTTCTCGGCGCAACTCTGGCTCCCAGTACTGAGGTCAATCTCGAAAAAAGGCTCGCTCTGATTGCGGGTACGTCCAGCTGTCATATGGCGGTTTCCTCAGTACCACGGTTTATCCAAGGCGTCTGGGGGCCTTTCTATTCTGCGATGATCCCCGGTTTATGGCTCACCGAAGGAGGTCAATCAGCAACAGGCTCTCTCATAGATCACGTTATCTTTACCCATGCACGTGGCCGAGAGCTTCAGGAAGAAGCAAGAAGACGAGGACTAACCGTGTATGAACTCCTAGCTGAAGTGCTGAACAGACTAGCCGGGGGCATGGAATTTCCTGCCAAACTCACCCAGAACATTCACGTACTGCCTTATTTCCACGGAAACCGGTCTCCCAGAGCCGACTCAAAGGCTACTGGCATGATTTCAGGGCTGAAGCTCGACGACAGTATCGAAAACCTCGCACTACTGTATTTGGCTACAGTTCAGGCGGTAGCACATGGCACGCGCCACATTCTGGATGTCATGACCGACGCTGGTTTTGACATCGAAACCATCCTAGTCACAGGGGGCGGCTCCAAGAACCCAATCTTCTTGCGTGAACACGCTGATATCACAATGAGAAAAATCGTTCTATCTAAAGAACCGGAGGCCGTACTATTAGGCTCAGCCATGCTCGGTGCCGTTGCAGCCCGGGATTGTGCCACGGTAATTGAAGCCATGACCAAGATGAGCGCAGCCGCTGAAGTAATTCAACCAAGGCTAGGGGACGTCAAGAGCTATCACGATGCCAAGCACCGAGTCTTCCTCCAAATGTATGAGGATCAAGTGCACTACAATGCGCTCATGGGTACATCGTCACTGGTTTAGCTTAAGTTACTTCCCCAGTAGGAACTTATCATGAGACTATCAAGCTTTGCTCTCCAAGCCGGGTTTCATGCCCGCATGCCCTTCTGCGCACGATAAGACAGCTCTATCCAAGCTTCCGGAGCCCCTTCGCTTCCCCTGTGGGGGCTGTTTTCCGCATTCTTAAGAGAAGATTTTACGAATCCGATAGAGCGCAATTCATAACGCACAGATTTTCTCCCTAAAGCGCGATCCAAATCCTGGTCAAACACTATATAGTGAACGCATGGTCGTTTATTATGAAGTTGTACATTTGTAAAAGTCACTCATTTTAAATTTCCTATATTTCTGCTAAAGTCAGACTGAAAACTTATATAAAATACCAAAAGCGTCTCACGCCCCACGCCCGGAGGCTTTTGTTATGAATGATTCTGAGAAGACAAAAGAAACTGTAAATGCTGAAATGGCCTGTTCAGGGTCAGATTCATCACATACACAAAGTGCTTCGGAGATAGAAGGGGATTCACAACGCCTTAGCCAGGCTCCTTCATCAGAAAGTTTTTCTCCCGATGAGCTGCCCTGTGGTTATCAATCCCTGGACTCGGAAGGTCGTCTTATAGAGGTCAACGAAGTGTGGCTTTCTTTGATGGGCTATGCAAGGGACGAGGTTCTTGGCCGATGGTTCGGCGATTTTCTAGCCCCAGCATCAAAGGAAACCTTCCGCACAAAATTCTCAGAAATCAAGTCTTCCGGATACCAAGGCCACGTAGAGCTGGAGGTAGTAAAAAAAGACGGGACAATTTTTCCAGCTTCATTCACAGGTCGAACCATACGACACCCGGACGGTAGTTTCAAACAGACCCGCTGCATTATGCAAGATATCTCAGACTTAAGACAACTAGAGCGCCGGCTAAGATTCTCCGACATTTGGTATCAACTTCTAGTTGAAAACATAGACGAACTTATTTGCGCGCATGACCTAAACGGCAACCTGCTCTTTGTCAATGCAGGACCTGCAAAATGGATGGGAGTGAAGCCAAGTGACATGATAGGAACAAACTTGAGGGATTACTTGGCTCCTAAGGTGCGTCATCTGTTCGACGGTTATTTAGACATTATTCAGCGTGATGGTTTTGCCGTTGGTACAATGCTCGTTCAAAAAGGCACTGGAGAAAAAAGGCTACTAGCATATCGAAATACCTTGGTGAGAGGACCAAACGATGAGCCGATTGTAATCGGGATTGCAAGGGATGTTACAGAAAGCCAACGAGAGAAGCAAGACCTTCTCAGGGCACAAAAAGAGTGGAAAACTACTTTTGATGCCGTACCTGATCCAATCATGATCCTTGACAGGGACCACAACATCTTGCGCGCAAATCAAGCGCTTTATGTACGCCTACAAACAAACCCTGATACGCTAGCAGGTCGGAAATGCTATGAAGCGGTTCACGGTCTAGACCGTCCTCCTGATTTCTGTCCACATGTGAAAGCCATGCAAGATGGTCTTGAACACTGGGCAGACATGGCCGAGCCTCGCATGAAAGGCGTTTTCTCAGTCAGTTCAAACCCAGTAAAGAGTCCCGACGGGGTAGTGGACAGAGCCGTTCACGTAGCCAGAGATATTACTCAACAAAGGCAGTACGAAAAAAGTCTTCAAAAAAGCGAGGAAAAATACAGACTTCTAACCGAGATGATGTCAGACATCGTCTGGACCAGCGATCTCGAATTTCGAACAACCTACGTAAGCCCCTCCATAGAAAAACTCCTCGGTTTTTCCCAAGAAGAAAGATACCGTCAAACTCTAGAAGAGATGGTTACCCCGGAATCTCTTACCATTATACGTCAAACCCTAGCTAGAGAGATGGAAAAGGAATTAGAGGGTCAAAGCGATCCTCATAGAACAGTAACGGTCACTGCAGAACACTACAGGAAAGACGGTAGCACTGTGTGGTTGGAGGTGACTGTCAGGGGTATTCGTGACGCCAATGGCAAATTGATAGGTATCCACGGCGTTTCGCGGGATATCACGGATCGGAAACGCGCCGAAGACGAACTAAGGGAGAGCGAAGAGCGGTATCGTCAAATAGCCGAAAATTCTCTCACAGGGATAATTATTCATCAAGACGGGGTCACAGTTTACGTCAACCAGGTCATGTGTGACATTTTAGGTTACAGCCGGGATGAGATGATTGGCAGAGACATCCTCCTCGGTGTACACCGGCGTGATCGTGATATGGTTAAAGCGCGACTCGAAGACCGTAAGTCAGGAAATCTTTCGCCTCAACGCTATGAACTCAATCTACGCAAAAAGTCAGGGGAAAAGGTTTGGTGCGAACTCTTGACCAGTGTTATCCAATATCGCGGGCGACCTGCGATCATGGCGAACGTTTCAGACATTTCTGAGAGAAAGAAATACTTAGAAGAATTGGAAGCAAGCAGAGAATCGTATAAGCGACTTTTCAAGCAAGCCAAGGAACAGGAGGAACTTTACCGCTCGCTCCTTAATTGCTCACCAGATCCAATAGTGGTTTATGACATGGAAGGAAAAGTGCGGTACCTCAATCCAGCTCATACCGCTCTTTTTGGATGGACCCTTGAAGAAGCATTCGGAAACAAACTTAATACGTTGCCTGACTGGGACCGAGAGCATGCCCTTTCTGTCATACGCCAAGTGGTCTATGAGGGAGCTGTAAGCACCGTTCAAGAGACTCAGCGTTTAACCAAAGACGGAAGAACGGTGGATGTAAGCATAAACGCAGGGCGATATTTGGACGTCAGTGGTGAGCCGGCTGGCATGGTGGTTATTCTGCGAGACATATCAGAAAGAAAAAAAATTGAAAGGGCTTTAAAGGAGAGCGAAGCTCGTTATAGACACCTCTCTGAAATGACCTTCGAGGGAATATCGTTCCACGATCAAGGGGTATTGCTCGAAGCCAATGACCAATTTTTTAGGATGTTTGGCTATGAGCGAGATGAATTGTTAGGCTCGAACATATTAGACAGAACCTTAGCCCCAGAGTCATTGCCTGCTGTATTGGAAAAAATAGTAACCAACTCTACTGATCCATATGAGGCCATTGGTCTTAGAAAAGATGGTACCACTTTCCCCATGGAGATTAGAGTCAAACCTTTTCATAGAGACGGAAAATTAATTCGTGTGGCAGCCATAAGAGATATCTCAGAACGCAAGAGCCTAGAAAAACAATTGGTCCAGGCCCAAAAAATGGAGGCTATTGGTACGCTCGCAGGCGGTATCGCTCACGATTTCAACAACCTGTTGCAGGCCGTGATCGGATACACCGAAATACTTATGAAAAGTCACCAAGAGAACGCAAAGGACCTGGAATATCTAACAAGAGTATACTCAGCAGCGAAAAGAGGATCTGATCTTGTGCGAAATCTGCTGACTTTCAGCAGAAAGGTCGAACCAAAACTCCAACCCGTTAATTTGACCCAGGAGGTCATGGATGTTCAAAAGCTACTGTTACACACTATTCCCAAGACCATCAACATTGTCATAAGTGAAAAAGGCCGTGCCAACCAAATCATGGCAGACCCTTCTCACATAACCCAAGTTCTCATGAACTTGGCAGTCAACGCAAAGGACGCAATGCCAGATGGTGGAACCCTCACCATAGAGATCGAAAATGAGTCATTGGATCAAGCCTCCGTTGTGAACCGTCCAGAGATAAAACCAGGGTCATACGTACGTCTGACCGTGTCGGACACAGGACACGGCATGGATGAGCAAACCTTGGGGCGCATCTTTGACCCATTCTTTAGTACAAAAGAGGTGGGCAAGGGAACCGGCCTTGGACTAGCCACCGTGTACGGCATTGTCAAACAGCACGGGGGACATATAGAATGCTCTAGCAAACTCGGTGTAGGCACCGTCTTTAAGATTTGGTTCCCCGCTATTCGAGCGGAAGACCAACGAAGGGCTGCTCAGGAAAAGGCAGAACCAAGGGGCGGATCAGAAACCATACTATTGGTAGAAGATGAAACCGCCCTCAGACAGCTCGGGGCTGATATATTGTCCAGTTATGGTTACCAAGTGCTCCAGGCCTCTGACGGAGAAGAAGCCCTAAGCATATACCATGACCGTCAACAAGAAATTTCATTGGTAATGCTGGACCTCAACATGCCAAAAATGGACGGACAGCGCTGTCTGATAGAGATTCTCAAACTAAACCCCAAAGCCCGAGTCCTCGTAATAACAGGCTTCCAAGAAGACCTAATCAAAGAGAAAGTGTTGGAATTAGGAGCAGTAGGTATAGTATTCAAACCATACGAAGTCAAAAAGCTTTTGATGCAGGTCCGTGAGGCGTTAGATTCTACTTCGTTATAGAGGGGCTCCCTATTGATCATGCCTTACAGGGTCTTCCAAGAATTTTCGGCAGCAGGGTTATGCGGTCAAGTTACCATCAACATGGCCAACGCAGCCCTAAGGATGGGAGCTTTATCGGGCCTGTGGTCCTGGTGCACACAATATTCCACTTAATGTCATGATTGGTCAACACACGTACCTGGGATGTTTATTTCCCGAAACCACGATGTACCAATATATCACCAATGACGAGAGTTAATGTTTCTCTTTCCGACGTCCATGGAACCGTGTCCATACCACAGGGTGCCAACATCCTGAAAAGAATGTTTGCCTTTTTTGGTCCCGCCTATCTTATAGGCGTTGGGTACATGGACCCAGGCAATTGGGCGACTGACCTTGAGGCCGGAGCACGGTTCGGCTACAGCCTGCTCTGGGTACTCTTGATGTCCAACATCATGGCATTCTTTCTTCAGACTCTCTCTGCAAGACTGGGCATTGTAGCCGGCCGCGATCTCGCTCAGGCTTGCCGTGACAACTACCCCAGACCAGTTGCTTACTCACTGTGGATCCTGGCAGAGGTGGCTATTGCTGCATGCGATTTGGCCGAAGTGCTCGGCACTGCAATAGGACTAAATCTGCTCTTGGGGGTTCCCCTGCTACTTGGTGTTGTCATTACTGCCCTTGACACCATGCTTTTCTTGGCTATTCAAAATCTAGGGGTTAGGAAATTCGAAAGTTTTATCCTCTTTCTCATCACAATTATTGGCCTATGCTTCATATTTGAGGTCTTTATAGCAGTCCCCGAGTGGAAACAGGTCGTTCGAGGCTTCAATCCTTCGCTTCCAGAGGGCAGTCTATATATTGCAATAGGGGTTATAGGTGCTACTGTAATGCCGCACAACCTATACCTACATTCAGCACTCGTGCAGACTCGAGCTTATGATACGTCAGAAAGCGGTAAACGTCAGGCCTGCCGATATAACGCGATTGACTCCGCAGTCGCCCTCAACGCCGCCTTCTTTGTCAATGCAGCTATTCTGATAGTAGCTGCCGCAGTCTTTTTCGAACGCCAAATCGTGGTAACGGAGCTTCAACAAGCTCACGAATTGCTCGCCCCTCTTCTCGGTACGGCTTTGGCAAGTACGGCGTTTGCCCTTGCGTTGCTCTGCGCTGGGCAAGCCTCAACAATAACGGGCACCTTAGCCGGTCAAATAGTAATGGAGGGCTTTCTACACTTTAAGATCCGTCCCTTCCTCAGGCGGCTTGTCACAAGGCTTATGGCAGTGATACCGGCAGCCCTGACAATAATTTACGCAGGGGACGAAGGTACTTACAAACTCCTCATATTGAGCCAGGTCATACTAAGCCTACAGCTCCCTTTCGCGGTAATACCACTCGTCCATTTTACCAGTGACAAATCATCCATGGGAGAATTCGCGAACAATACTTGGATGAAGCTGCTCGCGTGGATAATCGTATCAGTAATAACAACCTTAAACGTGAAGCTGGTTGTAGATGAGATTGCAGGCTGGTTGAAAACGACCACCGAACCGGCTTTGGTTTACGGAATTATTTTGCCTTTGGGAGTAGCTATCGTTTGTCTTCTAGTATATGTCATCATCAAACCTCTGGTGCACATCCCCCCTAGGGAAACTGTACCTGCCTGGAAAAAGCTCAGTCATTTCATTCTGGCCAAGGAGGATAATCTGGACATAGATATTCCCCATTACAAAAAGGTAGGAGTCGCAATAGCATTTACGGATGATGACAAAAAAGTCATCAGTCACGCATTGCCGTTGGCCAGGCAGCACAATGCTACGCTGTGTCTATTTCACGTTGTTGAGGGTGCAGCAGGCATCACCTTCGGGGCAGAAGCATACGACGCTGAAGCCAGAGAAGACGAACAGTATTTGAACAAACTTGCTATTGCTTTGAGCCATAGAGGATTCAATGTGGAGACATTTCTAGGCTATGGCTCAGTGCCCAAGGAACTAGTACGACTCGCTAAAGAGCAGAACCTGGACATCCTGGTCATGGCTGCACACGGGCACCGTGGGATTTGGGACATGTTGTTTGGAAGCACTATTTCCCCAGTCCGTCATGAACTAGACATTCCAGTGGTTATAGTGCGATGAGAATATACGGGCCACTGAGATGGAAGAGCTGCGCTCAAGGTCGCGATATAATCTCCCAACTCATAGTAATCAAATTATAAGGTGGCATGAGCGAATATGCTTTTAGAAAGGTCCTCCCCGTAACTTGTCTCTAACGGTTCTCCCTCTACTAATTTAAAAGTTCTTACGCCATTTGGTTTCCTTTCGGCCCTTAGGAAGATCGCGTACTCCTTTTTCCTGCTATAGAACCTGTGGGCGAACGTGTATTGTTAAGTAACGAATAAAACTTTTATTCTATTTTTCCAAAAGGGCACTGACGATGTGTGTGGCAATTTCTGATCCTTCCCTCTCGTTTGTCCCCGAAAATGATTCATTGAAAAGAACCATAGAATCCGCCGCTATTCTGTCTATAATGTCGTTCATTCTGCGTAGCTCTTCGCCAAGTTTCCCGCTTTTCATGCTGGCTTCTTCTTAACGTTTGTAATGAGTAAAGATATTTTGGCAGACGTTGGCAAGAAAAGATTCTGCGGGTACAACCATGCCGCACTTTTAGATGTCGCCTGTTTTATCATTTGTTGAATACGGATCAGATCATCTCGCAACTTCCCGTGCAGATTCTTGACCATCTCTTCTTTTTCAAAATGTGTAAATATTCTGTCACAGAGGAACAAAATGGCTTTAGTACCTGGTACTGAGCAACCAACTCTAGCCAAAAAATGCAGCTGCCCAAACATTCGGGCAAAGGTGGTTTTACCGCCCTGGTTCGGTCCATATAATACAATTATCCGTTCAGGGTTTTTCAAAATAAAATCGTTGCATACGATTGAACCGTTATCAGTA